>JDSF01000379.1_pt1 | contig 18508 bp, 28 predicted proteins | sample 199441 | NCBI WGS metagenome assembly JDSF01 (sample SAMN02592751, study PRJNA231836) | bioreactor metagenome | isolation source: continuous culture bioreactor denitrification-DNRA | place: Germany: Bremen
TTCGTTCCAAGGTTGCCCTTGCCTTTAGAAAAGTAGCTTCTAATGTCTGCAGCAGTTCTGTTTGTATTATCTGTAAGACTAAGGTATTAATTACGCATATCTATCGTAGTTCACCATAATATTTAGTTGTTTTGTTTTCCTTAACTCAAGATTACCAATTATGATAGATATAATCAAGCTGAGTGATGATGTACATTGGCGATTTTCAAATACAACACTAATTAGACTCAAATAAAAAAATATTCCACGCATTAGAGGACACAACGATATCATTACCATACGTCAATACATCCAAATCGATGATAGAACTATGATGCAAACAATAGAGAGTCTGTTATACAGAATCAATTTTTGACATAATTAAAGCCCTCTACATCGTTGTAATGGGCTTAGTTTTGTATAACTCAGTACAAGTAAACCCTCCATCTCTAGGAAGATAAAAGAGTCGGTTTCTCAACTTTCGTGATTGATGCTTTGATAAACTCGCCATTTTTCGACTTTCTATGTACAGAAATTACTATAACCTGCGTGTATACATTATCTAACAAATCCTCAAACTGTGTCGTTGTTCTATAAGTGTTGCCTGTATAAAGCTGCTGAAACGAATAGCTAACATCCAGTTTCATTACACCTTCGTGTTCCAGACACTTAATATCGCTATGTATTGGCTGCTCATCAACTTTAAATGAACTACTGGCAGAACTCAATGATATAACTCTAAAATTAACAAGTGGACCTAATCCTATGTTCTTAACATTTAAATCCAACGAAACCTCGTAATCATGTATAGACTCATCATACTCAAACATGGCAGCTCCACATTTCAGTGTTGGGTTATATTCATTGTCATATTCGTTCAAGTAGGGTCTAACAGACAAGCGTCTATTTACATTGGCTTGCATTCTTTCGTCTACTACCTGCTACTCAAGTATCTCATTTGCTATGTCTTGTTGAGATATTTGCTTTCTTATACCAGCCATACTCATATACATACTAAAATAGGTCAGTAAACCGCTTAGTAATCCTCCGAATAAACTTGCATAAAACCCTATCCAATCGTTATCAGTAGGAACGTTAAATATTCTAGTCGTAACCAGAATCGTAACAATGATTGGTGACAGAATCACTACTAACCATGTAATCCTCATATGTTTCTCAAGTTTTAATGACTTGTTGACGAATGTTACAAAATCATCAGTAAAGTAATAAATACCGTCACGATCAAATGCTCCCTTTCCCATCTTAAGACTCTTCCAAGCATACCAAACGACTCTGAGTAACCTCATATGAAAGAAACACTCCCATTCTAGCAGTGCTCCATTGGAGTCACATATTAAACATCATACGTCTTGTGATGCAATACGTTGTCTTACAACATACTTAATTACGGACTTAATATCATTAGAAGCGTTTGCAAACGTCACTTTATCCTTAAAAACTTCAAAACCAAGATTCAAGACTAAAACACCAACCATCTCATCAGCGCACGACTGAGTTATTCCGACAATACCTTCAAAATCGATTACAACGTTCCCCTCTTCAACTTGCTTGGCTATTTCGGTTCTAATCACGGCACCGATATCTCTTGTAGTGAGCTGATCTCCATAATTACAAAGAATTATTTTCATGTACTCCTCCATCTTAAACAAATAGATCATCTATCTCATCATCAAACGAACCGTCAGATTCTGAATCAAACAAATCATTTATCGATGCATTTGCTTGTATCTGATATTTTAACACAATTAATGTACCAAACCATTTAGGAATTGTCTTTAACAAAACCCCCTCATTAGTCACTTGCATCATTGCATCTCCTGACAGTACATGCATTTCACCACCATTTGCCTTAATAAACTCAGATGTCCAGAATAATCCTTCGCCACTATGATTTTGGTTCTTTTTGCTTGATATCCCTTTACCAAGTGCATATTCTAAGCAACGTGTATCATCTTCATCCCTTAAGTAAGCTTTATGTTCGTCACTAGCCCGTAATGTTTGCGGTATTCCAACACCTGAATCAGAGATACATATTGTCAACGTACCATTTTTTTTCTCGAATGTTTGTGCTGCTACAAATGCATCAACAATCGTTTTTTTTGAGTGTCTGATTGCGTTATCAATAAGTTCTCCAAGACAAAATACAACACCTTGAATAACACTGTCATGACAGCAGTTTGAGCGATCAAAACTTTCCTTATCTTTGAACTGGTTTCAACATCACATTGACCATCACGACGGTTCATCCTCTGTAACTCAATCAACTTATCACTTCTATCATACCTTGTGATCTTATCTACAGGAATCCCCAATTGATCATAGAAATCCATTCTAGTTAGGTACTTCTTCACATCATTCTCTCTAGGATGTCGTACTTTTACAGAAACAAATGGACTAGAACCACATGATTCGATTAGACTTGCTACAGAGCAAATACCTTCAGGGTATGCAAAGCGAACTAAACTTAAATCAACAACATACTCTTCACAATTACATGCATCACACTCATTGTATGCATCCCAGTATTTTTGCCCATCCCACATATGTCATTAAGTATCAACTCATTTGGAAATAAGATTCTCCCCAATTAATAGCGCCTCCTATACATATAAAACTCTATTCATCAACTGATTTACATTTGAATCATGCAACTGTATTCGATCACAGTCACTACATTTTTGAACATTCCATATATATATATATATATATAATATCCTTAGTTGTAATCACAACACATTTGGCAATATCTCACCATCACATTAATATCGCCTAATGCTCACAACTTTTCAGGAGAAAACGTGCTTAAAACTCTCTACACTACGAACATGATCTATTGATTACAATACATATACCAATCAGATTTTACAATGTGAACGATACCATTCCTACCAACTCATGATGAATTAAAGACATCATTGGATCGACAATGTCGTATATCCTGATATATTAGGGTTCATTCTACAACTAAGCCTTTTTCGGCTGAGTAGTTGTACTGAATCCCTAGCTTCATAGCCATATCCCACGTCAATGGAATGTATGTCACACCATTATAGTTCTTGAATGGATACTGGCTATCTTCTGTCAACATCGCTCCATCAATCCACACAATCAAATCTACGTCATCAATATCGACTTCATCAGATGTATTCTGATCCTCTGTCTGAATCGGCTCAAATGTATCACTCCTCAACTGTCCTGTTGTCAAATGCAAACCTGTAGACGATTTATATTCAGATGTTATACCTAAGGCATGACACATCCCCCATGTCATAGGAAGATATGTGATGTCATTGTATACAAACAGCGGATATTGTGATTTGGACTGATCTAGTTCAGAACCACACACACTTACTTTGAAGCTAGGCAGATTACCGTGTACATGTGTCACCACAGGCTCAGATTTTGATGTACCTACCATCATATTTGTATTACTTGTTGTACTAACCTCATACGGACAAACTCCACTAGTATGCAGATGTGGTCCATATCCATGATGGTAATGATAGTACCCTAGTCCACTCTTATTCTTATTGTCCTTGTGCCCACCACTACTATCAGTTCGACCAGAGTGTGCATAGTCAAGCTGACCTGCGCTAAACGCCAATACCAAAGCTATCCCCATAGCTGAGATTCGTTGAACTTTCTTATTCATATAAACCTCCCATATCCTTCTTCTATTGCTTTCCTTCCTAATTAACAGTATGACACTTCGGATAACGGATTACCTTTCCGATCATGTAATTTCAACGTCCAATCATGAAATATAAGCAATAAAAAAAGACACCATCATCACGATAGTGTCTAATCTTACTCATCTATTCCATCTTCAGTAAATTCTACGTGTTCATACCAGTACCTCATCGCCTTTACGATTAAAGCATTCCTACTATACTTTGACTTGTTCGCAAGCTCATCAAAACCTTCAACAAGGTCTTTGGGTACACGCAATGTAAATGTCTGAGTTTCATCTGTCTTTGGTCTCAATGGAATTTTTTTTAGCCATAGCACACCTCTTTACTAATTATAGGCATTGCTATGGTTCCAATACTATGACACAATAGTGGTATCACATTTTAGTATCAAAAGAAAGGAACTGTATCAAATGAAAACTCATTCGATTACACCAAAACAGAAGGAATACCTTGTAGCACTACTTGAACGATCAACCATCTACTCTGTTGACAGTGATCATCTAGACGACTTGAAACTTTGGGAAGCGCAAATGCTAATAGACTTTCTAGTCAATGAGAAAGCACTCGAGGATTTGAATCCCAAGCTTGCTCAACTAATTTTCGATTCATCGAAAGTAAAAAAGCTCCGCACTATTGGGAATAGTATGATCGCACCAAGGTCAAATTATAACACTTTCAACAGCGGTCAGGACACATTGAATTTCTTAAAGATGTGTGGTGTGCTTCCTAAAAAAGCCTTTAAACTGAAGAGTTTTGTATATAAAGGAATCGCAGTTACTTCACCTGTTGAATGTAAGGTTATCGGACATATCGATAAGCACCAACTTGTAATTCAACGTTTAGATAATAACGAAATTGGAGTGGTCTATGCTGCATACTTTAAAGATATGCAAAGCAGTAGCTTCACTAGATAATAAAACCGACATTTTATCCAAAAGAGAAGCAGATTGATAACACCTGCTTCTCAAAGTTATGTTAAGGATATATTTCTAAAAAGGCTTTCATTATATTATAAAGCCTTTCTTTTTCTTGTTTAGGAACCCTGTTAGCCTTTCGAACCAGTTTTAGCATTTCTTTTGAATTCTCGACCATTTCACCAAAATCATCAACAGTTACATAGTCATCTAAGAACACAATTGGAACTATCAAACCTTCAGCATTCTTATCAGGATCATCAGAGTCACCTGACAAATATTCAATAGTGCATTTACAGTACCTAGACATTAACTCTAGCCTATTAATTGAAACAGATTCAGTTCTACCTCTTTCTATATTAGAAATAGCTTGAGCCGATATCCCTACTAATGCCCCTAAATCACCTTGAGATAGTTCTACTAACTTACGTCTTTCTTTTACTCTCTCACCAATAACTTTCATACCTTCTCCCTCCCCGCTTGACAAATCCCTTCTTATATTCTACTATATAGCATATGAAACTTCTAGAACTTTGACGTTTTTTTTTAAACTATGTTTAAATTAAACTACACTCAGTTTATTTCGATGTATTAAGGAGGATAATATGAATGCACAAGTTGTGTCAACCCAAGAGGAAATGTTACAGTTGTATCGTGGTATTTATCACACAATAAACGCACCATTATATGGCAAAAGCCCTGAGGTTATGGCAATGATTTATTCAAACAGCTTGAAGAACTTCATGAAGAAAAACCGACCATTAACTCACTCTGAATTTAAAATGTATAAACACTTGATATTTGACAATAGTAGACATCGTAATAAGGACATCCATGAAAAACTTATCAATGTCTATGATCAAGTCTATGAGTCAGAAAACTATAAACATCTAGTTAAAAATGAACTTAAAATCATACAAATGTTAGAGGCAGCTATGAGAAACCTTGGTATGAATCCAAACGACTTCGATCCTTATATCGCTATGGAAGTTGCTAATCGTGCTATATATAGTAATCCTCACTCATCTACTCCAGAATACTCTATGTTTTTGTAATATTTTGTGGCATTCTTTGTTATGAATGCCACTTTTATATCTGTCTCAACATCACCCTCACAATCTCCATATAATTTCCCCGATTCACCACTCTAACTACATTGCTGTTAAACTTAAACACACACCATCCCGCTTGTCTCTGAAACGATTCAAACCACAACATGCTCACCATTCCAAGTCGATCCTCAACCCATCCTCTGCGATACGAGAGCTCTTTACAGCTGGAGAAATATTCCTTTTGAGTTACATCAAGCTCAAAACGTACACACCGCTTTACAGTACGATACGAGAGCCCTAGAGGGATACTCAGATCCCCTTTGCTTGTATAAATCAGCACAGCAAAAATCAGCAGTTCTCCCTTTGTCAATGGACCACCTATCCTTGCGAATGAGTGGTCTACATTAAATGTCAATTTGAAGTCAACATTATAATATCTGTCTATAATCAATCTGCATCACCGATTACATTATACAGAACATACGTTCTTGTGTCGATTAATTGTGTAATCCCCTTCAAAATCAACTCGTGATATTCGAGTTGATCAACTATGCACCGTTCTACATCAGAAAAAACAAAAGAATTTGAAAGGCTACCCCCCATCTCGAAACAAAAGAAGAGCAGGATTCTCCCACTCTTCTTGTCGCAACTTACTTACTTCTCTATTTCGAAATAAAACCTTCTAAATAGGCTCTCAAATTGTCATCACATACGTAAACATACGTGCCGTAAATTCCCCTTGTCATCAGGACTTTGTAGATGTTGATTATGTAATCAAGCATCTCCTCCGATGATAGAGTCAAGTCCTTAGCACTTACATCTTTGTAACCATCTGCATTGTATTGTACTTTTCCATCCTTGAAGATCAAATCATTTCCAATGATAACACCACAGTAATTCAGATCGTATCCCTGCGTAGTATGAATACAGCCTATTTCGTTGATTGCATTCTCTGAATTAATCCAATCACTTGCAACAGAATTCCATCTGTACTCATAGTCATTTATCTGAATATCAAACTTGGTCTTATCCTTTTTTGAAGCCCAAGGCCAACAATATCCTGCAACATTCCTACTTAGACCCATTTCCTCGTTCTTCAACTTTATCGATTGGATCATCTCATCCACATCGTCGAAGATCTTTAAATCGTACTCACCGAAATCTTTGATCTGCTGGGTATTCATCTTAAAAACATTCTCAATATAATTGGGATAGTCCCTACCAGCCTTAACACGGAATTGTGAACTCAGTGAGTACCTATGTGCATCAATGCTAGCAAATTTACTCCCGTCAATGTCAGTTGGTTTAATCGTTTGGTTTCTATCGTAATAAAGAATCATATGCTTTGATCTATGCTCAATCCAATCCAATTGAGTCGCAATTTTTTGTGTCTAATCCGAGTTCATGATTTACTCTATCAAAAGCAGCATAATTACTCAGGTTTTTACGCTTCGTTAGCCGATGAGCTTCATCCACAATAATTAGATCATACATATCACCTTTTACTACATCATAAGGCTCAAAACCATGTTTGCCTTTAGTCCCTTAACGCTTCTGAATACTTTTCTAATCGAGTTTCTAAGCGAAGTCATTGGAACAACTAAACCAATTCTCTTGTTAGCAAATTTGTCACTTTCAAGCAAATACTTCATCATGTATACCGCTAGTACAGTCTTACCAGAGCCAGGTTCACCATGGATAATATGACTAGACGTATTTTGACTATTTATGATGCTATCAATCGACTTCACAATGGAATACTGATCCTCTGTAAGTCTTTTGAATGGAGACATTTTGAAAAGATCTGAATTTCTAATCTCAAGAAGACTATGTTCGGCCAGTTCAATCTTCTGAAGCTCAACCCAAAGTTTCTCGAACTCATCACGGTAATATGGGCGATTATAATAGTTGTGATTTCTAATTCCACTATTGTTGTTCTGAAGCTTATACTTACCGTCAGCAGCCATGTACTCAATCAACATCGATTCAATATCAAGAGTTGCAGACTTATTAAACCTATCGTTTGCAATCAAGTAAACATCTGATAAAGCTTTTCTAACAGGATTTACCAAGTGATCCTTCATTCGTCTTTTAAAACTCGTTGTCTCTCCGATATAAGCTTCCTTTTTGCCTTCAAGAACATATACTACTGGCCAATCACTCGCATATATGCCTTTTGCACAGATATCTATATCATTCTTACTGAACTTCGACTTTAAAATCCTAGTCATTAATCTCCACCCGTGTATGCTTTCCGCTATTGCCTTTGACACGATCTACAGGAAATCTCTTCTCGTTCCTTTGAATCTTCTCTTCCATTATCTTAATTGCATCTACACCTAGTGAGTCCGCCAGAAGAATTGAATAAATCATAATGTCCGCAAGCTCGTCTATTACATCCTCAGATTTATATTCATCTCCCCATTGGAAGTTTTCGAGCAGCTCACCTGCTTCAATCACAATGGACTTTGAAAGATTCTCTGGTGTATGAAACTGTTTCCAGTCTCTCGATTCTCTGAACTCTAGTATTCGTTTATGTAAATCTGTAAACTTATCCATCTGTCTACCTCAATTCTTATTTAAATTTTAAAACATAAGGACACACATTTATTCTACCAAAATTCTGATCAATAATATATTGCGCTAGATCATTTGCTAAAATAGTCGATGTGTATAAACAACCCATAAGTTAAAGATACTTGTAGGCCACTCTTGTCTTTTACCTACTACTATAGAAAAACCTCACCCTACTGCGGGTGAGGTTCTAGTTCTAAGCCATTGGAATCACGTCTTTTAGCAACTTAGCAGCGTTGATAATCTTTGCAGTTGTTGTACTGTCTTCTATGTATTGAATCCCTCTTAGAGTAATCCTTGCGCTTCGTAAGTCAGCCCAGTCCACGAAACTCTCTGTAACAGGAATAAATTCTACATCCGCCAATAGCCTCTCTTCAGTCATCATTGCAACAATTCTAGACAAACGGTTCTCAGAGATACCAAGAGCTTCCGATGAAACTTCTTCAAGATCAATTCTGTCATCATCCATATGATCATCAAAATACTTCAATAGTTTCAGTATTACATCATGCGTTTTCATCGCTAGCCTCCCTTTTCCCATTATTGTAAGGTCATTCTTCTCACTTGACTCTAACAAGCTTTACGTCCATATCAAATCTTTGCTTGTACTCATCTCTGCGTACTTTTTTGATATTTTGGATCAGCCCATTCAGCTAGTGGGAAGGTCATCCGAACAGTACCCGTTTTTCGACACTTGCCGATCTCTCTATAGACTTCATTAACACGCTTCTGAATCAGTCTTCCTACAAACGCCTTGAAGATTTCTATGTCACATGTCACTCCCAGTTTTTTATACAGGTATGATGCTAATTTCACTGTGCTAATCTCATCTGGCATCAAGAAGAAGCCTTTCAATTCACTGTTTGAATACACCAACTCATCAACAGCTCTAGATGCTTTCATACCGATGCTTGCCGTGATTTGGTCATAGTGTTGTTTTCCATTATAGTTTCCTGCATACTGCTTCAATTCATCAATACATTCCTCAATCGTGCAACTGAAACTGTAGGCTAACTCTTTACTATCAATATGCATTCGATCACCTCTACTTTAGTATATGGTTAATAATACCATAAAAGAAATAAAAACACATCATTTTCAACTATGTATTAAATACACCTTTATCGCATAGTTGATTCAAAACACGCTCGAACACTTGCTAATACTCCCTTGTTCAATATGCCTACGATCTGATGATTCCTTGAGCTAAACCAAACTTGATCAAAATAAGGCTATTTGCCAAATATACTTTCAACTTTAAAGTATGTTTCACAAGGTCTAATCTGATTATCGAACGTTTCCAAATTCAAAACTCACCTTTGGGTTCAACTTTGGAATACTCTAATCTAGGAAATTCAACCCGTACTTTGGGAAACTCTTGTCTTAAATTCAAACGGGAATTAATAACCGTTAGTAGTTCAATTTTGGAAGTAATTGTTATACAATATAAGGTGTTCAATCATGTGGGAGTGCTTGAACGAATCTGTTGAGTTGATAGTGCAGGTTGCTGCACGTTTTTTGACGTGCATTAAAACAAAATACAGGAGGCAAACATGGTTGATTTTAAGAAACGAATTGGTAAACAAGATCGTAAGGTGCGAATTGATCCAAAAGAGATATTTGATCATCTAGATCGCAGTAGTGATATTGTTGAGTTGAGAAGTTCTCAGCAAGAGATATTGGAAAAGTGGCTTAATGACTATCGTGATGACAAGGATACAATCCTCAAGTTACAAACGGGTAAAGGTAAAACAATAATTGGATTACTAATGTTACAGTCTTATCTTAATGAATCTAATGGTTTGTGTGTTTATTTATGTCCCAACAAGTATCTTGTTGACCAAACTTGTGAGCAAGCCAAACGATTTGGGGTGCCATTTGTAACAGCGGAAAAAGAACTTCCAGATGAATTCCTTGATGGTCAAAAGATTTTGATAACAACATGCCAAAAAAAACTCTTCAACGGGAAAACAAAGTTCGGTATTGAAAGTAGTGCATACAAGCTCTCAGCCGTGGTTTTAGATGACGCACATTTATGTATTGACATTATCAAAGATTCATTCAGGATAGTTGTAGAGAATGATCACGATCTCTATGATGACCTACTCTCAATGTTTACATCCTCTCTAAAATCTCAAGGGCTTGGAACATTTACAGAAATATCAAACGGTGAACGTGAATCCATTCTAACGGTTCCATATTGGGATTGGCATGAAAAGTACGATGACGTTACCGAAAAACTAGCTAAACATAAAGATGATGAGGCTGTATGCTTTGCATGGCCCCTTATAAAGAACAACATCAAACACTGCACATGTACAATTTCAGGATTACGGTTAGAAATCTACCCTGAGATCCCATTTATAGAGAAGTTTGCTGGATTTTATAATGCTGATAATAGAATATTTATGTCTGCGACATTAAGTGATGATTCTGTGTTTGTTCGTGATCTCGGAATTGCTAAATCAGCTGTTCTTAATCCTTTACAGCTAGAAGATGATGGCTGGTCAGGAGAAAAGCTTATCGTTATGCCAGAGAGCATACATAACTCAATCAAAAAAACCAGAATTCGTTGAATGGTTCACATCACGACACAAACTCAACTTCGGTAGAGCAGTACTTGTTCCGAGCAACTATCATGCTGAGAAATGGGAAGTTAACGGAGCGACCGTACTAAAATCCAAAAACTTCTATGAGAAAATTGGTGACTTAAAAGGTGGAAGTTACACAAATGCTCTTGTAATGTCCAATCGCTTCGATGGTGTTGATCTTCCAGATGCATCTTGTCGCATGCTTGTAATTGATGGTTTACCGACAGGAGCTTCACTCGAGGATAAATACTATGAAAAATGTAACACTGGTAGCGAGATTCATTATCGTAGAATAGCACAAAAGATTGAACAAGGATTTGGTCGAGCTGTAAGAGGTGAAAAAGACTATTGCACATTGATTATAACAGACATGGAATTAATCAGATTCCTAAGAAGTAAGGATACGTCAAAATTTTTCTCTGACCAAGCTCGAACACAAATTCAAATAGGATTTGATGTTTTGGGATTCACCAAGGAAGAAATGGAGTCTGGGAAAGTTTCACCTATGCAATCACTTATCAACCTGATCAGACAGCAGTTAAAACGCGATCCAGGTTGGAAAGAATACTACGAAGAACAAATGGATGCTATGCCAACTTCGACGATGACGGCAAGTTATCTTGAACTATATGAATTAGAAAGAGAAGCTGCTCTGGCATATAAAATTGATCATTATGAACAAGCAGAATCACACATTCAATCAATTTTAGATCGAGGGCTACTAAATGATGACGAACTTAAAGGATGGTATAAAGAAAAAGCTGCAAAATATGCCAATCAGTTTGATTTAACGAAATCAAATGCATTGCAGCTTTCGGCTCACAACTCAAATCCTTACCTACTCAAGCCTAAAAAAGGCATGAAAGTTACAACACTATCAGAAATTAACTCCGAGAGAATCGAGACACTACTTGAATGGATTAAGCAATTTGAGACACATGAGCAGCTAATGCTTGAGATCAATGAAAACATATCTCTATTCGAATTTGGGATTAGCGCTGACAAGTTCGAAAGAACAGTTGATAGAATTGGAAAGAGCCTTGCTATGCAACTGAACGCCCTGAAAGAAAATGGAAAGATGGCCCAGATAATCTCTGGCGTGTTAACAAAGGAGAGTATTTACTGTTCGAATGCAAAAACATGGTCAGCGAAAAAAGGGAAGATGTCTATAAAAAGGAATCAGGCCAGATTCATAATTCAATAACATGGTTTGAAAAGAACTATCCTGATGCCGATGTACATCCACGCATTATTATCAACGCTAAACGTGAGGGACATCAGACTCATCTTGACGAGAACGTTAGAGTTATGAACAGAAACAAAATGGAGCTATTTAAAACAAAGTACTATGGTTTCTTTTCAGAACTATCTGCATACACAATTTTACAGCTTACTGACAAGGTTTTAAACAATCTTCTGACTGCATATAACCTAACATCACGTGATATCATAAACCTATACTTCGTTGACATTAAGTAAAAAACACTAAAGCACACCGTTATGGTGTGCTTTAAGCTTAATAACGTATATAACGCACAAATTCAGTCTATCTGCTGAAGAAAAATGAGGTGTAATCCACTATAGATCATCAATCGAAAACACGTCCTAACCCGATGTCATCTAGCATCTCGACTAAGACAAGCCTTAATCCCATCCATCGTGTGCTCAATCCTTGTGAAGTCATTGAATATCTTTCTCTTCTCCAAGAGCTCCTTATACTTGTGTAGATTATCTGGCGGACTATCCTTTTCGCCAAGGTAGCCATCAACATCCTTGATGTACGAAAGCTTCTTCACTCCCGCTTTCCAAAGCTTGTTGCATTCAATAAGCACATCATCTGTACTCACGTCATTATCCAGAGCAACCACTACTTCAACGTGAGGATACTCGTTAACAAAGCCAGAAATGATTTTTACCTGTGCTTCAGAAATGTGTTTCTTTCCAATAGCCACACCATTAGAGTGATATACAGTCTGATTGTCTAGTTTCATGACACTTTTTTCTGACTCAACAACAATCATCAAACCACTCTTGATGATGTCATTTCTCGTCACACTCAAACCATAGAGGTTGTTCTTAGCAACATAGCCATCTGAGTCATAGAAGTATTTCGGACAGTCCACAGGTGGAATCATATGTCTTGCCTTTACACCAAGTAAAGCCGTTGGTTCGTCATGTTTGTAATGCGGGATCACAATAAGGTTACGATAGCTATCCAGTTTGATTCCAAAACGTTGCTGTGTGTATTCAAGAATCAAATCCTGTTTGAAATGCAACGACCACGCATTGTCATACTGATCCATGTAATTCATAGGCAAAACAATTTGAAGTTGCTCACGATCATGAACCAACTGAGACTTGAAGCGATCGTCAATCTCTGATACTTTAACCTTTCTCTTACCTCCTGGTTTCACTATTTCATACTCAAACGAATCCAGATCTACTGTGTCAACGAACTTAATAAGATCGCTGATCACACGCCCTTTCAACCATTTTGGTGCTATCCTCTTCACCGTTGTGGTTCGACTCCTGACTAACAATTCAATCAGATCACCGCTGAACTTTGGATCAGACCAGTCAGTCACCCACAGAGACCCTATCCTCACGTGGATAGCAAAGTTGTTCTTTTCTGGTAAAGCACACTTCACGAAACTATCATCAATGTAGTTGATGATAAATCCGAAGTAACTTAGGATAGCAACAATGAGCTTTTTTATTGTCTCTGATCATTGCCTTTAGATTCTGAATTTGTTGAGTGTTGTTTTTCGTGTTAATAGTAATTAATCCTTTCTTGTCTTGTTATAGATAACAGCTCCCTGCGGAGCTGACATCGTGCGGTTTCACCGCACTCTACCAAATCAAAACTAAACAAAAAATCCCCTTGCTGCTCCTAAGGCAAAGCTCTTTTCAACTTTAGTGATAATTTATTAATATTCTTATATAGAGTACAGTGCAATAGCATCGATGTTTACATTCGTTTTTTTCAGTTTTACGTAGAATTAAGCTGCTGATCGCTTCAGGAACTCAGATTCTACATGTTTCCATCCATTGTCGTAAATAGACATCTTGTCAAATCTTTTGATGTCATCATCGGATATATTCACTACTTCAAGTGACTCAAAGACGTTGGTGCATAGCCAAAGTTTAAACAAGGATCTCATTTTTACGCAGAAAATGCTTAAGTTGATGTTTTCGCCATTTCGTATAGCTGTTCTGAACACCCACTGAATCAGATCAGATACTGCATAAGTAGATTCACAGATGACACCACCTGAATCTCTTATGTATCTGAACAGGTCTGGATTGGGATTGCGAGTACAGGCAAATACAGCGTTGTGGATGTGTCCATAATTGTTCGTCCCACGGGTCGAGAAAGGAACAAATCCAGCGACTGCTTTCTTACGCTCTACACTTGATTCAAGCCTAGATACATCTAAGCGCCCATTTTCATAGTGCCTCATATAGAACGTAAAAATAAAGTCATCTTTACTGCATCTAACTTGTTTTCCCTGACGTTGTATATTTGAGCTGAAAGCTCATCCAAATACTCTTGGTTCAAGTTAATGTTATCTTGATAATTGAAACTCATGTTGAGTCCACTGTTAAGGACTTTCCCCTCACGTTTATCAAAATCATTGTCATGAAGGTTGATCTGATACCTAAGCTCCTTCTTGAATTCTGAAAGATCAAAGCTGTCAGAGAGAATGTACTCACCCTCCACTTGTTCGATCGACTGAACATCGTACTCCATGTTTGTAGCTTGAAGCATCCCTTTTAACTTCGAACCGTTGAAAAGATACGTCAGTAGATGCACTTTCGAATAGCAGTGGAACATCTGAAAGAAGTGGAATTTCACAAAAGACCTGACCTGCCCTTTTTGATCTAAAAGCTCCTTTAGAGTCCTTGAGTCAGATAAACTTCTAATTCTTTCAATAGACTTACTGTCTACTGGAGCTGTCTTGTATCGCTCATCCCAAACGACACGACCATTCTCGTTTAGAGTGTATGTGTTTGACTCCTTAAGCATTCTCGCTATTTCTTGAGGTACTTCAAGCAACTCAAGTGGCTCAATGACCTCATCCACAATTAGCTCATATTCATGCTTTTGAATTAAATCAGCATATTCCCATGATAGGGACTTGAACAACTGGTGGGTGATCACTACCGATTGACCTTCTGAGATCATGAAGTAGAGCTGATCACTTTTCTTCTGTCCCTCATACGGAGTATACACATCCTTGCGACCGATAGCTTTTCTTACACGTTCTACTTCATCAAGGGTTACAACAACGTATATGAACGGATTAGGTTTGTTAGCCTTTCGCTTCATATAGTTGATTGCCCACGTTGACTTACCCATTCCTGGAGGTGCATCGACTATATGTATCTTCTCCCTCAACTTTATTTGCTTGTCAATTAGTTCTTTTAGTACTATTTATCTGTCCTCCTTGTTTCTATTTTCGATTAAAGCAAGACTGGTGGATAAGGTCAGACTTACAGGAGATCAATACCATTCTTAATACATCAGGTATTGTGTCATCTCTTGTCGTTGTTCCTCTTCGAACTCTAGCAGCTCATGTAGCCATCTGCATCCTGTGCCTTCGTAATCAAGAGGCTTCAAAGTATCTGAGTGTTTTTTGTTCATTACATACGTTCTTGGATTTAGACCTAAACGTATATACTTGTCACAAACAATGTCCATCTGAGTGGATTCATACTCTTTCAATTTTTTCTCCCTAGCTTCATCGCTGAGATGCTTCAGTTCATCCGTAAAGTCATCTATATTAGCGTTGAACCAATCGTCTCTTGGCTTGTTTCTGTTCACATTTCGACAGTTATTGAATATTCTTTGGAACTCATCAGGATGAGTTTTTCGATCACTTGACAGTTGATTGAAGTGTCCTTCTGGTCTATTGGGATCAGTCGTAAATCCAACATACGTATATGTTTCATCAAGTCTTTTGAAGGTATCCTCATATACATATGCCACCTTCCTCGCTTGGCGTTTCTGTCCCAAACATTCTTTACATGTGGATGATCTACCAAATCGATGTGGCTTAGTTACATCTTTATGAAAAGCTTCAGGCAAAAGCCACTCTCCACAACCAGAACATCTAATTCTCTCTTCTTTCATTTTCTCCCCTCCTTCCTAGCGACCTCCGTTGCTCTCCTTTTGATTATCCTGTCAAATGGTAAAGTCACTTCTTAATATCTATATTACAGCCAGTCACTACCATCGATTCGATAAGCAACATACCTCAATCAAGTTAACCAGAACTAGTGATCAGCTGGAAAGAATACGGACAGCAACGCCGTCTCAAGAAATCTTTTCTTTTAATCATTCCGAAAAGCTTTGCAAACCATCTCAATAGCTTTGCTTTCATCAACTCCTTCCAAACTATAATTTTCATTAATGATTACTTCCAGCGCCTTAGTCATAACTCTGAAGACTTTATTGAAATCCTTGATACTTTTTGAGTCTTCAAGAGAAAATACTGTTCTTTCTAAGCTCTCATACAACTCAGGAATCACCCATTCCCCTGTTAATGGGCTCATTGCAGGTGTCATATGAAATCTAATAACTTCAGATATACGAATTACTTTTATCAATCTCTCAAGACGGCGGTACTCTTCCACTCGGGAGTTACTTGCAGCTAAATCACCTTCGATTTCTACACCATCTTGTTCAAGCTGAGACCTCAAGTATCTCAATTTGACATAAAGCAATTCAACCTCTGATCCATCCAAATGCATACTATCAATATGAATAGCAGGCATTATCTCGTTGAGTTGATCCTCATACCTCTTAGGCATTTTTCTAATACCATTTACAACATGACCAATCTGTTGTCGGTTTGTATTTAGCTTATCTGCGAGTTCAAGCTGTGACAATCCGTACAGTTCTAACCCAAACTTCAAAAGATTCATACTTACTATCTCCATTCCTTAGAAATACAGCAATCATTGTAGCAATGCTACAATTACATTATGTAGCATTGCTACATGATTGTCAATAGCTTCATTGTTAATCAAACAAAAAAAATCCCTGTCATCTCTGACAAGGGATTTCTATAAGCTCTATTTAGTTATCTCAGCCACACATTCAACACAAACTAGCTTACCTTTGAATGGTTTTGTTCCTCGTACCTGTCCGCAGACGACACAGCACGGTAGATAAGGACGTAGCATGATTGTGTCGCCCTCAACGAAGATTTCAAGAGCGTCCTTCTCGCCTATGTTTAGGGTTCTTCTAAGCTCGATAGGCAGAACTACTCTCCCCAAATCGTCAACCTTTCGTACTATACCTGTACTTTTCATCTCATCACCTACTTGTAATACGGATCAAGAACCGATAGAGTGAACCGCTGGTTTGTGAAGTCATGGTTATAGTCATCGGATGTATCAAGTATTACATAATCTGCGCTGCTACAGTCAAGCTCAAAATCAAAGGGAACACCAACCTGAACCTCATACATGGCTAGCACTTCTCTATTTTCTCCGTTAGATTTTCTTATTCTTATTGTATAGGAGTCTTCTTTTCCTTCAGAAATGTATATCGTTCCGCCCACTTTAGTTGCACTTGTAACATTATCTGACAATATTATGTAATGGAAAGCATATAGCTCACGACTTAGGATTCCAAACTTATAAAACTTTTCACCAACATAAAGTTGCTCAATATTGCTCGTCATAAAAGCATACTTATCCAAGTAGCCTTCTTTAAAGTAACTTGAATCATGGTATGTAACCTCAGACACTTCACCAATTATAAACTCATCATCCTCGGCATTATACTTGACTTTTGTGCCTAATAGCTTCGTCATTTCATCAATAGGCATATAATATTTTCCCTCATACTTAATCGGCTTGATAACTGAACCATCTGGCTTCTTTGGCGCAAAATCCTGATTATTGTATGTGAGTTTTGTGCCATATGATATCTCCGCTTCAATTGGTTTCAACAGTCCTGTGTCTGATGCTAGCGATACTGCACTTCCAAATAAAGTTAGGCATGCCACAGAGATTAAAACCTTCTCTCTTATTTTCATTATTCATTTCCTCCTACATTTTTACGATTATCATCATACAAATATTACCACAAAATTACATTTAATGGCAAGTCGCGTGCAGAACTTCGTGTATTTGTCACAATCGTCATGGTAAAAAATCAAGCTTTTACTTGATGGAAATTCGATAAAACCATTGTGCCCAATCGCTTATAGCCATGTCTGATTGTATGGAATAAATAAAGCCCCCAAAATTCTTGTAAGATTTCACGGCTTGACATGGTAATAAAAGGGATTTCACTTCTATTCACTTCAGATTGTAGTATAATTATCATTTTGGTCACTATATCCAATACTACCTAAACGAACAAACCAATCAGTTTGTTAACTTTTCATACGGGATGTACGATTGTATCCTCGTCCCTTCATATAGTTTGCCTTTATTTAAACTTACATCATATTGGATCTGACTCATTTCGAAAGATGAAACACTTAGCTTTTTAACGAGTATTATTCCTAGTTCATTATCAACCTAACTTAATAACTCTTCTTTACACAACATTTCAATACATTGCTTCAATCTTTAACGCACTCTTTAGTATACTTTTCAAAGTACCAACTTATTGTTATAACCTTCTTATTTTGCTAATACCAAGTTGGAATGTCAACACTTATCTC
>JDSF01000380.1_pt1 | contig 18341 bp, 19 predicted proteins | sample 199441 | NCBI WGS metagenome assembly JDSF01 (sample SAMN02592751, study PRJNA231836) | bioreactor metagenome | isolation source: continuous culture bioreactor denitrification-DNRA | place: Germany: Bremen
GTCCTATCGGTGGAAGGCATATTAAAAGGTTTAATTACAATATCATTTGTCGTTTACATGTTAGTGCTTGTAACGTCAGTATTTCTTGGCAGAGTCTTTTGTTCTTATGTATGTCCATTTGGCGGTATGCAAATGATGGCTGATAAGGCAATGAACAAAAAGCTTAAACCTATTAAATGGCTAAGAAATTTTAGAATGGTTCTAAATACAATATGGGGTTCTCTATTTGTTATTGGAATAGTCAATGGCTTATCGGGACTTGAGTGGGACTTATTCTATAACCTAGAGACTTATGTTTCTATTGAGAGTTTTGGAGACTTGATTCGATACTACATCATTATGCTAACCATCTTATCGTTTTCAATAGGATTTGGTAAAAATGGTGGGTGTCATTATGGATGTCCAATGTCTGTTATGCCAATTGTTGGAACAGCTGTAGGTCATTTTCTGAGAATCAAAAGTCTTAAAGTGGCTAAAACAGATCAAGCTTGTATCGACTGTGAGCAATGCAATAAAGCTTGCCCAATGAGTCTAGATGTTAGTGGACTGGTTAAGAAAGACTCGATGTATCATATGGAATGTATCAACTGTGGTGAATGCGAGAGTGCATGTCCAAAGTCATGCATCAGTTACAAATTCCAGTGAAGCGAAGCGGTGACAGGAGGAAATGGAAATGAATAAAATGAGCGTAAGCTGTAAGGTGCTACTAAGTATTATGATGAGCATTATACTATTAATATCTATAGGAATCAGCAGCCATGGAGAGGAATCCATTCAGATGGATGAAGAGAATCTTAAGACGTTTTTTGATGATATACTGACAAAACAGATTGATGAAAATCAACTGGCAGGTGTTACAGTGTCGGTTGTCAAGGGCGGAGAGGTCGCATTTATTGGCGCTTATGGAGATGCTGATGTCGAGAAACATATTAGCTACAATACAGATACAATCACGCGAATAGGCTCGATAACAAAGGTGTTTGTATGGAACTCGATTATGAAACTATATGAAGAAGGCAAGCTTGATATCGATGATCCAGTTGAACAGTACGTCAGCGATTTGAGTTATGTCAATGATTTTGATAAGTCAATCACGATTAGACATCTGATGACGCATACAGCTGGATTTGAGGATGAATTAACCTCGTTATTTGTTTATGAACCAGACCCAAACTTGGCTTTGAAGAATGATTATAGAGAAGTTATGTATGAGCCCGGTGATATTGTTTCCTACTCGAATTATGGTGCTGCCATCGGGGGGATGATTGTTGAAAATATCTCTGGTATGCCACTGGAGGATTATGTAAGTCAAATCATCTTTGAACCACTTGGAATGAAACGAACGACTTTTATGGAACCATCACGATCTCTCTATGACAATGTCTCTTATGGTCATATAAAGATCGGTGGAACTTTATCAAGTTATGAAGATCCATCGGTATGTTACCCCGCTGCTGGAGGTATGAGTACAACAGCAGTCGATATGGCGAAATACATGATTATGCATTTGAATAATGGAGAATATGAGGGTGCAGATGTTATAGGTGAAGATTATATGTCATTGATGCATGAAAGGGCTTATGGGTCAGATAATCGTCTTCCAGGTATTGCTCTTGGTTTGATGCAGTGGAGAAGAAATAATCTTGATATTGTATGGCATTCAGGTGGTAACGCAACATACAAATCAATGGTTATGCTTATTCCAAATGAGGAAGTTGGTTTATTTATTTCTTATAATGCGGCCCATGCTGAGGAGAGTAGAAATGCACTCAGAGAACTTTTTCTGAACAGATTCTACCCAGTGTCACTTGTTGACCATCAACCCATAGAGAATTATAAAGAAAGGGTTGATATGTACGCTGGAGACTATAAAGAGGCGAGAGGAACACAAAGGAATTCGGATAAACTTTTGTACTTTGTCAGTCGAACCAAAACAGTAGAGGCAAATACTGATGGTACATTAACATTTAGAGATACCAACTACATTGAGGTAGAGGAAGGTGTCTTCAGGGAAGTTGACGGGCAAGGCATACTTGTATTCGAATTTGATGATAGCGGTCTTCCTACTAGGGCCTTTCAGGATTTTGAACCTCATGAGGCTTATATCAAAATACCCTTGTTAGAAACATCTGGATTCATCGGTGGTTTGTATGCTGGTGGATTTATCCTTATGCTGTTATTAATGATTATGGATAAAGTTTATTATAATAAAGCTATGAAATCATTGTTTGGAACAGAAAAAATTAGAAAAGTTCTGCTATGGTCAGGGAGAGTGACGTTACTATTTCCGATAAGCACATTTGGAATTCTTCTACTAAGTGTTTTGCTAAATCCAATCCTGATGGTACAACCAAACTTTGGCAATCTGCTACGTGTGTTAATTCTAATACCTGTCATCTCACTATTGCTGTTGTTTATTGGAAGTGTGAGATATATCAAGGAAATGGCATTCATAAAGGAAAATACAGTAAGTTATATTTCCACTGTATCATTTATTCTTTGTGGTGTAATTCTTCATTCAGTACTTATTTACTTTAGACTTATTGGTGTTTATATCATCTAGTAAGTATAGTAGTGGTTAACCGTTAATGGCAAAAGAAAGAGGTACATTTATGATTTATGAAATTATAGAATTAAAGGAACAAAAGTATGTTGGAATAAAAACAGTAATTCGATATGACGCTCACGATGAAATTAATTTTGGAGGATTGCATGAGAATGTAATGAAAGCGAAGATCAGTAACATTAATCTTGAGGAGGCTATTATGGCGATTGATACAGATTTTACGGATGAAAGTTTTAGTTATACACCACTTGTGGCAGTAGATTCTTATGAAGGGAATAAAGATTTTGTACACTTTGACAGAAGTGAAGGTACCTATTATGCATTTGAAGTATCAGCAAAGGAATGTGGTCCAGAATGGTTTGGTCGATTATTCGAATTTATCGAAAGAGAAGGACTTATCCTAGAGGAAACAGGTTATGATTTGGAATATTATGACTATACGTACACGACAAGACCAGAGGATAAAGGGTGTGACGATGCAGAAAAGATGCTCAAGATTTTGTTGAAGAAAAAAGGTCAAACCTGTCAGAAGTCAAGTCCGTCAAAATGAGTTACCCCAATATCCGATGAGTTTAACAAAATTGCTGTTCTTAAACTTGTTGGCATAGACTTTTTTATGAAGTTTTCATCATAAGACACAGATTTATATAAGGCACCGAAGACCATGCCTAATAAGGGGAAATACAGCCAGCCAAAGACGGGGAAGTATACCAAATCACTATTGCCCCATAGATAGTTCAAGAACCAGTTGGCAAGTTGAGAGTCAGTTTGAATGCCCCAAAGTATTGGACTTATAAGCATGATCGATACCGCTATGGCCAACCACCATATCGGTTTTTTTTATGAAGCGGCGAATGAAGCTCATGAAGACCGGTACTGCAGGAGGCCCTCCAAAGAAATCGATAACATATGCATAGTTAGTATTTTGAAGGTCCATAGAACCGTATGTCATAAGCACATGGACAAATACCATAAATATAACAGCCATACCTCTGGCAAGGTCTAAGGTGGTGTTTCGTGCCAAGCATGTTTTGACCGGGAGACATAAAGAGATTATAGCAATGATACTTGACGGGGCTACCAACAAAGAAATTAGTGAAAGTCTTCATATTACGGAAGGCACAGTAAAAACCCATGTCTACAACATCTTCAGAAAAACGGAAGTTACCAGCAGAAATCAATTGCTCAGCAATATACTAGGAAAGTTATCCCTTACTCTGCTCCCTTAAAAAAAGATTCGTATTGCTCCTTTTTGGCCAAATCTTCTTGACCAGCTAAAGCTTCAATATGATGGGTAAGTTCATGTTTAACGGTGGCTAGGATTTTATTTTCCCATGAAGCCCTTGTATGCTTTTCATATAAGTACACAAAGGAACCATAATAGAGCACAATTTGTTTGCCAATCTATTACGAATGTAATGACCTTTGACAATAAATTGGGGCTCTTTTTTATTTCTTTCTAAGCGAGGGCTTGCTATCACGCCTAAGTTAAGACCTTCTAGAAGTTCAGGTGGAATTTCATAATCTAGTACATAGGTGATATAAGTTGAGAATTCATCAAAAGTCATGTTAGTCTCCTTCAATACTTTTTATCAATATAACATATAGTGAAAGGGGTTGATATTGTTTGACTATAAAAGTCTTATAAATAGGGCATTTTTGAATATTTTGACCATTATATGACTGCATGATATAATATAAGTAATATCAAGTATGATTTCAATAGCAAACCTGTTAAAAAATAGGGACGCAAAGCCAGAATCTAAGGTATATATGTACAATTATATATTATGATCGCTCGACTGCATTAATTAATTTTGATGCAGTTTTTTTGATACTTTTTTTTAGATGCATTAGGAAGATAAGGATTACATTGTGTCTTGAAGGAATGAGGTGAAATAATGCAAACACAAGAACTCAAAGTGAGTCATAAGGAATTAGGCGAATCAGGAGATAGATACTTGAATCTATTCAATCTAGCACCAATTGGCTATATGATTATTTCAGAACTTGGAGATATTATCGAAGCTAATCTGACGGTTATGAAAGATCTGATGGTAGAAACAAAGGATATAAGAGACTGCAACATTAGTGATTATATATATGGAGAAGACAAAATGTTGTTTCAGTTGTACAACAAAGCACTACTTAAGACCCATAGGCCTCAAGATTGGGAAATGAGAATGGAGCGAAGTGATGGAACCACTTATTGGGGTCACTTGAAAGCCAACTTGGTCAGTATAAGTGGTCGTAGTACTTGCTGTTTAACTATTAGTGATATTTCTGAGAAAAAAAATACTTCAACAGACCTTGATTGATAGTGAGCTTAAATACAGACTTATCTGCACAACGATGGAGCAAGGTCTTGCTTTATTTGATTTGCGCCATCATGAAGGTGATGCTGTAGAGTTTTTTATATCTAGATGTAAATGATAGTTATTTGAAATTATTTGCTTTGACCAAAGAAGAATGCATTGGGAAAAGTCTATGTGACTTCATGCCAACAAATGATGAAAACTTGATGCGAGTTCTTGAGAGTGTCTGTATGACTCAAAAGCCTGAGGTGTTTGAAAGCTCCAATACATTCATGGACAAAAGTTATCTTATATATGCCTATTGCCCACAGATGAATCAGGTGGCTTTATTGGTTTCAGATATTACCGATCGTGTTAACAAGCAGAATGAGATATCTCATATGAGTTATCATGACAGGTTAACTGGCTTGTATAACCGCCGTTTTTTTGAAGAAGAATTATTAAGACTGGATACGAAGAGGAACCTACTTAAGTATAGCTATGGGGGATATAAATGGTCTTAAGTTACTGAATGATTCATTTGGACATGCAACAGGAGATCTGTTAATAAAAAAGGTAGCCTATATGATCAAGATGGGCTGTCGATCAGATGAGATCAGCGCACGTTTAAGTGGAGATGAATTTGTAATCATTTTACCTCAATCTAATAGAGAGGAGACCTTAAAAGTACTAGAGCGTATTAAGACATTGCTTGATGGTGAAAACATTGAATCTATAAAGCCTTCCATTTCCTTTGGTTGTGCTACTAAAAAATCAGCAGATGAAGATATAGCTGACGTATTTAAAAAAGCAGAGGATGCCATGTACAATCATAAACTAAGAGAAGGTCCTACTGTCAAGCGGCAGATAATCGACTTGATTACAAAAAAGGTTTTTTCAAAAGAACTCTCAAGAGGCGCTACACGCCAAGCGTGTTAGTGAAATTAGTGAAAAAATTGCCATATCCATGGACTATAAACCTGCACAAGTCGAGATCATTCGTTTGGCTGGGTTGATGCATGATATAGGAAAGATAGGCATTTCAGAAAAAGTGCTTAATAAGAAGGAAAAGTTGTTCATTGATGAGTGGAAAGAATTTAAACGCCACCCTGTAATCGGATACCATATATTAAGTTCTTCTAACGAATTTGCTGAGATTGCATCGATTGTGTTAGAACACCATGAGATGTGGAATGGGCAAGGGTACCCTAAGGGGCTTGCAGGTGAAGAAATTTCCATACCGGCAAGAATTATTGCTATAGCAAACGTATTTGATTCGATGACTCATGATAATGTTTACAATAGTCCTATGGAGTTAGAAGAGGCAATTGTGAAGATGAAACGACTTAGAGGCATACAATTTGATTCTGGGATTCTAGATGTTTTTCTTAGGGAAGTAGAGGCGCTTGAATCTCATGCCAAAAGCTAGCACTGACCTATAATGAGTATACACTAGAGTTTTAGCATTTGCTTATATCGTCTATATGGTATATGCTTAAGACTCACTTCTTACGAATTTAAACATCTATTAAACTTGAGCTATTCGTAATGGTACTCCTATGGGTATTTCATTCTATATAGTTACAGTGTTTTCGATTACTTAAACTTTCCACTTACGAAGAGTAGTTAAAAATTTAGAAAAGAGTTTCTATTTTGTATAGAAACTCTTTATGTCTTGCGTAAGCAATCATAGGTTATGGTACCTATTTTTTTAATGCAATTTGTTTAGAGAAAGTTAAAAAAGGTAAAAGAAATGCAAGCAATTATTTTAGCAGCGGGAATGGGAAAAAGACTTAAACACTTAACGAAGGGTTCTGCGAAATGTATGGTTAAAGTCGATGGTGTTACTCTGATTGAGAGGATGCTCTTGCAATTAGATCAATTGAACCTATCGAGTGTTATTATTGTTGTTGGTTACAAATCAGAGAAACTGATTTCATTCGTGTCTAGTTTAGAGGTGAATACACCAGTAACATTTGTTACAAATGAGATCTATTACAAAACCAACAATATATATTCTTTGTATTTAGCGAAAGAATATCTACTGAAAGAAGACACATTATTACTGGAATCGGACCTAATATTTGAAGATGTGGCACTGGAGAATATCATTAATGATTCTTATCCAAATCTTGCTTTAGTTGCCAAACATGAAAGTTGGATGGATGGTACAGCCATAACCTTAGATGATGATAACAACATTATCAGCTTTGTTGGGAAAACGGAATATGATTATAATGAAGCCGATGAATACTATAAAACAGTCAACATATACAAATTCAGCAAAGAATTCTCCAATAATCATTATGTACCTTTCTTGGAAGCTTACATCAAATCACAAGGGACTAATGCCTATTATGAGCAAGTGCTAAAGGTAATTGGATTACTTGACCGACCTGAGATCAAAGTCACCTTAATAGAGAATGTAGTGTGGTATGAAATAGATGATGAACAAGATTTGGACATTGCCGAATCACTATTCACAGCTTGCCCCAAAAATAGACTGGCAAAAATCCAGAATAGATACGGTGGATACTGGAGATACTCTAATTTGATTGATTTTTTTTGTTATTTAGTTAATCCCTTTTATCCCCCAATTAAGATGGTTAATGAAATTAAGTTTAACATTGAAAGTCTCATTTATAACTATCCTTCAGGAATAGGTGTCAATAGCCTCTTAGCTGCCAAATGTTTTGGACTACAAAAAGAACATCTGTGTATAGGCAATGGTGCTGCAGAATTAATTAATTCTTTGATGAAAACCCTTAAGGGCAAAATAGGGGTTATCCGTCCTACTTTTGAGGAATACCCTAATAGATTAGATCAAGATAGTCTTGTAGCCTTTTACCCAGACAATCCAGACTTTTCATACACCATTGATGATTTGATGGAGTTTTATGGTGATAAGGAGATCTCTAGCCTTTTACTCATTAATCCAGACAATCCATCCGGTAACTTTATTGAACTTGTTGATGTCTTGATTTTGGCTAAATGGACCATGAAAAAGGGGATTAGATTGATTGTTGATGAATCATTTGTTGATTTTGCCAATTCGGAATTTTCCACAACACTCTTATCTGAAAAAAAATTCTCCAAGATTATAAGGAGCTCATCGTTATCAAAAGTATTTCTAAGTCCTATGGCATTCCAGGCCTGCGTCTAGGCATTATATGTAGTGCAGATTCTGACCTAATTGACTTTGTTAAGAATGATGTATCGATTTGGAATATTAATTCCATAGCAGAATTCTACATGCAAATAAGCGAAAAAATATAGTGATGAATATAAGTACTCCTTAGAACTAATTAAAGAAGCTAGAGAAGAATTTTTAGAACTACTAAGTGAGAGTAAGTACCTAAGAGTTATACCAACTCAGGCAAATTATGTCATGTGTGAAATTCTCGGTAAATACAGTGCAAGCCATTTAACAGAAACCTTGTTAAGTGACTACAATATTCTTATTAAGGATTTGTCCACAAAAGAGGGTATTGAAGGTGAATATATTAGAATAGCCGTAAAAAGAAAAAAAAGATAATGAAAAATTTGTAGACGCATTTAACCATCTGTTAAGTGAAAATATATAAAAGGAGGAAGAAATGATAGAACAAGGTTCAAAAGGCTCTATAGAGCCTTCTATGTTTAGTTTTCTTAAAGATTTACCTAATATTTGTTCTCTGGCAGGTCTTGCCTGTGCCTTACTTGGAATCTATTATGCTGTATTAGGTAATTTGAAGTTTGCCTTAATTGGGGTGATATGGGCAACCTTATTTGACTGGGGTGATGGCATTATTGCCCGGAAACTTAAGGAGCGTACAAAGATTCAAGGTGATTTTGGTGGTCAGCTGGATTCTCTTATTGATATGGTGAGTTTTGGCGTGTTTCCGGCCATATTTCTCCTTAGCTATGGTAAGTTTAATCCCATATTCTTACCAGGTGCATTTATTCTTATTGCAGTCAGTGGCATCAGATTAAGCTACTTCAATATCTATGGTTTGATTGACAAAAAAACATACAAAGGCTTAGCCCTAGATAACAATGTGCTTATTCTTGCCTTTGTATTCTTGTTTGAGAGATGGCTTCCATATACACCCTTTTCAATTATTTTGTACATAGCCTTGATGATTTTGCCTATTTTTAATTTGGCATCGATCCCTACCTATAAATTTGGTGGGAAATGGGTTTATGCCCTTATTGGATATGTCCTTGGAATGACGTTTATTTATGGGTGGCTTTGAATTGACTGACCCTTGATTTTTACTATATCTTAATCGTCACCCACTAGACAACAAATGAGTTGTCCAAAGGAAGAACACCATCAAGTATGCATATTGACTAATCAATAGAATCAAGTACATCGATTATAGAAATGGGCGCCTAGGCGCCTATTTTTTATGTGATAAAGTTGACTTGGGTGATGATATGAGACAAATGAAAATAGGAACAATCAATCAAGATAGCTTTGCACCTTATGGCAAAGTCATCGACACAAATCTAATAGGTGATGGAGATTTTGAAGTCATTATCGATGAAGGCAACTTTGGCTGGAGAATTGCTACATACAATGTAACAAGAAAAAGTAGTGCTGTTCTTGAGCGACATCCCTTATCCAAAGAAAGCTTCGAACCTCTAAGAGGTATTGGCCTACTGATTGTTGCAGAATTTAAGGAACCAGAAGCTGTTGAAGTTTTTTTACTAGATAAGCCTGTATGTTTGTACGAGGGTGTGTGGCACCAGCTTATTAGTCTATCAGAATCAACAACCGTCAAGATAACAGAGAACATTCAGGTGTCTTCAGAATTTCATGAATATGAAGTACCTATGACACCGGCAATAATTGGAGGATAAAGACAATGAACAATATGAATTACCATCCGGTTCTAAATGAACCTCCCTTGGCACATGCCCTGCATAAGTGGGACGATGAGACTAGGACATTGACTTATGAGTACAACGGAAGAAACATTATTACCTTAGTTGTGCCAGGGAAGGAAGAAGTTGGTTTTAGGCATGGGTCAGACGGCAATCTGCAGAATAAGCCATTCATGCAGCAGCTTTATTTCATGGTAGACACGCCAGTTACTTGTGTTTGTACTTTTTTACTTAGTCATGACGCCGTGAATATGAGACCAAAAAGGGCAGGCCATGAGGAGGCAATCCTTGGACAAGTAGGTCGCCCACTCATGACAGGCGTTAATGGACTATATGACATACATCAGGACCTTATGATTGAATGGTTGGGTCAGCCATGGTCTTGGGAAGGAAGTAAGCTTGCTTACAATGACAATAATGAACTCTACGGCATTATTGAAGTAGAGATTGGACCAAGACCTTGGTTCATTAATCTGAAGATGCACTATTATAGACAGCATCTTGGCTATGAATACCATAAACCATGGGAATTTAGACCAGATACGAAGCCTGTTGCAGGTTGGTGTTCTTGGGAAGCAGTTAGACGTGATGTAACACAGGATGATATGGAAGAGGCAGCAAAGTTTTTTAGTGACCACCTAAAGGATTATGGTTTCGAATATGTGCAGTTGGATGATGGATTTGAGAAAATGCCTTTACCGTATGATGAACATAAACCATTATCAGAAGGATGGTTAACTACGAACAATCAGTTTCCAGCTGGTCATGAGGGGGTTATTGACAGTGTGAAAGAAGCCGGGCTTATGCCGGGAATATGGACCAACGCTAATGTGACTAACAAGGATTTCGCCAACAATTATGCAGACCATTTTATAAAAGGAGTAGACGGCGACCTGATGTTAGGGGAATGGATTGACTATCTAATCACATGTTCCCCTGAATCCATTGAGACACATGTGCTTCCATTCTATAAAGGGCTACGTGAGAAGGGTTATGATTACTTTAAAACTGACGCTATTAGACATCTGTTGTTCGATGGTCTGCATGAAGCTGTCAGACAAGGTATTATGACCAATGATGAGGCCAGGGATAAATATAGAGCCTATATACAAGCAGCTCGTGATGGTATTGGTGAAGAGGCTTACCTACTTGCGTCTTGGGGTGTGATGGCAGAAGTTGTTGGTCTGGTAGATGCCTGTAGAATAGCGATGGATGCCAATCCTACTTGGGCTGGTGTAAGGATGCAGCTTTTTGAAAGTGCTAGGTGGTTTCATACCCAGAGAATCCTCTTCCTTAATGACCCAGACCATATCTGCGGTAGGGCCAAGCTTGAGTGGACTAGGACAGTTACCTCCATGGTGGCATTAACTGGAAGTTTATTAATGTTATCAGACTCACTAAGTGATTATGATGAAGACCGTTTGGAGATTTTTAAGAGAAACCTTCCAACCTTAACAACCATGGCAGGAGAAACAGGGCCACTGGATATGGACTATGCAGCCTTTACTTGGACCAAGTTACATGGTTTTGCGGTTCCAAGGGAGGAACCTGTTAAGGCTGAGGGTGTATCCCTTGATGATGCATGGAATATGTCAGGTGACTCGCCAACTATAAACAATGACCATCCATTCTCTACCTTGTGGGCCATTCATATGGACCAAAATAAGAGGGAATGGACTGTAGTACTTAGGGTAGGAACCCTACCATTGAAGGCAGTTGATCTTAGGCTTAAACAGCTTAGTGTAAGCACAGACAAGACCTATCATGTTGTAGATTATTGGAAGCGTGAGTATCTTGGCATTACGGATTCTGTTATCAATTGTAGCCAACTTAATCTTGGAGAATGTCAAGTTATTGGCTTAATACCAGTCAAGATGGAGCCACATCTAGTAGCTTCATTCAGGCATGTAAGTATGGGCGCAGTCAGCGTGATTGGAGAATCCTTTAAGTCAGATAGCTATAGTGTTAAACTTCAAGGAATTCCAGGCAAGGAAGAAACTTATCTGATTCAGATTCCACACAAGTACATCATTGACAAGATAACAACTGTGGGTGGAAGTATTGTTACAGGCAAACACAAAGGTTTGCTGGAAGTAGTAGCCTTATTTGAAGAAGAGGTCATGGAGATGACCATAGACTTCATATAAGTGGTAGGTAGAGAAAGAAGAAATTCTTTCTCTGCCTTTTTCCACATGTTATAATAATGATGACACAAGTATGTGTAAGGAGTTGATTTAGTGATTCGCTTTCCGAACTCTTTTAGGTTCAGGCTACTTGGCCTGTTCATCATTTCCATTGTCCTGCTGTCAATGATTCTGATGACAGCACTACCATTTTATTTCACCAATACCATGCAGGAAGAAGATGCAGTTCTTGTCAACAGTACTTTGACAGCGATTGAGCATAACTTCGATAACTATTTCGATGAGCTTGAACGTCTTACTATAATGCCCTATTATAACAAGGAATTTCTCGATTCACTTATGATGGTCAACAGTTCTCAGTATGAGGATTTGACTGAGTACGAGAAATTCATCATACGTCAAAATATTGAATATACCATATCCTATTATCTACAAAACACTAGAGATGATATAGTGAATGCTCTTTTTATTGGAAATGATTTGACTACGGTCATAACAAGCAAAAAAAATGGAGTTGTTCCAATGAAAAAGGACTTCAAGGTCTTGGAGGCAAGTTGGTATCAGGAAGCTTTAGCCAGTGATGAGAATTTTATCTTCGTAAATGCACACACTCAGGACTATATTGGTAAGAACGAGAAAGTGTTCTCTGTAGTTAGACAAATTAACGACCCAATTACACAGAAACAACTTGGTGTCCTTATGGCTGACATGGACACAGCCATTCTAGAAAAGCTCTTAAAAAACCTTGATTTTGGTGTGACCTCCATCATCATAGTGCTAGATGGCCATGGAGAGCAAATCTATTCTACAGGATCGATTAAGGATAAGGAATCCTACCAAGTCATCAAAAGAGATTTTGACAAATTACCATGGGAAATTCATGTTATGCTATCTGAAACAGAGCAGGCTCAAAAGATTAATGGAATCTATATTGTTGGTGGTTCCATTATTCTTGTTGGAGTTCTTGTCATAGTAGTTCTATATATGAATGTATCTAAATTATTGACCAAACCTTTAACCGAGATGTTAACCATAATTCGAAAGATTGAAGGTGGAGACCTAGCTTTACGTTTTGATGAAAATGGTGATGATGAGTTTGCTTATCTTAGACATAGTCTTAATAAGATGCTTGACCAGATTAACAAGTTGATTGAGCAGGAATACCAGATGACTATTGAGAAACAGACAGCAGAATTTCATGCCCTCCAATCTCAAATTCAGCCTCATTATCTCTACAACACATTGACAGGCCTCATTGGTTTGAACCGACTTGGTGAAAAAGCCAAATTGGAGACATCGATACTGAATTTGACCAAACAAATGCGCTATATTCTTGAACAGGATGATGTCACAACTATTGGTGATGAAATTAGTCTTCTTCAGTCTTATTGTGCCTTACAACAGTTGCGATTTGGCGACCGTATCCATTTTGATTTCAAGGTGGATAGGGGACTTGAGGGAATTGAAATTCCAAAGTTATTGCTTCAGCCTACGGTTGAAAATGCCATTATTCATGGCTTAGAAAAGAAAAGTGAAGAAGGCCATCTGAAGTTAAGTGTATACCAAGAATATGTTAATGCTGAGGATGACTCAATAGCTTACATTGTAATAGATATCGTCGATGATGGTGTAGGGTTTGATACAGAGGCGGTTGACTTTGAAAACAGTGTCGGTATAGCCAATACCATTAATCGTCTCAAATTGATGGATGCTGCAAGCGTGTATCAGGTGAATAGTGCGCCTGGTCAGGGGACCAGAGTCAGAATCCTTATTCCATATACAGGAGGAAACAATAATGAGAATACTGGTAGCTGATGATGAATATTTAGTCCGTTCAACAATTAAGAGTATGTTGCTTGACCTAGGTATAAATGAAAGGGATATAGATGAAGCAGCTAATGGTAGTGAGGTGATCAATGCCATAGGTGTAAAATCTTACCATATTATATTTATAGATATTCGAATGCCTATTATGGATGGTTTAGAGGCCATACGTATTGGAAAAGAAATGGTGGAGAGTGCCAGATGGGTGGTCATCAGTGGTCATTCGGAATTTCAATATGCACAACAAGCCATCAAACTTGGTGTTAAGGATTACCTTCTTAAACCAGTAGAACCTGTTGAGCTGGAACAATTAATCGAAGACATTCGTGAGGAATTTAAGAATCTAGCTATGATGGCCAATCAAGAAGCGGAATCAGAGATAAATTCCCTCTACAGTGGGCTACTAGATGACAACAAACTGATTGAGGAATATAAGACTTATCAGAGCATACATTTACATTTAGATGTTTTTAACAAAGAATCCAAACAGAAGATCATTAAAAGCTTATACAATGAACTGAATGAAAGTTTTCGAACGTATATTAACCAAGATCGACAGATTGTACCCATTAGTGGTAGCGGAGTAGACTTGACATATGTGGTTTGCAGCAGGGATGATGTGGACATTACGGACCAAATGCTTAATACAATGAGAAGACTTGCCCATAAGTATACGGATGATGCTACTAAGCTTTTTGTTTTATATTCAGATAAGTTGTTTGACGAAGACCGTCTGCTAGGACAAATTAGGCAGATTGAGAACTTATTGGAATTAAGATTCTTATTATGGGATACACCGATTATTGATATAGCTACCTTAAGTGAGGTACTGACTTCTTCAAATATAGAGCGTTTAGAGACGGTAAAAGATATTCACCAACTCTATAGATTATTTAATGAAGGTGAGATGGCAGCTGTCATCAGTATTGTCGATAAATTGTTGTCCAGGAATCTAGATGAGGATACCAGACTTCTACTTCTTAAAGTGATGGATATTCAATTATCTCTGGATAAGCTAAAAAAGATGGCTGAGAAAGCCTTAAGCAGTGAAATCAAAGAAAGCACAGATATTATTGAAGTGACCAAGGACTATGTTTTGAAGAACTATATGCATAACATCGGTGTTAATCAGATTGCTGAGATGCTCCATATCACACCCAACTACTTAAGCGCATTGTTTAAGAAGAAGGAAGACATCACTTTTGTCCGATATTTAACGGGCATCAGAATGGATAAGGCTCATGAACTGCTTAGTCATGGGAATATGAAAGTAAATGATGTGGCCAATTCGGTAGGTTTTTATAGTGCCAGGCATTTTAGCAAATTGTACAAGCAAAGGTTTGGTCATCATCCATCTGAAAGTCAAAAAAAATAGAGAGTCAATATTAGTTCATATAGTAAAACCCCAGGAGTCGTTGACATATCCTGGGGTTACTTTTTGTCACGAATGATATTGATTTAACCTTTTACCGCACCAGCTGAAAGACCTTTGATAAAGTACTTCTGAAGGAAGAGATACAATATGGTAAAAGGCAGTGAAGCAATAATACAACCAGCAGCAACCCAGTTGGTATGGTTTTCATACATTGAAAAGAACTGGTTGAGGCCTACTGTGATGGTGTGCATAGAACTTTTTTGTAAGAAGAAGACTGAAAAGGTATAGTCATTCCATATGGCAACACCTACTAGGATGATAACAGTAGCAGTTACTGGTTTCAGTAGAGGGAAGAGAATCCTGAAGAAGATGCCGAATCTTGAGCAGCCATCGATTAAGGCTGCTTCGTCAAGCTCTCTTGGTATGGTCTTAATGAAACCAGTGAACAAAAATATGGTTATTGGTAGCTGGTAGGCTATGTGAGGCATAATGATACCTGCATAAGTGCTTGTGCCAACAGTGTTGACTACCAATTTATATAAGGGAACCAAAATGGTTAGTGGTGGTACAATCATACAAGATACCGATAACATATAAACAAAGCGGTTTAGTTTATTTTCGTAACGGGCCAGCGGATAGGCCGCAAAAGAACCGATGACAACCACTAGTGCAACAACTGCAACAGTGATAATGATATTGTTCTTAAAGGCTGTAACAAGGTTGGCTTCATTCCAAGCATTAATGAAGTTACTAAAATCAAATCTACTTGGTGGATTCCAGTATGAGCTTAGATCTGATGTAGGTTTAAAAGCCACATTAATAATGATATAAAAAGGTATCAGGTACAAAAGGCCAAGGGTGTACACGATGAAGTGTTTAAGTATTCTCATAGTTCCACCTCCTTATTCTTAAAGAAGTTAAGATTAATTACACTAATGATAAGGATGATGACAAACATCACATTACCCATTGCAGCAGCATAACCAGCATCCATTCTGACAAAATAGAGTTGATAAACCATGGTTGATATAGAGGCCGATGTATAGCCTGGGCCGCCATTGGTCATTGCCATGATGACATCAAAGAGCTTGAGTCCACCGATGATGTTAATGACAACACTTGTTGTTATGGCTGGCATCAGGAGTGGCAAAGTAACCGACCTAAACTGTTGTAATCCATTGGCGCCATCGATTGATGCTGCTTCATAGAAGTGTCTAGGGATGGCTTGCAGACCAGCCAAATAGATAACCATTGAGATACCCATATATTGTATGGTGTTGACGATGGTTATGATGATGACGGACCGATCTGCACTGGCCAGCCAATCTATAGGAGGGTTGCCAAGTAAGGCAGTCATATCGTTAAGGGCACCCCCATTAAACTTGAAAAAAAAGTACCAAATATAGCCCATAATAAGTGGGCTAATGACCACTGGAAGGTAGACAATCGTTCTGATGACTTTTTCTCCCCTGATTTTTTGGTCCATAAGTATGGCGCATGTAAGTCCCAATATATTCTGTAGTATTGTACTTCCGAAACCATATGTGAAGGTGTTTTTCATTGTGACAAAGAAGTTCTTATCAGTTATCAGACGCTGATATTTCTCAAGTCCTACCCACAGAAATTTTGGTGAGTAGCCATTCCATTCTTTGAATGAGATAGTGATGCCCTCCAAAAAGGGGTAGAAAATCAGAACTGTAAAGAACAACAGTGCCGGCAAATACATTAGGTTTAGAGACTTTGGAGAGTATAGAAATTGGCGTATATTCCGCTTCATTAACTCAAATCCTTTCATTTTGGGCATAGAAAAGGATATTCACATCCCATGAATATAAAGATGTAAATATCCTTGTTCAGGTCAGTAAAGATTATTCAGCAAGTTTTGAAAGTCTGGTGTTTTCACTTTCCATATCTGCTGAGAATTCTGCTGGTGTAATAGCGCCACCAAGCAATGCCTGTGAGTTCTTACACATTACATCCCACATTCCATTTGCGATATAAACACGGTCGAAGTAAGGGAAGGTTCTTAAGTTAGAATATTTTGCATAAGTTTCAGTTAAATCCCCAGCATTCATTGCAGCACCTTCGATTGCTGGTGGAAGTTTAGTGTAAGAACATACTGCCTCAACGCGTTCCTTAGCTGAACAGAAATCAAGGAAGGCCATAGCTTCTTCAACATTGTCAGAATCTTTCCATACACCAAGGGTGGTTTTCTCACCACCAACCCATGTTGGCTCATCATCAGCGTAGATGGAAGGAATAGGCATCATGTCTCCTTTAAACTCAGGGTTAACTTTCTTAGCTTCTTCAATCATATAAGCACCAAAGAATCCAATTGCTGCCTTGCCAGAAGCAAAGGAGGTTACATTGTCATCAAATTTTGCTGTAAAAATATCTTCATTGATATAACCTTTATCCCACATTTCCAACCATTTTTCTGGAAGGTAGTCCCAGTTACTCCAGTCAAAACTGCCATCAAGCAGTGCATCAGCATAATTATCTTCTGGGCTAATCAGTAATGGTGTAGCAAAGAAGTCAAAATATTGGGCCTCTTGCCAACCTTCAGCGGCGCAGAATATTGGTGTTATTTCGCCACCACTTTCAGTGAGGATTGTCTCACATGCTGCCATCATTTCATCAAGGGTAGCTGGTACTTCAATACCATATTCTTCAAATATTGCAACATTATATACAGGACCTGATTGGTCTTGGTCAAATGGAAGGACAAGAAGAGCACCTTCATCAGAAGTGACGATAGGAGCAAAAGCTTCCATAACGGAACCTGCCCATTCTCTGCCACTAAGGTCTGCTAGAAATTCACCATATCTATTCTTGGCCCAACCATGTGTCGAAAAGATATCTGGCATATCGTTGGCTGCCATTTTTACTTTCATAAGGTTCTCATACTCACCACCTGGAGCACTAAAATCAATAGTTACATGTGGATTCATTGCTTCATATTCTCTTGCGAATCCTTCAAGGATGTCTGCATGTTCCCCAACAACATTGGTGGTCATTGTTAATGTGATAGGCTCTAATTCTGCCACATTTTTTTCTTCTGTCTCAGCTTCCGTTGATTTCTCTTCGGTTGCTGTTGTTTTAGTGGTAGCTGTATCCGTTGTGTCTTCTTTTGTTGCACATCCTGCTACAGTACTAAGCACCATTACAATGACTAGTAGTAAGCTGATTAAGTTTCGTTTCATATTACTTCCTCCTTAAATAATCTGATTGATGTTACAACTATATTCTATCAACGGATAGTTGAAATT
>JDSF01000381.1_pt1 | contig 18319 bp, 29 predicted proteins | sample 199441 | NCBI WGS metagenome assembly JDSF01 (sample SAMN02592751, study PRJNA231836) | bioreactor metagenome | isolation source: continuous culture bioreactor denitrification-DNRA | place: Germany: Bremen
TAAATTTAATAAAAATAGGTATAATCTTTAAAAAATAATTTTAGGGTTATCTTTTGATTATATATATTTATGGAAATGATGGATTTAAAAAAGAGATTCATTCTGTTTTAAATCATGCAAATATAAAGTTTAGACTCGATGAACATGGTGAAATTAAAGACCTTAAGAGTGTGGATGAATTAAAAAAAGCAATTGAAGATAATCCAAATAATATATACTTAATTGATGACGATAAAATAATTAAAAAAAAACTCTTTAAATCAAAAAATAAAATTTTTAAAACCAAAAGATGGAATAGAACAAGAATATTTACTTGATAATGGTATTGGTGATATCTCTGTTGATTCTGTTGATGAACTTTCAAAACATATTATTAAAAGATTAGAAGCAATTATTCATGATAAAGAATCAGATGATATTCAAGAATCAATAGTTGAGATTGTTGAAGATGCTTATGAACAAGATGGTGAAGATGAGAATAGTTTTATTCAACTTGATGATGAATTAAGTGCTTTACTTGCTCATGAACCTGAAGAAGAAATAATAGAACAGATAGATGAAATTCATACTATATTGCCAGAAGTAGAAGAAAATGTAGTAGAAGATTTGAGTTTTGAAGAAGATTTAGATAATATTTTAAATATACCAGAAAATATTGATAATGAAAAGATTGAAGAAGATATAGAGAAAATAGATATTGAAGAGATAAGTCAAGGAGATAATATGGCAGATGAATTTTCAGAGTTTGATACTTTAAATGAAAATGATATTTTAGCGGCATTAAATGAGACGCTTGATGCAAGTTCGTCAACGCAAACAGAAGTAAAGAGTGTTTCGTCTGCTAGTATACCTGCAAGTTCAAACGAGAATATAGATTTGACGGGCTCAAATGTTAATGATATTGCAGAACTTATTTCAAAGCTTCTAAATAACAAAACATTGGAGATAACAGTAAAAGTAAAAGACTAATATGGATTTAATTGCAATTGCTGAAAATACAGTAAAAATCATACTTATCTTAGGCTTACCTTCTTTAATTGTAAGTATGGTGATTGGTCTTATAATTTCTGTTTTTCAAGCAGTAACACAAGTATCTGACGCCTCTTTATCTTTTGTTCCAAAAGTAATTTTTGTTTCTGTTTTTATTCTTATTTCATTACCTTGGATTGGGGATAATATAGAGACATATACAAAAGATTTATGGGATATGATTTTAGTATTCGGACAATAAAATGATTGATAAGTTATATGATTTAAAAAAAATGCAAACTGATCAAAAACTTATGGAAAAGGGACAGATTATTGCTAAGTTAAATCATATTGATGATGAAATAATGTTTACTGATAATAAAATCAAAACAACAAGTGTTCAAAGACATGGAGCTATATCAGATTTTGCAGTTTTAGCAATTCATAAAAATACTATGAAGATGCATATTGCAAAACTAGAATCACAAAAAAGAGTACTAAATTTACAATTAGAAGAGATAGTAAAAGAGATTGTTCAATTACAAAAAGAGACAGAACAATATGGGTATATACTAGAAGAAGAAAAACAAGAGACATTGCGTAGACTTCTATTAGTTGAGGAAGAGGCTTCTAGTGAATATATTCAAAGTAAATATATAAGTGGATAAAGGAGATTATTTGATTAGGTTATTATTTATTATTTCCTTGCTTTTTGGATTTGTTAATGCTCAAGAAGGTGTTAGTAGTGCAGCTTTGATAAAACAGAAAATAGAAATTAAAGAGCTAAAAAAAGAGCTTAATATTTTCTATAATAAAAAAGAAAAAGAGTATCAAAAAAGAAAAAAAGAGTTAGAGCAAATTTTATCAAAGATTGAAAAAGAGAAAAAGTCAATTGAGACTATAAGAAATGAAAATGCAGAAATTTTAAAAGATATAAAAGGTGCAGTAGAAAGCAAAACTGCAAAAATTTATAATAAAATGAAACCTAAGATTGCGGCAGGAATTTTTAATCAAATGATAAATGAGGGAAAAATTGAAGATGTTTTTGCTATAATCTTAAAATTAAAAGAGAATAAAGTAACATCTTTAATGAAGTATTTAAGTCCAAAAAATGCATCGATGATAACACAAATGTTGCATGATTTTAAAGTAAATAATCAAAAAGAAGGGTAATTATGGCTGATGAGAATAATGAAGAAGTAAAACAATCAAGTGGTGGTGGAAAAGGACTAATGATAGTGCTAATAGCACTAGTTGTAATACTATTACTTGCAGTTGGTGTTGGGGGTTATCTTTTATTCTCTAGTGGTATTTTAAATGGTCAACAAGGTCAACAACAAGAACAAGTTATGAAAGAAGAAGCTGGGGATTCTAATCAAACTTTTAAATCAAGTATTAATGACTTAGTTTTAAATATTACAAATGCAAAAGGTAGAGAGAAATTAATGAAACTATCTTTTTCTATTAAAAGTACAGAACCTACAATCGAAGCAATAGTAGAAGAGTATAAACCTGAAATTGTTGATGCAGTAATTGCTCAAATTTCTTCAAGAAGTTCTGAAGAGTTATTAACTGTTGGAGGAAAGGCATTATTAAAAGAAGAGTTATTAGAAGATATCAATGGAATAATTAATGAAGTTACTTCTGGTAATGAAGATATCAAAAAAGATAATGTTAAAAAGATATTATTTACAACGTTTGTAATTAAGTAAAATGATAGTCGCAGTAAAAACAAAAAGTAGAAAAAGGTTTTTTATTAAACTTCTAATCTTTGCATCACTTATTATAATGTTTGGTGCATATTATATGCATATGAGTGAGCAGTTTGAACAACAACAAAAAGAAGAAGCTGCAAAAAAAGTTCAAACAATAGAAGAGAATGATAAAAAAGAGAAAAATAAAAAACTAGAAAGAATTATATATAGAGAGATAGAAACTGCAGTTGACTTAATTGGACAAAGACAAGTCTTAGATGTAAAGATTGTTTCAAACAAAGCTCTAATAGTAGTTGAACCAGATACAAATCTAGATGCTTTAAAAGTAAGATATGGAAGTACAGCTTTAATTAAAAAGAGTATAAAAGATATAAAAATTGCTTTAGATTTAAAGTATATTATAGAGAGTAGATACAATGAAGAAAAGTAAAAACTTACTACTTTTAGCAATTCCTTTTGTATTTGTAGGGTGTTCCCAAGAACCAGAAATAGAATTTAACAAACCACAAATGCAAATACCGAAAGCACCACCAGTTGTAAAAAGAAATAAAGGCTCTTTATATGCAGTAAAAGGACCTTCATTATTTGCTGATAAAAAAGATCTTCAAGTAGGGGATATAATACAGGTACAAATTAGTGAATCTCTATCTTCAAATACAAATAATAAAAGAGAAGTTGGTTCAACAAGAAAAAACAATTTAGGTGGTGGAGTTTTTGCATCAGGAACAGCTGGAGGAACAGCTACAAAAATAGCTGATAAATTAAATCCTATTACAAATATAGGATTTAGTTCATCTACTACAACACAAAATGATGGTGAAGTAAAAACAAAACTTAGTGAAACTTTCTCAACAAATGTTTCTGCAATTATTGAGCAAACTTATCAAAATGGAAACTATTTTATTAAAGGTTCAAAAGAGATGTTAATCGATGGACAAAAACAATCTTTAACATTAACTGGGGTAATAAGACCTTATGATATAACTGCTGATAACGCAATTTCATCATCACAAATTGCAAATTTAAAAATTTTATATAGAAAAGATGGAGAGGAACAAGATGTATTACATGTTCCTTGGGGACTAAAAGTCATCCAAATGTTCTGGCCCTTTTAATCTAACTTTAAGAATTGTAATGCAATAATTAGTCATATTATATCTAAAGGAGTATATATGCTAAAGTCATTGAATGTAGCACAAAGCGGTCTTAGTGCTTCAAAAATAGCCGTAGAAAATGTCTCTAATAACATAGCAAACGAAAATACTCCTGGATACAAAAAAGAGTAGTTCAATTAAGTGAATTAGAACTAATTGATGGAAGAATGACTGGTCGTGGAGTACGAGCAGATGAGGCTTATAGGATAACTTCTCAATATATGTTTGACAATATGTTAAGAGAGAATACTAAAACCAACTATTATCAAGAAGTTTCATCAATGGTTGGAAATGTTGAAAAAATGTTTCAAGAAACAGATACAAGTGGTTTTTCTAGTGATTTTAATAGATATTTTCAAGCAGTAGAGAACTTAAGATCTAACCCAAACTCTGAAATTTATAGAACTACATATAAAACTCAAGGTACTGTATTAGTAGATTCTTTACAAAATTTATATTCAAGCATTGAAAAACAAGAAGCATTAACAATGCAATCTTTAGAGAATAATGTAGAGAAAATAAATACATTAATAAATGAAATAGGTGCGATTAACCAACAACTTGGACAACATAGAGTTGCATCAAATGATTTACTAGATAAAAGAGATGAGCTTGAAAAAGAGTTGTCAACTTATGTAGATATTGAAGTAGATAGAAGTAATGATGAATATACATTAAAAGTCGGTGGTGCAATTGCTGTAAGATATAATACTAATATTAGAGAGATTGATTTAGTAGAAGAAAATATTGGACAAATAGATAGATTTGCTACAACTGATATAAATGGTGATCCAATTGATAGTATTACTGATTCTGTTGCATTAGATGCTGATGATGTAATTACTTATAAGCTTAATAATGAATTTGAAATTTCCGTAAAAATTGGAGAAGCTGTATTAGATGCAAATGGTAATCCAGTTGATTTAGGAAATGGAACAAATATTGTTGATAATACAAATTATTTAAGAGCATTAAAGTATAAAATTAATCATGATACAAATATTTCTGAAAAAGTTCAAGCTTTTAATGGAAACTATGCAATAGATGCAAATGGAAATAAAATTGATGCTACAACTACTGATAAGTTTTTAGTAGTTGAATCAAAAGTTGATGGCGAAAATGGAGCTTTTGAGGGAAGAATATCAGTTACAAAAATGACTGGTACTACAGTTGATGATAGGGAGACAGTATTTAAAGATGATTATCAAAGTAGAGAGCCTTCTGATAAAGTCTATTTATCAGTATTTGACCAAGAGGTAAAAATATCATCAGGTAGTATTAAAGCACAAATTGAAAATCTAACAACAGATTCTCCAAATAATAAATTTATAGACTATAAAGAGAAGTTAGATAACTTTGCAAGAGCATTAAGTGATATATATGATAAATATGTAAAAACTGATACAGAAAACTACTTGTATGGTCATGTTTCAAGTGACGAATATGATGGAACAGCAAATATTAAAGAGTTAAATCTATTTAGTGGTTCAAGTGTAAAAACTCTAAAGTTTAATGAAAATGCAGTTAATGATTTAACACAAACTGATTTAGATTATATGGGTACTATTCAATGGAAAAAAGATATTGCCTTTGATGGTTTTGCACAAGATGGAACTAATAAAGATGCTACATCATTTACAGAGTTTTTCCAAGAGATTAGAGTAAATATATCTTCTGATAAAGAGAACAACGACTTTTTATTAGAAGCACAAGAAGCTGTAGAAAAATCTCTTCAATCTTCTTATGACCAATTAACAAAAGTTGATAATGATGAAGAAATGGTTAATTTAATTAAATTTCAAGCGGCATACACAGCAAATGCAAAAATAATTACAGTTGTTGATGAAATGCTAAATACGCTATTAAATATGCGTTAATAGGAGGATAGTATGGCTGACGGAATATTAGGTTTAGGAAGTGGACAAGCAGCTTCATTAAACAATGAATTAATAGAAAAGTTAAAATCAGCAGAACGAAAAGCTAGAGTAGAACCTATTGAAAATAATATAGAGGCTATTACAAAAGAGGGTGGTGAAAGTGAAAAAATTGCTGAAATCATCACAAAAGCAAATGAATTATTAGAAAGTATAAAATCGTTTGACTTATATGTATCAGGTGGAGTTACTGCTTTTGAACAAAAAAGTGCAACAGCGAGTGGTTCTGCAGTAGTTTTTGATGCTGCTGATGTAAAAACTTTAAATACAGGTACTACAGATGTTGTAGTTTCAAAGTTAGCCAAAAGAGATGTTTTTCAATCTACTGCTGTCGATGGAACAACAAAAGATGCAGTTATCTCAAATGGCGATTTAGTAATAGCGCTTGCAGGTAGTGATAACTTATACTCTGAATCTTTTACCTTTGATACAACTGATAAAACTTATCAACAAATAGCTGATGAAATAAATTTAAATTCGAATTTAACAGCTTCTGTAGAGCAAGTAGGTGATGATTCATATAGACTAGTTGTAAAAAGTAGTGAAACGGGTACTGCAAATGCACTAAAAATTACAGGTACCGCAAGTTATACTTTAGGCTATACTTCGGATGTGGCAGGTACAATTGAAACAGTTGGTGCAAATATTCAAGAAGCATCAAATTTAGAAGCAAAAGTAAATGGTATTGATTATAATGTTTCATCAAATGTAATAACAGTAGATGGTGGGCTTAAGATAACAGCAGTTGAAGAGGGTAATGCCTCAATCTCTATTCAAAATGATACTACAACTATAGAACCTGCTTTACAAGACTTTGTTACTAAATATAATACATTAGTTGCAACAGTGGATATTGAGCTTTATTCTGCAGATAGTACAATTGAAGATAAATCAACGCTTAGAACTATGATAAGTTCAATAAAAGATAAACTATTTGGTTCATATGGTACTGATGATTCATTAAGCTTATTTAATGTAGGTTTTAATATTGATAAAACAGGTTTCTTATCAATTGATAGTGAAAAATTAAATGATACTATTCAAAATAATATAGCTGATTTAAAAAGTCTATTTTTAGGTGTTGCTGAAGATGAAGGTCTTGGAACACAGTTAAAAACATATTTAGATGATTTAGATTCTTTTGATGGATTATTAACAAAATATCAAGATAATATGAACTCAAGAAAAGAGTCTTTAGAGGAAGAAAAAGAGAAAGCAATTGAGGATTTAGATAGTAAATATTCACTTCTTTCAGCACAATTTGCAGCTTATGGAACAATTATAAACCAATTTGAATCACAATTTAGTGGACTTAAATTAATGATTCAACAATCAACAGCTAGCTAAAAAATTATAAAGTCAATATCCTATCGTGATATTGGCTCTTCCTTTCGTAACTTTTCATAACTATCTTTAAGTATTTATATAATATACTTTTTATCAATATATTTTCTGGAGTTAAATGTATGGGAATTGAAGCATATCAACAACAAAATGCAGTATCAGATGATCCGTATTTATTAGTATTAAAATTATACGAGGGATTATTAAAGTATCTTTCTTTTGTTAAATCAGCAATGGAAGATGGTGAGATAGAAACAAAATTTACTTATATAAATAAGTCTGTAGCAATTTTTGATGAATTAAGAAATGTACTTGATTTTGATGGCGGAGATGTTGCATATTATTTAGATGGTTTATATCTATATCAAATAGAGACTTTATTTAGTGCAGGAATTGATGATAATGTAAATTCAATTAACCAGATTATGAAAGTTGTTCAAGGTTTAATTGACGCATGGAAAGACGAAACAGGTCTTTAAAAGCTCTAGAGGAGCTAACTTATATTGATTCTTTAGAATCTTATGAAAGAGCAGATGCTCTTGTAAGATGGTATGATAAATACCTAAAAGAGACAGATATAACGAATTTTGATTTAGAGCTAAAAGATTTACAAACACTGCTAGAACTTTTTTATAAAAATATTAATTTTTTAAAAGAACATAAAGAAGAGACAAGAAAAGATATGGTTGCAAATAAGAAAATGCAACGTTTTTTAAATAATTAAGTTAAACAATCAACTAAATTTTCAAGAAGTTTATTTTTAAAAATATAAGGTCTTATATTTTTTGGAATTTTATTTATTCTGCATGATTCTTTAAACTTTTTTGGCATATCTTCTTTAATATATGGAGCGATATATATAAATCTGTTAGTAAGATTGATTGCAAGCTTATGAGAGATTACAAGCTGCTTAACAGTTAATATCTCATCTCTTTGTGCTTTTGATAATAAGAGTCCTCTTTTTTTTAATTCTTTATCTATGACTCTAATATTAATATTATCATTTGAGCTTGAATAAAATATTGTTAATTCTTCCTCTTTAAACAAAGGATTTGAGTCTATATTTAAAGATTTCAAATCTTCATCTAAATAAGTAAAACTATTTTTATACCATTTTTAAACTCTTCTAAAAACTTATTTGAGAAATTTTTTCTAAAATAGTTTCTTGTATATTTTTCATCAAAGTTAGATTTATCAATAAAGTATTTGTGATTATTAGTTTGAAGATACTCTTCTAGCTCATCTTTTGTAAGCTCTAAAAGAGGTTTAAAAACTTTATAATTTTCTTTCTCTTCCCAAGTATTAAAGCCAATTAATTCAACTAATCCAGCACCTTTAGATAGTTGCATTAAAAACCATTCTAGTTTATCATTTAGTTGATGTGCAGTAATTAATGTCTCATATGAGTGTTTCTCAATAATATTTTCAAAAAAAGTGTATCTTATGTCCCTAGCTTTTTTTTTCAAAATTTGAACTGTTTTCTAATACTACTTCATGAATAAAAAGTTTTTTATTATATTTTTCTGCTAACTCTTTTGCATAAGCAATTTCATTTTTAGATTCTTCTCTTGTATTATAATTTACAATTGCCAAATCAAAAGGGATATTATTTTCTAAAAGTATAAAAAATAGAGCAGATGAATCAACACCAGATGAAAAAGCCAAGAGGTTTTTACTAGTGTTGATTTTAGGAATTTTTGGTGTCATTTTATTTAATTGCAGTTGCTAGTAGCTTATCTCCAATAAGTTCAGTAACTCTAACTTTGTAAATTTGACCAAATTTTAGTTGTTCAGGGTTTCCATTTTCATCAATTAGTTCATTGTCATTAATATAGATTTCTCCATCAATTTCAGGAGCCCATACAGTTTTTCTGGCACTTAGTAGATATTCATGTTCATCACTCTCTCCATCTACATAGACTTCAAAAGTTTGATTTACTTCTTTTTCTAAAGATTCTTGAGTTGTTTGCGCAATAATTTCACCTAAAATTTCAGCTCTTTCATCAATGATTTCTTGAGGAATTTTATCAATTCTATTATATGCATCTGTACCTTCTTCATCAGAGTATGAAAATACATTTGCTCTATCAAATTTATACTCTTTTACATATTTACAAAGTTCTTCAAAATCGTCCTGAGATTCTCCTGGATGTCCTACAATAAATGTTGTTCTTACAAAAGAGTTAGATTCATTTTTCATTGCATCCATTAACTCTTTTAATTTTTCAACACCTTTTCCTCTTTTCATAATTTTTAAAACTTCAGAAGAGATATGTTGTAGTGGCATATCAAAATAGTTTTCAAATATTTTAGAGTTGTGAATTTTTTCAATTAGATTTAACGTTGTTGTTGAAGGATAAAGATATAAAATTCTAGCTGTTTTTATACCTTGAATTTTTTCAACTTCTTCTATAAGTTTTTCAAGACCATCTTTTATATCAAGGTCTCTTAAGTATGATGATGAATCCTGTGATACAAATGAAAAGTCAGTATATCCTGAAGCAATAAGGTTTTTAACCTCTTTTACTAAAGATTCTAATGTTCTTGAGTGAAGTTTCCCTTTAAAGCTTGGAATTGCACAGAATGAACATGTTTGATTACATCCTTCACTAAGCTTAATATATGCATGATATGATGAGCCAGTGATAACTCTATCATTTGATTCATTTAATAAAAATACTTCATCTGTAAAAGCAGATCTTTTATCATTTACAAGTTCATCAATTCTGTCATAATCACCAACACCAGTAAAAATATCAATCTCAGGTAACTCTTTTTGAAGTTCCTCTTTATATCTTTCACTCAAACAACCAGCCATAACTAAAACTGATTCTTCTTTTCTATCATCATGTAAGTTTAAAATAGTATTGATACTCTCTTCTTTTGCACTATCAATAAATCCACAAGTATTTACAATAATTACATCAGCAGTTGTTGCATCATCAATGATTTCATAATCTTTTAATTTTCCTAACATAATCTCAGAATCAACTAGATTCTTTGTACATCCTAAAGATACAAGATGTAAAGATTTTGTAGGTTTACTTTCACTAAATTTCATTTTATATTTTATCTTTCTATTCTATTTTTGCGAATTTTAGCATAATTGTAAAAATAAGTAAAATTTCTTATAACCAGATATTATCTAAAAGTCTTGTATTACCAAATCTTGCAACTATTAATATAATTATATTATTAAGTTCAACCTTTTGGATTTCATTAAACTCTCTATCTACAATGGCTACATACTCCACATCAAGAGTGTTCATTACTTCGTAAATTTTATCTTTGATAATTTTTACATCTTTTTCATTTTTAGCTACTAAAGATGCTGCACTATAAAGTGATTTTGATATTAAAAGTGCCTCTTTTCTTTGAGTTTCATTTAGATATACATTTCTAGAACTAAGTGCTAATCCATCAGATTCTCTTACAATATTACAAGCTATGATATTAATTGGCAAAAATAGATTTTTTACCATTTGTTGAATTAGTGAAAGTTGTTGTGCATCTTTTTTCCCAAAGTAAGCATTTGTAGGTTGTACGATGCCAAAGAGTTTTAATACTACTTGAAGTACTCCATCAAAGTGCCCAGGTCTTGCTTTCCCTTCTAGGATATAGCTTTTATTTGGTGCTTTTATTAGTATCTCTTCTTTGCTATACATTGTAGAAATTTCTGGCATGAAAAGATAATCAACTTTGCACATTTCACATATTTTTTTATCGGCTTCCTCTTTTCTAGGGTATGCATCTAAATCTTCACCTGGTAAAAACTGTGTAGGATTTACAAAGATTGATACAACTACAATATCATTTTCATTTCTAGCTTGTTTTATTAAAGATATATGTCCATCATGAAGCGCTCCCATTGTTGGAACAAATCCTACTGTTCCTGATATAGATTTTCTAATATTTTGTAACTCTTCAATAGTTTTTAAAATTTTCAATAATTTTCCTTATAAAGTTTTATTTTCCATCATAATTTGGGTTAAGTTTTAGAAGTACTAAATCTGCTAACATATTACCAAGTAGTGTTAAAAATGCTCCAATAATAAGTATTCCCATAATTACGGGATAATCATGGCTTAATGCACTATGAAAAAAGAGCCTTCCCATACCATCAATTGAAAAAATTGATTCAAGTATTACAGACCTCCAATAATCCCTGGAAGAGATAATCCAAGTAGGGTTATTACGGGTGGATAAAGGTTTGGTAATATATAGTATCTTAGTATCTGTTTATTATTTAGTCCTCTTGATTTTGCAAAAAATATATAATCAGATTTAAGTATCTCAATAGTAAGTGAACGAATATATAAAGTTAAACTTCCAATACCTCCAAAAGTGATAATAGAGATTGGTAATACTAAATGCCAAGCAAAGTCTAAATAGTAAGTTAAACTTCCATCATCAGGTACAGAATGAAGCCCTGCAATTGGTAAGATTTTTAAATAAATTGCAAAAATTAATACACATAAAAGTGCAAGATAAAAAGAGGGCATAGAAAAACTTAAAAGTGATAACTGTCCTGTAAATCTATCAAAAAATGAGTTCTTAGAAAGAGCTGATTTTATTCCTAAATAAAGTGAAATTACAAATATTAAAAACATAGAAATAATATTTATAGTTAGCGTAATTGGTATTCTATCTAAAATCTCAGTTTTAACCATTTGCCCACTTGCAAATGAAATCCCAAAATCAAGTTGGATAATAGCTAGAACCCAGGAGAAGAACTGTATATATAAAGGCTTATCTAAACCATATATTGCTTTAAGCTGTGCAATTGATTCTTCAGTAATATTTGGATTTAATTCCCCACTTGCAAAAAATGAGTTTGGAGCTAAATGTATTGCAAGAAAAGATATCAAACTTATAATAAATAACATAACAATAAGATATAATAGTTTACGCATAAATAATTTCATGAAAGAATTATACAAAAAGACAGGTTAAAATGATAGGTATAGACGTTACTTCAGTTAATAGAATTCAAAAGATGTATGAAAAATTTGGAAGACGTGCTTATGAACGTTTTTTAAATGAAGATGAAATTGCTTTAATTAAAAGAGCTGAAACAGCTGCAGGTTTTTGGGCAGCAAAGGAAGCAGCTAGTAAAGCAATAGGAACAGGAATAGGAAAAGAGTGCTCTTTTCATGATATAAAAATAAAAAAAGGTAAAAGTGGAGCTCCAAAATTAAAATATACAAAGGCTCTACGTAAAAAGTTTAAAATTAAAAAAACGTTTCTTTCTATAACACATGATGAAGGAGTTGCAATTGCGGTGGTTCACAACATTTAAAAATCAGATATCCTCATATAATGCAAAAAGAGTTTGTAATATGAGCGATAAAGAGAGTTATATAAGGGTTTTTGCTGCTTTTATATTAATTATAGCTTCTATAGTAATTGATAGTAAACTTTTATTAATGTTCTCTTTAATATTAGGATTTACAGGGGTTACTAAATATTGTACTTTATATAGAATTTTTGATATTAATAAACAAATTGCACTAGAAGCTTTATATTTAAAATATCTTCCAAAATATAATCCTGAACCAATACTTATTTTAGATAATCAAGCACAATGTGTATTTAAAAATGAACAAGCAAGTAAAAAGTTAAATATAAAAGATTTTAGAGATATTTTGGATGGTAATAATCCTAAAGAAATTATTGAAAAAGAGCAAACAATACCTATTACATACGAGTGTGACGATGGTAAGTATTATCTAATAAACTTTAAGGGTGTAAAAAAAATAGCTTATATTATGGTTTATACAACTGATATTACGAAAGTAATTGAAGCAGAACAAGAGATTATAAATACTCAAAAAGATGTTGTATATACTATGGGTGCTATTGGGGAAACTAGGTCTAAAGAGACTGGAAATCATGTAAAAGAGTAGCAATTTATTCAGAGATATTAGCTTTAAAATATGGACTCCCTAAAGAAGAAGCGGAACTTTTAAAGTTAGCAAGTCCTATGCATGATATTGGAAAAGTAGGCATAAAAGATGAGATTTTAAATAAACCAGGAAAACTTACTGAACAAGAGTTTAAGATAATGAAAACTCACTCAACACTTGGATACAATATGCTTAAAAATTCAGATAAACCTATACTAAAAGCAGCAGCAATAGTTGCTCATCAACACCATGAAAATGGGATGGGAGTGGATATCCTAAAAAACTAAAAGGTGAAGATATTCATATCTATGGAAGAATCACAGCAGTTGCTGATGTATTTGATGCTTTAGGTAGTGACAGAGTTTATAAAAAAGCTTGGGAACTTGAAAAGATTTTTGAACTATTTAAAGAAGAGCGTGGAAAACATTTTGATCCTATGTTAGTAGACCTATTTTTTGAACACTTTGATGAGATAGATAAAATAAGATTAAAATATCAAGATTGAGAACTCTTTTTTAGGTTCATTGAAATAGCTGTATACATCGAAACACAAAATGGAACTAGAAAAGTTAGAAAAAATTTATAGTAGTTGATCTCATCTAAAGCTAGAATAAAAATTGTTTCACCTTGATTTATCAAGTTTAAAATAATACCAACAATCAAAGCAACTTTTATTGCTCTATGCAACACATCTTTTGATGTTGTTATTGATAATATTTTATTTAGTTTATTCAATATAAATCCTTCTATATTAAAGATTATATCAAATAATCTGTTTATTATCTGTTTAGATATCTTTCTAAAATTATTTTTGCAGCTAAAGAGTCAACCCTTCCATCTCTTTTATATTTGATGTCACCTTTCATCAATTCTTCTGCTTCAATAGAACTCATGTTCTCTTCTTGAAATTCATAAGGAATTTCTAATTCAAGTAAATTTACAAAATGCTTTACTCTTTTTTGCATATCAAGACTTGCACTTGGAAATCCAACAATTAATTTTTCGATTTCCCACTCTTTTAAAAAAGCATTTACATCATTTGATGCTTGGTTTCTATTTTTTCTTAGTATGGCATTTTGGGGAGTAACAATATCCCCTGTAAGGCTTATCGCAACGCCTATTCTTTTAAGTCCTATATCAATACATCCAAGCTTCAATCAGATTCCTTTAGTAAAATTTAGATAGTATTATATCCTTAAAATTATAAATCTAGGAAAGCATATATGAAATTAGCCGTTTTTGATTTTGATTCAACATTAATGGATGGAGAGACTATTGACTTTTTAGCTAAACCATTAGGTTTAGAAGAAAAGGTTGCAGGAATTACTGAAAAAGCTATGGCCGGAGAGCTTGATTTTTTTGAATCTTTAGTTGAAAGGGTATCTTTATTAAAAGGCTTAGAATATTCAAAAGCTGTAGAAATTTGTAAAGATTTACCTTTAATGCCAGGTGCTTTTGAGTTAATAGCGGAACTAAAAAAACAAGATTATAAAGTAGTATGTTTTTCAGGTGGATTTAGAATAGGTACAGGTCCTGCAAAAGAGAAACTTGGACTTGATGCAGATTTTTCAAATATCTTACATGAAAAAGATGGGATTTTAACAGGTCTTGTTGGTGGAGATATGATGTTTGGATTCTCTAAAGGTGATATGATTCAAAGAGTTCAAGCTATGTTAGGAGTTTCAAAAGAGAATACTTTAGTAGCAGGTGATGGAGCAAATGATGTTTCAATGTTCCCATATGCTGGTAAAAGAGTAGCCTTTTGTGCAAGAGAGATTTTAAAAAAAAGAGGCAAATATCATTGTTGATGAAAAAGATTTAACAAAGATATTAGACTATATATAAGTATAAGGAAGAGAATTATGAGTTTAAAAGAGGATATTAACTTTTCACTTTGGTGTGATTTTATCGAAAGAGATTTCTTGGAGAATAAGTTTCAAGATATAATAAAAGATGAGATAATTCATGGTGCAACATCAAATCCTGCAATTTTTGAATCATCAATTTCAAATTCTGTTGCATATGCACAACAGTTACAAATGTTACAAGCGAATGAAGCAAAAACAATTTATGAAGAATTAGCAATTACAGATATTAAAAGAGCTGCAGAGTTACTTGATGATTTGCATATTGAAAATGCAAATGATGGTTTTATCTCTATAGAAGTTGATCCTTTACTTTGTGATGATGCACAAGGAACTATTGAAGAGGGAATTAGATTAAACTCACAAATTGGTGCTGATAATGTTATGATTAAGGTACCTGCAACTGAAGCTGGATATGAAGCTATGAAAGAGTTAACTTCTCAAGGTATCCATGTAAATGCAACTTTAATTTTTTCTCCTCATCAAGCTATCAAATGTGCAAAAGCATTAGATGAAGGAATAAAAGCATCAAATAAAGATATCAAAGCAGTAATCTCTGTATTTGTTTCAAGATTCGATAGAATGTGTGATAGTGAACTTCGTTCAAAAGGTTTAGAAACTGGAAAACTTGGAATTATGAATGCTATTAAATGTTATCATGAAGTTCAAAAAGCTGGTAATAAAAATATAAGAACACTTTTTGCAAGTACTGGAGTTAAAGGTGATGAAGTAGAAGCAAGTTATTATGTAGATAATTTACTATATCCAAACTCTGTAAATACCGCTCCTTTAGCAACTATTGAAGATTGGATTGAAAATGGTAAAAAAGAGCCTTCTGAAATTGTTTCTGAATCTGAATGTGATAAATATTTTGAAGAGTTAATATCGAACAAAGTTGATATTAATAGAGTATATGACAAATTATTAACTGATGGTTTAGAAGCTTTCAAAGAGTCATTTAAAGATTTACTTTCAAAGCTTGTAAAAGAGTAATATTCTAATAATTTAAACAATTGCTTTATTAAAATACAATTGTTATTTTAATAAAGCATTGTAACTTAATGGTAATCTTAATAAATCAAGATTAATTACTTAAGTGATTTTTCGATAAAATCATTGCTATTTAAAAAATATAAGGGTCTAAAATGAATAATTGGAATCCAAGTAGCTGGAGAGATTTTCCAATAAAGCAACAACCAACATATCAAGATTTAGAAAACTAAAAAAGTTGAAAAAGAATTAGGAGCATATCCACCCCTTATTTTTGCTGGTGAAGCAGAGAGATTAAAAGCAAGTTTAGCAGATGTAGCAGCTGGAAAAGCTTTTCTTTTACAAGGTGGAGATTGTGCAGAATCATTTGATGCTTTCAATGCAAATAATATAAAAGATTTATTTAAAGTTATGATGCAAATGGCTGTTGTACTAACATTTTCAGGTGGTTGTCCAGTTGTAAAAGTTGGAAGAATTGCAGGTCAATTTGCAAAGCCAAGAAGTGCTGATTTTGAAGAAATAAATGGTATTTCATTGCCTTCTTATAGAGGTGATATTATAAATAATGTAGGGTTTAATGAAAAAGATAGAACACCAAAAGCAAAAAGACTTTTAAAAGCATATAATCAAAGTGCAGCAACTTTGAATTTACTTAGAGCCTTTGCAAGAGGTGGTATGGCTGATTTACATCAAGTTCACGCATGGAACTTAGATTTTGTTAAAGATAATGCACTTGGTGAAAAGTATGATCAATTAGCAAATAAAATTTCTGAAACACTAAACTTTATGGCTTCTTGTGGAATTACAAGTGAAAATACAAACCAATTAAGAGAGACAGTTTTATATACTTCTCATGAAGCTTTACTTTTAAATTATGAAGAAGCATTAACTAGACAAGACTCATTAACAGGAAAATGGTATGACTGTTCAGCACATATGTTATGGATTGGCGATAGAACAAGAGATTTAGATGGAGCACATTTAGAGTACTTTAGAGGTATCAATAACCCAATAGGTTGTAAAGTTGGACCATCAATGAAAGAAGATGAGTTAATTAGACTTATTGATGCTTTAAATCCAGAGAATGAAGCAGGAAGATTAAATCTTATTGTTAGAATGGGCCATGAAAAAGTAGCCGATATTTTCCCTAATCTTTTAAAAAGAGTTGAGAGTGAAGGTAAAAATATTGTTTGGTCTTGTGATCCAATGCATGGAAATGTAGAAAAAGCACCAAATGGTTATAAAACTAGAGACTTTGCAAATATTTTAAGTGAAGTAAAACAATTTTTCCAAATCCATAAAGCACAAGGAAGTGTTGCAGGTGGTATTCACTTAGAAATGACAGGACAAAATGTAACTGAATGTACTGGAAGTACAAGTTCAGCTATTACAGCAGATGGTTTAGCAAGTAGATATCACACACAATGTGATCCAAGATTAAATGCGGATCAATCTTTAGAGTTAGCATTTATGATAGCTGATACTTTAAAAGAAGCTAGAGCTTAAGTAAAGAAAGGTTATAGACCTTTCTTTATTAAATAAATATAAAAATAATAATTATTTATATAAATAATACTAAATATAATAAAAATCTGATATAATTTTATCCTTGTAACTTAAGAATTATTGAGGAAAAGTTATGTATACACAGATTTCTAAAAGAACATTTGAACTAATATTTGATAGAAAATATAGGTTAATAAAAGCTTTGTTCATTCCATTTATTATTTTGACTATTATAGAGTATTTTACAAATGAACAAATAGAAGACTCTATAGGAAGTGCAAATTTTTATTTATTAATTGGATTATCACTATTTATTACAATAATTATGTCAATAACTATACATAGAATTTTACTTCTTGATGAAAGTTCAATACCTGAATGGGGAATATTTAAGTTTGGAAGTAGAGAAGTGACTTTTATTCTAAAGGCTATAGGCCTAGGGATAGTTTTAAGTATTGTAGCTATGGGACTTTTTCTTATTGCATCTTTTATCAGTACAGTTTTGGAAAATTTGATAGGAAAAGAAATGGCAATGTATTTGTCAATAATATTAGCATTCCTAGTGATAGTTTTTATAGGAATATTTTTTTCTAGAATATCTTTAGTTTTCCCTGCTGTTGCAATAGATAAACCAATTGAATTTGATGAAGCAATTGATATTTCTGAAAATTATAAACTACTTATATTTATCACAGTATTAGTCATTCCTACAATATTAGGTTTGTTGTTAGGATTTGTTTATGGCCTAGCTATAAACTTTTTAATGGAATTGATTTCAGAAAAGCTAAGTGTTTTATTATCTCTTTTAAATATTTTTATTACTATTTTTACAATAGGTTTTTTATCAACAACATATGAATATGTGATAAGCGAACAGCCAGTAAAAAAGGAAAATAGTAGTGGAAATAAATGAAGTTGAATATAATTCAAAATGAA
>JDSF01000382.1_pt1 | contig 18304 bp, 18 predicted proteins | sample 199441 | NCBI WGS metagenome assembly JDSF01 (sample SAMN02592751, study PRJNA231836) | bioreactor metagenome | isolation source: continuous culture bioreactor denitrification-DNRA | place: Germany: Bremen
CACTGCATATTACGCAGCCAACATTGTCTCAGCAGATCAAGAATCTGGAAGATGAAATCGGTACGCCGCTTTTCGATCGTTTAGGGCGACGTGTTAAGTTGACCGAAGCGGGACACATATTTTCTGAGTATGCTAAACGTGCTCTGCTGGAAATTAAGTGGGGACAGCAGCAGATTGATGAACTTCAGAATTTGCAACATGGAACATTGCGGATAGGTGCTATTCACACTTTTAATACGTCACTTGTTCCGCCAATCGTCGCAGAATTCCATGCGAAATATCCTGCTATTCGGATTTCAATAGAAGAGGAGTCGACTGTTGAAATTGCTAACAATATCAGTCGTGGTGAACTTGATATTGGAATTGCTTTTTCGCACGCATTATTACCTGAAATTGAAACAGATCCTCTCTTCGAAGAAGAGTTTGTATTGGCAGTCCGTAAAGATCACCCTCTCGCTGACCAGAAAACGATTGAATTTAAAAAATTACAGGACGTGCCATTGATTCTGGTCAACGAGAAGACATCGACACGGTGGTTGATCAATGAATTTTTTGCTGAGGCTGGTATTGAAGCAACAGTTCATGTTGAAACCAGTACCATTGAAGTTATTATGATGATTATTGCCAAGAGTGAACTCGCGGGCATTGTCCCTTGTGGTATCAAAGCTCTGAATGACGATCTTTACCGAAAAATCCATCTGATTGAGCCGACACCGGTGCGTCGTGCTTCACTGCTCTATCATAAACACAGCTACAAATCAGCAGCGGCAAAAGCTTTTGCAGAATTCTTTAAGCAATCAGTATTGTCGTGATCGGTTGTTGATATATGGGAGTTGATATCGACGAGAAGAAATGATGGGCAACGGTCGCATCTATCATCATAGATACGACCGTTGCCTTTTCTGATTTGTTTCTTTGTGGTTACTCTTTGTTCCCACAGCTGTCACAAGGTTGCGGAACCGGAGGTGGACTGTCGATCGGACGGACAGGCCCCTTTTTACCACAAGCAGAGAGGAGAAGAAGGCTGATCATCAGCAAAGGGATCATTTTTTTCATGGCTCGCTCTTTTCTACTTTTTCAATCGGGCTAATTCGCGTTCCACGGCTTCGCGAGCGGTACCGCCGGTCGCTTTACGAGCATTAACAGACGCTTCAAGGGTGACAAAATTGTAGATGTCTTCCTCGATCAGGGCTGAAAATTCTTTAAATTCATCCAGACTTAACTCAGGAATATCTTTATCATGCTCAACACAGTAGCGGACAGTTTTACCGACAACTTCATGGGCTTGACGGAACGGCAGTCCTTTGCGGACACAGTAGTCAGCAACATCGGTCGCGGTAGAGAAGCCGCGGGCTGCTGCAATGCGCATGTTGTCACCTTTGACATTCATTTCAGCAATCATGTCCGCAAAGATTTTCAAGCTTCCTTTCGCTGTGTCGATCGTGTCAAACAGCGGCTCTTTGTCTTCTTGCATATCTTTGTTGTAGGCCAGTGGGAGAGCCTTCATTAAGGTTAACAGGCTGATCAGGTTGCCGTAGACTCGGCCTGTTTTGCCACGAACCAGTTCCGGAACGTCAGGATTCTTTTTTTGTGGCATGATAGAACTACCGGTGCAGAATGCGTCAGTGAGTTCGATGAAGTTGAAATCAGCGCTCGACCAAAGAATCAACTCTTCTGATAAGCGTGAGAGATGCATCATCAGGATACTGGCGAAGCTGCAGAACTCTATTGCAAAATCACGATCAGAAACAGAGTCGAGGCTATTGCGGGTCACATCATCAAAACCGAGCTGCTTAGCGACCCATTCACGGTCGATTGGGAAGGTGGTTCCGGCCAGTGCCCCAGCTCCGAGGGGCATTACATTGAAACGGGCTCGCAGATCTCTCAGTCGCGAACTGTCGCGGGTGATCATTTCGCGATAAGCCAGCATATGATGACTGAAAAGTACAGGCTGCGCTGTTTGCAGGTGGGTGTAGCCTGGCATGATAATGTCGAGGTTCTCTTCTGCTTGCTTGATCAGTGATGCTTCCAGTTTTTCTAAGTAGCCAAGAATTGTGTCGATCTCTTCACGCAAGTAGAGGCGGATATCGACGGCAACCTGATCATTACGGCTACGGCCGGTGTGCAATTTACCGCCTACAGAACCGATCCGCTCAATCAAGCGGGCTTCGATATTCATATGGATGTCTTCCAAAGCGACGGAAAACTCAACTTTTCCTGCCTCGATATCCTCAAGAATCTGGTTCAGCCCTGCGATAATTTGAGTGGCCTCATCTGTGCTGATGATCCCTTGGCGGCCGAGCATCTCAGCATGGGCTTTAGAGCTTGAATATCGTAACGATAGAGACGCTGATCAAAGTCGATTGATGCTGTGAATTCTTCGACAAATTTGTCGGTCGGCTGGGTAAAACGGCCGCCCCAGAGTTTAGTACTCATCTTAGTTTTGCTCCATTGATAAAAAATTTAATAACTAAATAATGCAGGCGACTTAGTGGACCGATTTTCCATTCTCAATCCTTTGCCAGCCATTGGGTGTCTGTTGGAAAATACCGTGTAACTTAAGTGGTGTCCGGGTTGTTCGCGGATCCAGCTCATGAAACATCGGCAGGTTAAAATAATATAGCCTGGTATCCGTGCCAAACCGGAGTCTGAACACAGGTAAGCCGTCAAAATCATCAGCCTGATACTCTGGATCTTTTTTCGGCATCATCTTGTGACTTTTGTGAATGATGACCGATGAATGACCAAAGCTGAAATCTTCTTTTTGTTCGCAGCAACAGGTTTCTTCTGATGAGTTGCAGAAAACAGTAATTGTGTCTCTAACTCCCGGGGTATAGGAGAGGTACTCACCGTAAAAACCGTTAACAACATCACGAAAGGCTTGATGCTCAGGTTTGGGGTTACATTCCATGACCAATAACAGATCAAGCCGCTGACGGCTATTGAAAAATAACTGATTTGCCGTATCAATGATCGTTGTGATGTTTGATTGATAAAGATCGCGATAGACATAGTCAAGACAAATCAGACTCATAAAATTAAAACAGTGAGGCTGGCAGTGAAAAAGAGGGAAAACCTTTCCACGATAGAGGTCTTGCTGCGAATCTAGATGCTCTTCGCCAACAAAGGGATGGCTCTTGGCCTGAGCAAAAACTCTGAGGCGACCATCATGCTCTTTGACGGCAGTAATTCCCCAGTTCGTCGGGATCTCTTCAATATCGCCCGCGTCCAGATCGCGGAGCACGGACTCTATCACTTCGGCGTTGTCTGTCGGATACTGTTGTAGAAAAGCGAGATATTCAGACAATGGGATATGGTCTAGGCCAAGAATCGTAATTGTGTTTGGAAGGAAGTTCTGATGAATAAAATCAAGAGCTTCGGCAATATATTCTGCGGGCATGGTTAGTTCGGGGAAGGCGAGGAAGTGGCATTTTTTCAGATTCCCTTCACCTGCAGCGATCAAGTGGAAAATCGATTTTATTTGTTGCCACTTATGCTTTGAATCACATTTATCGCAAGAGTTATCGGTCAGTCCCAGATAACTTGGAATTTGACAGACCATACAATGGAGATGATGGCCTAGTGGCAGATCGACGAGAATCTTTTTTTCGACAATTTCGAACATGCTCTAGCCTGACTTTAATATGGCTCTGGACTTGTTCGGGCCTTTCTTCGGTTTGTACCAGCTGCAGTGGTTCTAAGGCCAGATGGGGGAGATCCCCCGCTCCTGATATGTTGAGTCCGATGAGCGACGAGGCGATAGATAGGATTGCAAAATGCCAGGAACCCTTTAACTTTTATAGTATACCAAAGTATTTTTGCGGTTTGACAATGTTGGCATGTCCCTGAGAATTATATCCAGAATACAAACAACCCCTTTACAGCAGAGCCATAAAGGGGTTGTTTGTATTGTCCGGTCGATGTTTGTTGCTACACCGGTTGCTTGTCTCTATTTAGCAGCACGTTGCATTGCTGCAATACGCAGACGCAGGGCATTCAATTTGATGAATCCCTCTGCATCAGCCTGGTTGTAAACTTCGTCAGCTTCGAAGGTGGCGAAGTCAACATTGAACAAACTGTCTGTTGCTGAATCGCGACCGACAACACGGCAATGACCTTTGTACAGCTTGATCCGAGCCTTACCATTGACTGTCTTCTGGGTATCGTCGATCAGTGCTTGCAGGGCGATACGCTCTGGTGCAAACCAGTAACCGTTGTAGACCATTTCGGCATAACGTGGGATCAGTGAATCACGCAGGTGCATGACTTCACGATCCATAGTGATCGATTCAACAGCGCGGTGAGCTTCTTCAAGAATAGTGCCGCCTGGAGTTTCATAAACACCACGGCTCTTCATGCCAACGTAACGGTTTTCCATCAGATCGATACGGCCGATACCATGCTTGCCGCCCAGTTCGTTCAATTTGAGCAGCAGAGCTGCAGGTGATAAGCGCTCGCCATTCACGGCAACGGCATCACCATTTTCGAAATCGATGTCAACGTATTCTGCCTGATCAGGAGCGTCTTCAGGAGCAACACTCAAGACATACATCTCTTCAGGGGCTTCAGCCCATGGGTTTTCCAGAACATCGCCTTCAAAGGAAATGTGAAGCAGATTGCGGTCGGAACTCCATGGGAACTTCTTGCTGGTCGGAACTGGAATGCCATGCTTTTTAGCGTATTCTTCCAGTGCTGTCCGGCTGTTCAGATCCCACTCACGCCAAGGCGCGATAACTTTGACGCTTGGGTCAAAGTGGTAATAAGACAGTTCAAAGCGAACCTGATCATTACCTTTGCCCGTTGCACCGTGGGAGACGGCATCGGCACCTTCCTTGGCAGCGATTTCCATCTGTGCCTTGGAAATGAGCGGACGGGCAATGGAGGTGCCGAGGAAGTAACGGCCTTCATAAATAGCATTGGCACGGAACATCGGGAATACGAAGTCGCTGACAAATTCTTCTTTTAAGTCGAGAATATGACAGGCAGACGCGCCAGTTTTCTTTGCTTTTTCTGGAATACCATCAAGTTCTTCTGCTTGGCCAAGGTCTGCAGAAAAGGCGATAACCTCACAGCCATATTCTTCGACCAGCCATTTGAGGATAATTGATGTGTCGAGTCCGCCTGAATAGGCGAGGACCGCTTTTTTGACTTGTCCTTGTTTCATCTTGCTTCTCCTTGTGGGTGGGCGCGAGCCTTTTCATCCATGCCGGCGTCAGCGGCGTTCATTGTTCGTTTCGACGTATGAAAATACGCCTCACGAACACTCACTTGGCTTCCTTGGCCTGAATGAAAAAACTCGCGCCTCGTAACATTCTACTTAGTCGTAGTTGTTTGATTATTGGTTCGATCTCTTTTTGTTGAGTCGAACTCTTTATTTTGTTTATTCTCTGTGCGTCAGTGGCTAATGCCCTTAGTTTTGGTTATTAAGTCAATTTTACAGCTTTATAACATAAGTATCGGCCATGCGGTCATGCAGGCCTTGCTTCTGATCGTCAAAGGCGACCATAAGGTAGCCGATACATAAAATAATTCCTGAAATAAATTTAGCTGGGATCTCACGAAAAGCAGCACGACCATAACTGAGATCTGATCCGTCGCAGCGGATCACTTTAATCCGCAACGCCATCTTTCCTGGCGTTTGCCCGCAATGACCAGTGAAGACGACATAATAAGCGCAACTGAGCACAAAGCCAAACAGTTGTACTACTATTGCCATTGTCCCAGCGGTTTCGCCACTGGCCGCGGATGATATCACTCCAGCGAAAGCCAACAAAGCCCCCAGTGAAAATTGCAGCACAAAAACAATGAAAGCATCAATGAGTGTTGCGACAACTCGTAACCAGAAACCAGCTTTAGGAATAAGGTCACTCTGCGTTGCTTCCTTACTTCGATCGACTGCTGGTCGTGGCGGCGCAATGGTGATTGCTTCCAGTTGAGGGTTTTCCTGAGCCTCAGGTTGCAGAGGAAAATTTCGTCTGCATTTGGGGCAGGTGGCTTGTTTTGCACCCTCAGGAAGCAAGCTTTGTGGCAGTTCTTTGCTGAAACCACAATGTGGACAGGTTAACTTCATTGTTTAGCGCGCCATCAACGTTGCCATGATTGCCTTTTGCACGTGAAGGCGATTTTCAGCTTCATCAAAGATGATCGATTGTGGCCCTTCGATGATTTCATCGGTGATCTCTTCTCCTCTGTGTGCAGGGAGACAGTGCATGACCACAGCATCGTTATCAGCCAGTTTGACCAGTTCATTGTTAAGCTGGAAACCACTAAAGGCTTGTTCGCGCTTCTTTTGCTCCTCTTCCTGTCCCATACTCGCCCAGACATCAGTGTTGAGGACGTCAGCACCATCAACGGCTTCGCGGGGATCGTTGGTCAGAATGATATTCGCACCAGCATCTCGGGCTTGCTTCAGATATTCAGCATTCGGTTCGTAACCTTTTGGGGTAGCAATGCGCAATTCAAAGCCGAACACCGCGGAAGCGTTCATCCAGCTGTTTGCCATATTGTTGCCATCACCGACCCAGCAGTATTTGAGATCACGATAGTTATCTCTGTGTTCGGTTACCGTGAACAGGTCGGCCATCACCTGGCAGGGGTGGCAGTAATCGGTCAGGGCATTGATGACCGGTACATAAGAGAATTCGGCAAATTCTTCAACGGCTTTGTGGGAAAAGGTTCTGATCATGATGCCATCACAGTAGCGCGCCATAACTCTGGCAGTGTCCTTGATTGGTTCACCGCGTCCCATTTGGGTGTTGCCGGAGTGAAGAAACAGGGCGTGACCACCGAGTTGGAACATGCCGACTTCAAATGAAATTCGTGTTCTGGTCGAGCTCTTTTCGAAGATCATTCCCAAGGTTTGACCTTCGAGTAATTTATGTGCCGTTCCGTCCTTTTGTTTTTCTTTCAAGTCTTTGGTCAGGGCAAAGATTGTTTCAAGATCCTCCAGGGACCAGTCTGACAAGGCTAAAAAATCTTTATTCATGGTTGTGCTCCATTATATTTCCGAAAGAATTTTATCCAGAATGACGATCATCTGGTCAATTTCATCTTTGCTGACGATCAACGGTGGTACAAAACGCAGAACGCTTCCGGCAGTACAGTTGATCAGCAGACCTCTCTCCATTGCTGTTTTAACAATTTCAGCCCCTTCGATGGTCATTTGCATGCCAAGCATCAGGCCACGACCACGAACCTCGGTGATGAAGTCATACTTATCTTTCAGACCCTCTAATTGTTGCCACAGATAGTTGCCCATAACTTGGCCATTTTCAAGCACACCATCTTCAAGCAATGTTTTCAGTGTTGCTAAGGCCGCTGCAGAAACCAACGGGTTTCCACCGAAGGTAGAGCCATGGGTTCCGGGACCGAAGGATTCGGCTTGTTGGTTTCTCGCGACCATTGCACCAATCGGTGGACCACCGGCCAGTGCTTTAGCCAGGGTCATGATATCTGGCTCAATATTGTCGTGCTGGTGGGCGAACAATTTACCTGCTCGGCCCATACCACACTGAACTTCATCAAAGATTAAGGTCAGGTTTTGTTTGTCACAGAGTTCGCGCACGGCTTGCAGGTATTCTTTGGGGGCGACATGGATACCACCTTCACCCTGAACCGGTTCGAGCATGATGGCACAGGTGTTCGGACCGACTGCTGATCTGAGCGCATCAATGTCAGCGTAAGGAACATGCTTGAAGCCAGCCATGACGGGAGCAAAACCGACTTGAATCTTCTCTTGTCCCGTTGCCCAGAGGGTTCCCAGGGTCCGACCATGAAATGATGCTTGCGCTGTGATGATCTCATTGCGTTCCTTGTGCCCCTGATCAAAGCTGTATTTACGGGCCAGTTTGATCGCTGCTTCATTGGCTTCTGCACCAGAGTTACAGAAAAAGACTCGCTCGCCGAAGGAATTTTGACACAAGAGTTCGGCCAGCTCAATTTGAGCTGGAATATGGTAGTAGTTTGAACTGTGAATCAGCGTCGCAGCCTGATCTTGCAGGGCCTTGACGACCTTGGGATGGCAATGTCCGAGATTGTTGACCGCGACTCCGGCAAGGAAGTCGAGATACGTTTTGCCATCGACATCGGTCAGCCAACAGCCTTTGCCGCTCTGTGCAACGAGCGGGTAACGACCGTAGGTTTTAGCAACATGGGTGAGGCCCCGCTCAATCCATTTTTCTGAAGTGCTCATTTGTCGTACCTCGCTACGGCGGTGCCGATTCCTTGATTTGTAAACATTTCCAGCAGACAGGCGTGTTCCATCCGGCCATCAATGATGTGAGTTTTCTTGACTCCCTCTTCAACAGCATCGACGCAGCAGTTGATTTTTGGAATCATGCCGCCTGAGATGGTTTCATCATTGATGAGGTCAGGAACGCGCTGAATATCTATCGTTGAAATCAGTTCGCCTTGCTTGTCTTTAACACCCTCAATATCTGTCAGTAAAATCAGTTTTTCAGCTTTCAGGGCGCCTGCAATGCGTCCAGCGACCAGGTCCGCATTGATATTGTAAGTTTCGCCTTCCAGGCCGACACCGATAGGTGCAATAACCGGGATGAAATTGTTCTGCTCCAATGATCGGATAATGGAAGGATCGACACTTTCGACCTCACCGACCATTCCGATATCGATAATTTCCGGAGTCAGTGTGTCTGGGTTGACCGCTGTCATTTCCATCTTGCGGGCACGGAGCAGGTTTCCGTCCTTGCCTGTCAGCCCGACAGCTTTTCCGCCTTGAAGATTGATGTTTTTGACAATCTCTTTATTGACCTTACCGCCGAGAACCATCTCAACAACATCCATCGTTGCACTGTCGGTTACCCGCATTCCTTGAATGAAATGACTTTCAATTTTCATTGCTTCAAGGACTTTGCCAATCTGTGGACCACCACCGTGGACGACAACCGGGTTCAGGCCGATATATTTCATCATGATAATGTCGCGAGCAAAACCTTCTTTGAGGTGCTCCTCGACCATGGCGTTACCACCATACTTAATAACAATTGTTTTACCGTAGAAGCTTTTAATCCAGGGAAGTGCTTCCATCAGGACATTGGCTTTATCGATTAACTCTTTCATCTTATTTTCCCCACAAGGTCCTCTTGCTGGACCCGTTTTGATCGGTAAGGGTGTGGTAACCAACGCCCCTACACTCGTGATCATAGAATATAGCGTGACAGGTCTTCATCCTTGCTGATGTCTGACAATCGTCGTCGGACTTCAGCAGCATCAATCACAACCTTTTCATCAGTCAATTCCGGGGCGTTGAAGGAAAGTTCTTCTAGCAGCTTTTCCATAATAGTGTGAAGTCGGCGGGCACCGATATTTTCAGTTCGCTCATTGACCGTTTTGGCCATCAGGGCGATTTCACGGATTGATTCATCTTTAAATGTGAGCTCAATCGCCTCTGTTTTCATCAACTCTTCATACTGGCGGGTCAAAGCATTCTTCGGTTCGGTCAGAATCCGATAGAAATCTTCCTCGTCCAAACTGTCGAGCTCAACCCGGATAGGGAACCGGCCTTGTAGTTCCGGGATCAAATCAGATGGCTTGCTGACATGAAATGCTCCGGCTGCAACAAAAAGGACATGGTCTGTTTTGACCGGGCCATGTTTTGTGTTGACGGTACTGCCCTCCACGATCGGCAAAATATCGCGCTGAACACCTTCGCGTGAGACTTCAGGCCCACCGGCGCCCTCGCGGCTAGCGATCTTATCGATCTCGTCGATAAAGATGATGCCGCTTTGTTCTGTCCGCTCACGAGCTAAAGTGGTGACGTTTTCCATGTCGACCAATTTTTCAGCTTCGGTTTCATTCAGAATTTCACGAGCTTCACTAACTTTTATCCGCTTGCGTTTGGTCTTTTTAGGGAACAGGTTGCCGAACATTTCTTTCATGTTCATGCCCATATCTTCACCGCCCTGAGGGGTGAGGATGTTCATTTGAGGCATGCTGCTGACTTCGCTTTCAAGCTCGACAAAGCGCTCATCTAGTTCGCCCAGGCGCAACAGCTTGCGCAACTTGTCACGGGTGTGCTGTTGCTGTTCCTGCTTGTCTGGTGAGCTATCTGGATTGCCTGGCAGCAACAGATCGATCAGTTTTTCTTCGGCATTGGCCTCTGCTTTGACGTGCTGCTTTTTGGCTTCCTCATCTTTTACCATGATGATTGCCAGTTCGAGCAGGTCACGTACCATGCTTTCAACATCGCGACCGACATAGCCAACTTCCGTAAATTTACTGGCTTCGACTTTGATAAATGGTGCTTGGGCCAGTTTTGCCAGACGTCGGGCTATTTCAGTTTTACCGACTCCAGTCGGGCCGATCATGATGATATTTTTAGGTACGATCTCATCGCGAAGGTCGCTATTCTCAACCTGCTGGCGGCGCCACCGGTTTCTTAGAGCGACAGCAACAGCTCTTTTGGCTTCATTTTGGCCAATAATATAGCGATCCAATTCAGAAACGATTTCACGTGGGGTAAAGTTGGTCACGAAAGAACCTCAACAGCAATATGGTTGTTAGTGTAAATGCAGATTTCAGCAGCAATGTGAAGTGCCTGTTCAGCAATTTTATCAGCCTCAAGTTCGGAATGGGCAACCATAGCGCGTCCCGCAGCTAGTGCGAAGCTGCCACCTGATCCAATAGCGGCGATCCCATCATCCGGTTCGATGACATCGCCAGCACCGGAAATAACCAGAGTATTATCCTTGTCTGCAACGATTAACAGTGCTTCAAGGCGACGCAAGACTCTGTCTGTACGCCAATCCTTTGCTAATGCAACGGCCGCACGGGGTAAATTGCCGCGAAATTCCTGTAGCTTAGCCTCGAACTTTTCGAACAAAGTAAAGGCGTCGGCAGTACTGCCAGCAAATCCAGCGAGGACATTGTCCTGATAAAGACGTCGGATTTTTCTGGCACTATGTTTCATGACTGTGTTTCCTAGGCTGACCTGACCATCTCCAGCAAGGGCGACCTTGCCTCCGTGGCGAACACAGCAGATTGTTGTTCCTTTAAACATTGATGACTCCAATGAAACTTCAGGTTGAGCACAAATAAAATAAAAGATGAAAGATAGCAAAAAAATGGAGATTAAAAAAGAATTTTAAACTTGTACAGGCTGGGTGTCTTGCAGTTTTTTGCTGAGTAATTGTTAGCCGCCGAGTGGGAACTCAATAATCGCTTCCGTTCCGTTCCCCATATGGCTTTGGATGTGGAGTCGGCCCCCCATGTCACGGATAAACTCACGGGCATAATAGAGTCCGAGGCCGAAACCACGAATCTGGCCCGTTTGTTCCGGATCTACTTGATAGAATTTATTGAATATTTTTGCTATTTCGTGCTGAGGAATGCCAATACCCGTATCTCTGATTGCAAGTGTGACCTGTTCGTCCTTTATGTGACCATCGATCGTCACTGCGCCTCCCGCTGGGGTGAACTTGATCGCATTGTCAAGAAGTGCGCGAATCGCAAAATTTATTTTTTGTGGATTGAGCATTAAAGGTTTTAGTTTTTGTAGAGGTTCGAGGTTGATGTTGAAATCAATTTTGCGACTGTTCGCTGCCAGGCGCAGGGCAATGGCTGTCTGGTCGGCAACCGCTGAGAGGTTGATCGGTTCCAGAGGTTGATCTTCATTCTGCAAAGTTGCTTCGCTGAAATAGAGCAGATCCTGAATCAGGTGTTCCAGGTGAATTGTTTCAGCTTGCACCATGCTCAGCATTTGCCTGAAGTTTGTGTCGTCGGGACTTTCGATTCCCTCGGCAATATTTTGTAAAAATAACGAAATAGCAGTCGCTGGTGTTTTTAGCTTGTGTGATATAAGGCCGAGAAAATCACTCTTAAGCTTATCGACCCTTTTGAGGTTTGCCAGCTCTTGGCGGATTTTTTGCTTTTCATAGACCTTATCGACTGTTGTGCTGAGTTGAAGAATATTGATCGGTTTGTTGATGAAATCGTCAGCTCCTGCTTTCAGGGCTTCCAGAATGGTTGATTTGTCGGAATATCCGGTCATAAGGATGACGGCTTGGTCTGGCTGTTGCTCTTTGATCTTGAGGAGCAGTTTAAGGCCGTCTAGATTAGGCATTCTGACATCGCTGAGAACGATGTCAACATCATGAAGGTTGAGCATTTTTAGAGCTTGAAGGCCATCTTCAGCCATGATGACATGGTAGTCTTCAAGCGCGCTAACGCAAAGATTACGTATGAGTGGTTCGTCATCAACGACAAGGAGGGTCGTATTTTTTGATCGTTGTTGGTTCATTGGCTGCTCAGTTTGCTGTTAAGAGTTTATCTTGCTTTTATTGTTAATGACTGTTCCTGCTGCCCCCCCCTCTCTACACACATTTTCCTGTACTATATATGTAGAATTCACAAACAAATATAACGAACCTTATGTAAAAGTCCAGAGTCCGGTTCTGTTGGTCGTGGAATTTTGTTTTTGAGTATTTCGTGTTGATGTGCAGAACTTTAAAGTAATAATGTGCTGGAAAATAATTGACTTTATGGATGAGTGGGATCAGTGTTGTGTTCTTGGTTGCTATGCAGTTCAAGAGTGTTGCAATGCAGAATTTCCTGATTCTTTTTTGTTGAGTATGTCATTGGCCTGATTGCGTAAAAGCCGAATTTGATGTGGAGAATCTATGGAGTTCTTTTGAGAGCTGTATGGATGGTCTTCTCGATATTTATTTTCATCAAGGTGACTATTGGGCTGAAGTCCTTTTGGCCTGGACGTCGGGAAGAATAGTGCTGTTTCTCTGGTTGTATGTTTTATGGGCTTCCCTTGATGGACTGTCTGTCTGGTCATGGTTCAAGCTGTGATTGGATAAATCAGGCAGGTGATGATGTTTTTATACTCCTACGGAAAGGGCTTTCGTGATGGCAGATTGTAGGTTAACTGGAAAAGTTATTGGACCGGAAGCTGAAGCTGAATATCTTTTAGAATTGTACGAAGGGCGACTGGCGCCATGTATTGAATTTGTTAAGCAACATTTTAATGTGATACAGGCTCGTTCCCAGCTGTTGTTGACAATCTGTACTTTGGCTTTGACGATTACTGGATTTTCGGGGCCGCGTATCGCTCAAACGAACATGTTTGCGCGTTATAGTATGATTTGCGGAATTGTTTTTGTTTTAATGACAATGCTTTTTCTGATCGTTGGTGGTTTACGTATCCGTTGGATTACCCAGATGGTTGATGACACTCCGCTAGAAACTCTGACAGGAATTCTTGCATATCGTAATCGAAAGACATGTTTGTATTTGGTTGAAGTTGTTCTGTTGGTTATCGGTCTCAGCAGTTATGTTTCAAGTGTTATTACTTATCTGCTCTTTGGTATCTCTTGAATAATTATTAAGAGACATGCTGAAAAAAAATATTCGGGTCTGATTCGGGCCCGATTTTTTATAAATCAACTTTGACTACGGTTATAGATATTTTTCCCGACGCTTTGAGTGTTCATATAGTGATCATTTGTTCACCTTGATTCTTTTCTCTTTGGTTCTCTAACTAATAAAACAAAAATGAAATTGTCTGGGAGTTTGGACAGTTACGCTTAGAATTGAAATTCCATTTCATTGAGCGGTAGATTGTGTTGTTTTCTATGTGAGGGACACATTTGCTCCAGGGCCCTATTCTTCAAGCTTTGGCGCGTGTTTGCATATATGGATATATGGAATAATTAAAGGAAAATTGGTTTTGTCTGACGAAAATCTATTTCATAAAAAAAAACTTTACAGAGGAATTGAGTTGTTGTAGTTTGGCCATATCTGAAACATATAGACCGCAATGCGGAACAGAGAATGGTTGGATAGATGAAAATTGAAATAAAACTATTCGCAGTGTTGAGTGTCGGACGCTTTAAGGCAGAGACTCAAGAATTTTCTGCCGGAACGTCTGTTGAGCAGGTTGTTAAACATTTGGGGTTCGCGGAAGGGGATGTTGGGATTGTCTTGATCAATGGGAAGCATGGCTCCATTCAAGATTCTTTGAATGATGGGGATGTCTTGTCATTGCTTCCACTGATGGATGGTGGTTGATCGTCTGCATTGTCAGAGATACTCATCCATAAAATTTCCAGGAGTTAGATATGCGTACTTTAGCAGATGGTTTAACCGCTGAGCCCAGTTCAGTTCTCTATAATCGGTGTACGATTAACCTAGAAGACCAATCGGTCTCCTTTGAAGAAGTTCCCTGTCAAAATGTCGAAGATGTTCTCGGAGGCTTTGGTCGATCATTTCAAATGTTGGCCAAGCGTTCAATTGAGGATGCCTATGTTCCTGAAAATCCGCTGATTGTTAATACTGGTGTTTTGACCGGTAGTAACGTTATGACAGCTATGCGGACCTATTTTTCTGGATACAGCCCACTGAAGAAATCTGATAAGGGCTTGCCTTCAGCCATGTGGGCGGCATCAAGTGGTAAATTCGGCGCTAAGCTGAAGTGGTCTGGACTTGATGAGATCGTTTTTGAGGGCTGCTCTGCGACTCCAGTTTATGCCATTGTTTCACATGAAGACGGTGTCCCAAGTATTCAGTTTGAATCAGCTGAAAAACTGGCCGGGTTGACCACTCATGAAAAGATCATGGCTCTGCACGAAATTTATCCAGACGGTCACTTCGCAGCAATCGGACCCGCTGGTGAAAATTATAAGAACGTCACTATGGGCGCTATCGCTCTGAGTACTGAAAATCAGCTCAAATCAAAAGAAGATAAGTGCCGTTTTGCTGGACGTGGTGGCCTTGGCAATCTTATGGGTTACAAGAATCTGTTCGCCATTGTTGTCTGTGGTAAGGATCGTATCCCTGCAATGACTCCTGAGATTCGTGATGTGAATCGTGACCTGATCAAGGGGGAAACGTCAAAGAAGTTTTCACCGATCGCCAAAGGTGGCGGAGGTGGAACCTGGGCCTTGTATGACAGTTTAGGTGCCTTTAACGCCGTTCCTGAGTATAATTTTCGTCCCCGAGGCGAAGGTGATACCGAAAAGCTCAGCCGCGAGAACGTTGAGAAGCAACTGAATACAAAAGCAGAAGGGTGCTATCGTTGTGGTGTCCGCTGTCATAGTAACATCTTTGAACGCGAAGAAGATGGTAGCACCGGCGAGTTTTTGGCCAAGTTTGACTTTGAGCCGTTAAATCTCCTTGGAACCAATATTGGCATTCATGATGGTTGGCAGGCTGCCAAGCTCGTTCAGATCTGCGACAACATGGGAATGGACGCCATCTCTCTCGGCACAACCATTTCATATATTCTTGAATATAACAGTCGTCACCCTGAAGCGCCGATTCTTGATGGTGTTGGTTACGGTGATTACGAAAAAATCCACGCTCTGATCGAAAAGACAGGTCGTGATGCCTGTCCGGAAATCGGTCAGGGCTCAAAAAGAATTTCTCAGCAGTTGGGAGAAACCTCATACGCTATGCATGTTAAGGGCCTTGAGCTCCCTGCGTATCTGCCTGAAACCAACCCTGGTTACCCATTCGCCATCGCTGGCGGTCACATGTCGATGTTTACCCACATGAACATCTATCGCGACGGTAAGACTGATCTAGATTACTGGGTCAATGCCATTACCAATGTCGGCTTGTATCAAGTCGGTATGGATATGATCGGGGTTTGTAAGTTTGTTGGTATTTTCGTTAATCATGACATCATGGTTCGCGGTATTAATGGTGCCAATGGATTGTGTCTGTCTGCTGAAGAAATAACAGCAGCAGTTCGTCGCTCTTATCTCCGTGGTCTGGCTCTTGAGTTGCGCCAGGGGTATAGCGATGAAGAGTATGCTTTGCCTTCTCAGATTTTTGAAGGTGACAACGAGAACATTGCTTTGCCTAAATTCATTACTCCTGAATTTTTTGCAGAACTGAAATCTCGTGTCTGGCAAGTGTTTAAGCCAGAAATGGAAGGTCTTCTTAGCTAGTTGTCAACGCAGACCGAGCATCGGGTGTCCACGCCCTGATGTTACGGTCTGTTTTTTATACCTTCAAGTAATAGGAGAAATAGAATGGCTGGAAAAATTGATGCACGTCTTGCGGAGCTTGGAATTGAACTGAATGATGCACCTGCTCCAAAGGCAAACTATGTTCCTTATATTGTCTCAGGAAACATGGTCTACACATCAGGTCAGGTTACTATCGTTAACGGCGAGATGACACATATCGGCAAAGTCGGTAAGGATCTTACTGTTGAGGAAGGTAATGAAGCTGCACGTCTGGTTGCGATCAACCTTATTTCCCAGGTTAAAAAAGCCTGTGGTGGTGATCTGGATCGTGTAAAGCAGGTGGTTCGCCTGACAGCCGTTGTAAATGCAACAGATGACTTCACACAGCACTCACCTGTTGTTGATGGAGCTTCCGACCTGATGGCTGAAGTATTTGGGGATGCTGGCCGTTGCGCACGTATTAATCTGGGTGGAACAACTCCATTTGGATTTGCAGTTGAAATTGACGCGATCTTTGAGATCGAATAACTCTAACCTAACCACGCATAATCAAAGGAGATTGAGATGAGTGACGTTGGTGAGACAACGGCAAGTACGCCAGAAGTAAAAGAGGGACTACTCCCTGAAGGTATTGATTGGGCAGTTTTTGCTATGAGTGGTGGCTTTGTTGTCGCTTTTGTCGCAATGGCTTTGATCGATATTGATGGCCTTAAATCGATTGTTAATACCTCGTTCGGTTGGTCGACAAAGTTGTTCGGTGCCTATTGGCAGGTACTGCTTCTGTTGACTTTCTTTATCGGTCTGGGTCTTGCAGTTTCACGCTACGGCGCAGTGCGTCTTGGCAATGCAGAAAAACCTGAATTTACAACCTATAAGTGGATTGCCATTATCATGTGTACTCTGCTTGCTGGTGGTGGCGTTTTCTGGGCTGCTGCTGAGCCGATGGCACACTTTACCTCACCTCCACCACTGTTCGGTGTAGAGGCTCTGAGCAAGGAGGCTGGTTATGCTGCTTTGGCACAGTCCTATCTTCACTGGGGCTTCCTCGCCTGGGCAATTCAGTGTAGCTTGACTGCAATCGTAATGATGCACCTGCACTTCAACAAAGGCTTGCCTCTGAAGCCAAGAACCCTGCTTTACCCTGTTTTTGGCATGAAGATTTACAGAAGCTGGTACGGTGCTTTGACTGATGCTGTTTGTGTTATCGCTGTTGTTGCAGGCACTGTTGGCCCGATCGGTTTCTTGGGTCTGCAGGTAGGTTATGGTTTCGAGCATCTGTTCGGTATCACTAATAACTACACCACTCAGTTGATGATTATTGTTGGTCTTATCTGTATCTACACTGTTTCCGCTGTTAGTGGTGTTGACAAAGGTATCCAGATTCTCAGCCGTTGGAATGTTGGTCTGGCTTTCGGCCTGATCGTTTACATCCTTTTCTTCGGACCAACCGCCTTCATCATCGACGGTTACCTGAATTCAACTGCTCTGTACCTCAAAGAGTTCTTCCCAATGGCACTCTATCGTGCTGAGCCAGGCTGGCTTGACTGGTGGACAGTTTTCTTCTGGGGCTGGTTCCTCGGTTATGGTCCACTGATGGCAATGTTTGTTTGCCGTATTTCTAATGGTCGTACGATTCGTTCCATGGTTCTGGTTGTTTCTGTTCTGGCCCCACTGGTGACCGGTTTCTGGTTTACTGTTCTCGGTGGCAGTGGTGTTGCTATGGAAATGGCTGAGCCAGGGATTATCTCTGTGCCATTCACTGGTTTTAATCTGCCGGCTGCGCTGTTCGCTATGACTGGGAACCTGCCAATGGGCTTCATCATTTCGGTTCTGTTCTTGGCATTGACCATTACCTTTGTTGCCACCACTGGTGATTCCATGACTCTGACTGTATCTATGGTTATGACTGGTACTGAGCATCCACCTGCAGGCCTGCGTGTCTTCTGGGGTGTTATGATGGGTGCTTTGGCCGCAATCCTGATCTCACTTGGCTCAGGTGGTGTCTCTGCACTGCAGTCATTTATTGTTATTGCTGCAGTGCCGGTATCGCTGGTTCTTCTGCCATCTCTGTGGAATGGTCCACAGTATGCAAAAGTTATGGCTAAAGAGCAGGGTATCATTAAAGATTAAGTTTCACCTTTTCACGGTTCTGCCTGGTCGTCAGGCAGAACCGTGCTTATAAAGTTATACCTGACACAACGAATGGCACGACGGATAATAGCGCAAGTAGAAGACTGAGCAGGCATGCAAAACCTTTTGCGGTACTCCCATATGTTAAGCAAACGGTATGCCCCCTCCAGTTAGAGAACTTACACTCTTCCTCCGCCGCCCCACTCACTCAGGTAACATTGATTGAGAGGTTTTTATCA
>JDSF01000383.1_pt1 | contig 18224 bp, 21 predicted proteins | sample 199441 | NCBI WGS metagenome assembly JDSF01 (sample SAMN02592751, study PRJNA231836) | bioreactor metagenome | isolation source: continuous culture bioreactor denitrification-DNRA | place: Germany: Bremen
AAAAAATATGGTTTAACCATGAAGTTGTTGTACACTTTATGGATTTACCTCCAGGGTGTGAAGGTGCACATGATGTTGCTTTTTATGAAAAAACTTTAAGACAAATTCTTGATAGTGGCGTTCCACATGATTCTATTTGTTTTAAAGATGCTTCAGGAACATCTTCACCTCAAAAAGTATTTGATACTATAAAAATGGCAAGAAAACTTGTTGGTGAAAATACTCATATTAGATTACATACACATGAAACTGCGGGAGTTTCTGTTGCATGTTATTTAGCTGCATTAGATGCCGGCGCTGATGGTATTGATTTAGCAGCAGATCCAGTATCTGGTGGTACTTCTCAACCAGATATCTTAACTATGATGCATGCTGTTAAGGGAATGAATTATGATCTTGGTGGATTAGAAATTGAAAAAGTTTTAAAATATCAAGAGACTTTAAAACATCAATTAAAAGATTACTTTATGCCACCAGAGGCTACGCAAGTATCTCCTTTAATTCCTTTCTCACCAATGCCAGGTGGAGCATTAACTGCTAATACTCAAATGATGAGAGATAATGGAACTTTAGATAAATTTCCAGAAGTAATTAAAGCAATGAGAGAAGTTGTTGAAAAAGGTGGTTACGGTACTTCAGTAACTCCAGTTTCTCAATTTTATTGGCAACAAGCTTATGCAAATGTTATGTTTGGACCATGGAAACAAATTGCTCCAGGATATGGAAGAATGGTTCTTGGGTACTTTGGTAAAACACCTGTTGAGCCAGATGCAGAGATTGTTAAACTTGCAGCTGAAAAGCTTAAACTTGATCCTACTTCTGAAAATCCATTAGATATTGCTGATAGAGATGAAAAGAAAACTATGGCTTACTGGGAAGGTAGACTAAAAGAAGAAGGTATCGAAACAACTGAAGAAAATATTTTCATTGCTGCAGCTTGTGATGAAAAAGGTATCTCTTTCTTAAAAGGTGATGGACCTTTAAATGTAAGAAAAGTTGATGATAAAGTTTGTGATAATGATAAAGAATGTAATCTAGGAGAAAATAAAGGTATGAGTAACGCAACTGGAAACTACACGGTAGTTGTAGATGGTCAAAAGTTTAATGTAAGTATTGCAGAAGGTAATGCAGATATTCAAGTTTCACCTGTAACAGATGCAGCACCAGCTGTAACTTCAAGTGCCCCTGCTGGCGGAGCTGAAGTTCCTGCTACTGTTGCTGGTAATGTTTGGAAAATGTTAGTTAAAGTTGGTGACAAAGTTGAAAAAGGTGACGTTGTTGCAATTTTAGAAGCAATGAAAATGGAAATTGATGTTGAGGCACCTTGTTCAGGTACAGTTTCAGCTATCTTAGCTAATACTGGTGATGCTGTTGAAGAAGGTCAAGCATTAGCTTCTATTAGCTAATAATTGTAAATATTTCGGAGAATAATTAATGAATAAAAAATTAATAGCATCTATGCTAATTATATTTTTTGCAATGTTTAGTGTAAATGCTTTTGCAGGAGGTTCTAATAACAATGTTCCTGCAGAAGAAGTTAAACATGAATACGAATCAAAATCTTTAGGCCAATTATTAAAGTCTTTTTACCATACAACAGGTATTTATGCTTTTACAAATCCAAGAGATAATATTATGACAGCTGAAGCACATAAAGAAGATGCAAGACCTATGACTCACTTTGAGCAAACATGGGGTAGATTAATTATGTTTGCAGTGTGTTTAGTACTATTTTACTTAGCAATTGCAAAAGGATTTGAACCTCTACTTTTAATGCCTATTGCATTTGGTGGTATTTTAGCCAATATCCCACTTGCAGAAATAGGTGGAGAATCAGGAATGTTAGGTATTATCTATAATATGGGTATTGCAAATGGTTTCTTCCCTCTACTTATTTTTATGGGTGTTGGAGCTATGACTGACTTTACACCATTATTAGCTAATCCTAAATCTGCTATTTTAGGTGCTGCCGCACAATTTGGTATTTTCGGTTCACTAGTTGGAGCTGTTGCAATTGGATTTGATTTACAATCTGCATCAGCAATTTCAATTATTGGTGGAGCTGATGGACCTACATCAATCTTTATTGCAAATAGACTTGCTCCTGAATTGTTAGGTGCGATTGCCGTTGCTGCATACTCTTATATGGCTCTTGTTCCAGTTATTCAACCTCCAATTATGAAGGCTTTAACAACTGAAGCAGAGAGAAAAATTAAAATGCCAAAACTTAGAAAAGTTAATAAATTAGAAAACTTATTGTTACCAATTGTTATTCTTTTCTTAGCAATTTTATTTTTACCTGAGTCAACGCCACTTATTGGTGCATTTTGTTTAGGGAATTTCTTTAAACAATCAGGTGCTGTTGAGAGACTTTCAGATACAATGCAAAATTCACTTATCAATATAGTTACTATTTTCTTAGGACTAGGAGTTGGTTCTAAATTAGCAGCTGATAAGTTCCTTGTAGTTGATACATTAGGAATTATGGTTATCGGTCTTATTGCATTTGCTGCAGGTACTGCTGCTGGTGTAATTATGGCAAAAATCATGAATAAATTTGCATCAGAAGATGCTAAAATGAATCCACTTATTGGTGCAGCTGGAGTTTCAGCAGTTCCAATGGCAGCGAGAGTTGTTAGTAAAGTTGGACAAGAATATGACAAATCAAATGTATTATTAATGCATGCGATGGGTCCAAATGTTGCTGGTGTTATCGGTTCCGCCGTTGCTGCTGGTGTATTATTGTCAATATTTTAAATAAATTATTAGGAAAAAATAAAAATGTCTGAAATCAAAGACTCACTTGGCCTAGAAAATGTAGGTAATATATATAGAAACTTAGATATAGATACTTTAAGAAAGCATGCAGTTGAAAATGAGGGAGCAAAAATCTCATCAACTGGTGCTCTTATGATAGATACTGGTATTTTCACTGGTAGAAGTCCAAGAGATAAGTTTTTCGTAAATCAAGATCCTTCAAATAAATATATCGCATGGGGTGATATTAACTTTAAAGTTTCAAAAGAGGTTTATGAAGATTTAGAAGTAACTTCTAAAAACAATTAAGTGGAAAAGATTTATATGTTACTGATCTTTATTGTGGTGCTTCATTAGATAGTAGAAAATCAGTTAGATTTATTACTGAAATCGCATGGCAAGCTCACTTTGTTCAAAATATGTTTATTATTCCTCCTTCAGAGGACTTAGAAAACTTTGAACCAGAGTTTACTGTTTATAACTCATGTAAAACAGTAGATATGGCTTATGCGAGTCATGGTTTGAACTCAGAAGTATTTGTTGTATTTAATGTAGAAGAGAACAAAGCTCTTATTGGTGGTACTTGGTATGCTGGTGAGATGAAAAAAGGTGTTTTCTCTATGATGAACTATTGGTTACCTTTAGAAGGTAAACTACCAATGCATTGTTCTGCAAATATTGGAGAAAAAGGTGACACTGCACTATTCTTTGGTCTTTCAGGAACAGGAAAAACTACACTATCTACAGATCCAAATAGAAGATTAATTGGTGATGATGAACATGGTTGGGATGATGAAGGAGTATTTAACTTTGAAGGTGGATGCTACGCAAAAGTTATCAACTTAGATGGTAATTCTGAACCAGATATTTTTAATGCAATTAAAAAAGGTGCAATCCTTGAAAATGTTGTTGCAGATGAGAATGGTGTTGTAGATTATACTGATGGAAGTAAAACTGAAAATACTAGAGTTTCTTATCCATTGGATCATATTCCAAATCATACACCTGATATGAAAGGTGGTCACCCATCTAATATTATTTTCTTATGTGCTGATGCTTTTGGTGTATTGCCTCCTGTAGCTAAACTAAGTAAAAAACAAGCTATGTATTACTTTTTAAGTGGATATACTGCAAAAGTTGCAGGTACAGAAAGAGGTATTACTGAACCAGTAGCTACTTTCTCATCTTGTTTTGGAGAGGCTTTTCTTCCTTTAAATCCAACTGTTTATGCATCTTTATTAGGTGATAAAATTGATAAGCATAATGTAAATGTATATCTAGTAAATACAGGATGGACTGGAGGTCCTTATGGTATAGGTACAAGAATGAGTATTAAAAATACAAGAGCTTGTATCAATAGTATTTTGGATGGTTCAATTGAAAATTCTGAATTTGAAGAATTGCCAATTTTTAATTTACAAATTCCTAAAACATTAAATGGTGTAGATACGGCTGTATTAAATCCTAGAAATACATGGGAAGATAAAGAGTCTTATGATGAAACTGCTATTAAGTTAGCTGGAATGTATATTGAAAATTATTCTAGTAAATACTTAACTTTAGAGAGTGATTATGACTTTACTTTAGCAGGTCCAAGATTATAATAAATATATATAATCAATAAAAAAGGGAGTAGATAATTTTCTACTCCCTTTTTTTTATCTAAAATAAAAAAAGAATAGGTGATACCCTATTCCCTTATTTATATTTTTAACACTCTATTTGAATTTCCTCAACAATTTCTAATCCAAATCCATTTAATCCAACAAAAGAGTGTTTACCTCCACTTGTCATAAGTTTAATTTTTTTAACATTTAATGAATTTAAAATTTGAGCACCAATTCCATAATCTTTTTGAGATTCTTTATGTGCCATGTCTTCATTTAAAAATATTAATAAACCATCTTTAGCCTGTAAGAAGTTTATAGTTTTTAACATTGATTGAAGTTTTTCATCATTTAAAAATAGTTTTATATCAGGAATAACTGTATGAAACTTTACATGAGTTAAATCATTTTCTTCACCAAATTGAATTACAGTATGAATGTGTCCTAAATGATCCTTAAACTCTTTTTTAATTATATCAGTATTAAAAAATTTGCTATTTACACTTGAAACTTCATCAACTAGTTTTTCATGAGATAATCTGTACTCAACTAAATCAGATATGTAAATCTGTTTTAAATTATGTTTTTGAGCAAAAATATCTAAATCATCACGCCTAGCCATTGTTCCATCTTCTTTCATGATTTCACAAATAACAGCTTCGCCATTTAGTCCTGCAAGTTTACATAAATCAACAGAACCTTCTGTATGTCCTGTTCTAACTAAAACTCCACCATCTTTGGCAATTAAAGGGAAGATGTGTCCTGGCCTAACTAATTCTACTGCATTAGAAATAGGATTAGCTAAAATTTTGATTGTATCATCTCTTTCTCCTGCACTAATTCCTGTTGTAGCATCTGCTGCATCTACAGACACTGTAAAAGCAGTTTCATATGAAGATGTATTTGAACTAACCATAGGATTTAAATCAAGTCTATTTGCTGTTTCTTTTGTTACAGATACGCAAATTAAACCTTTCGCATGTGTTGCCATAAAATTAACTTTTTCTGAAGTACTTAAGGGTGCTGCATAAACTAAATCACCCTCATTTTCTCTATCTTCATCATCAAGCATAATTACCATATTACCTTTTTGAATCTCTTCAATTGCTTCTTTTACTCTTTGTATTGCGTTCATATTTATTTCTTTTTATTTCTTTAATTTATATTTTCAGTATTATAGCAGAAATTTTCAAATTTCTTCTAAAAACCCTTGACAATAAAAACATTTTTTACTATAATTTCGGCACTTAAATGATTGGGGTATCGCCAAGTGGTAAGGCCTCGGCTTTTGGTGCCGATATTCGTAGGTTCGAATCCTACTACCCCATCCACTATATAGTGCTTTTAAGTAGTTCGCGGAATAGAGCAGTCCGGTAGCTCGTCGGGCTCATAACCCGAAGGTCGTTGGTTCAAATCCAGCTTCCGCAACCAATTCAAATTATCGATGTCTTATGTCAAGGTAGCTCAGCTGGCTAGAGCGCTGGTCTCATAAGCCGGAGGTCGAGAGTTCAAGTCTCTCTCTTGACACCATTACAAATCCGAAATCGTCGGATGGTGACAGACATCGTTTTTTTTAACTTATCCCTTCTTCTGATAGCAAAAATTTTAAATCACTAGATGAGGATTTTTTAATGCTTGCTTAGCTCAGTTGGCTAGAGCAATTGATTTGTAATCAATAGGTCCGCGGTTCGACTCCGTGAGTGAGCACCATTTTGCGAAAATAAAAATGAAATAGAACCATTTTATAAATTTGAAAATAATATTCCCTTTTAAAAATCAAACTCTTTATTATTCTATTTCATTTTTGTTCAAAAACTATTTCTTTCTTGTTGTAGGATTTTCAAAAAATATATATGTTGAAAAATCTGAAACTTCAAAATATACTTTTCTTTCATCTTCATCAACTTTAAAGTTTTGATTTACATCTAAATACCCGTATCCATATCTATAAGCACGAGACTGACTACCTTCTGTTGCTACAGCTGTAGAAAGCTTATCTATCTTCATAAACCTTTTTATAAGCTTTTCTCCTGAATATACTTCAATTACACCATCTACACCTGTCCAATTTTGAAGATATCTGTTGATTTTATTTTGTTTCTCTTCACAACCACTTATAAGTGTAACTATTGATATTAATGCTGCTGCAACTATAATTTGTTTTTTCAATCTTTCTCCTAATTAATCTGAAGTAGCTTCATGTATTGCTTTTTTAGTTTTACCATAAGCTTTTGTTGTTCCATCTTTTGTTGCTTCCCAAGCCTCAGATGAGTCTTGTTTTACACCTTTCCAAGTAGCACAACCACTAAGTACAAATAGTGATATTAATAATGTTGTTATAGTTATAATTGATTTCATTTGTATTCCTTAATAAATTTATTTAAGATTCTACAAAATATTAGTTTAAAAAAGAGTAGTAATTGTGAAGAAAGTAGGACAAATGCCCTACTTTAAATTTATATAGTGATTTCTTTGATATCAGCTATTTTTCTAAATGCTTGATATACAAGTCCTATTAGGTTTTTTCTATTTGTTTTAATTGCTTCATTTTCATGATTTACAAATACATTGTCAAAGAAGTTATCAAGTTGTGGTTTAAGCGCAAACAGTGACTCTAATTCATCATCATAAGACGAATATGTTTTTGAAGTTACATTTGAGTATTCTGAGAAAAGTTCTTTTTTCTGCTTTATCTTCTAATAACTCTTTATTTACAACTAATACAGAATCTACATCAATATCTTTGATAATATTTGCTACTCTTTTAAATGTTGCAGAGTACTCTTTAAAGTTATCACTTAAAACTACTGGGTTTAAAGCACATAATTTTTTAGAGATTTGATAAACATCAGTTTCACCTGAACCTAAAACTGCTTTTAGAACAGATGGATTTACATCAAATATCTTAAATAGTCTTTCATTGAAAAATTCAACTAGTTGAGTTTTATCTAATCCTTTATAGTTAGAAGCTAAAGCATCAATAATTTGTGATAAATCAACTGGTAGTTTATGCTCTATTGCAATCTTTACTATACCGGCTGCTGCTCGTCTTAGTCCAAATGGATCTTTTGAACCAGTTGGAATTTTACCTACACTAAATAGACCCATTAGATTATCAAGTTTATATGATAATGCTACAATTGAAGAGAATGTATTTGAAGGTAATTCAGAATCTTCTCCATCTGGTAAATATTGCTCTTTAAGTGCTGTATATACTAGTTTATCTTCTCCCGCAAGTTTTGCATAGTAATATCCCATTAAACCTTGTAATTCTGTAAATTCAAATACCATTTCAGACATTAAATCTGCTTTTGAAAGCATTACAGCTTTTTCAACCAGCTCTTTTTGTTCAACTTGGAAAATATCTGCTAAAAATACTGCAATTTTTGCTTCTCTTTCACATTTTTCATACATAGAACCTAAACCTTCTACAAAAGTAAGCTTTTTAAGTCCTTCATTAGAAAGTCCATTTTTAATATCGTTTTTCCAGAAAAACATTCCATCTGCTAATCTTGGTCTTAGAACTTTTTCATTACCAGAAATGATTTGAGAAAAATCTTCTGTTTTTGAGTTTGATACAACTATAAATTTATTTGTTAAAACATCATCTTTATAAACTGCAAAATATCTTTGGTGCTCTTTCATAGAAGTTACAATAACCTCTTCTGGAAGTTCTAAGAACTCTTCATCAAAAGAACCTATTAGAGCTGTTGGATACTCAGTAATAGCAACTACTTCATCTAATAACTCTTGGTCAATTTCAATTTTAACACCATTTTTTTCTTCAATATCTTTCATTTGAGAAAGAATTGTTTTCCTTCTTTCTTCTGGATATAAAACTACACCGCTCTTATCAAGCTTACAGAAGTAATCACCTGCAAAATCAAATGTAAATGGTTCATAAGAAACCATTCTATGTGCAAAAGCGAAGTTTGAAGATTTAACACCATAAAGCTCTGCATCAACAATCTCTTCACCTAATAAAATAGCTAATGATCTAATAGGTCTAATAAAACTATCAGTTCTACTTGCCCATCTCATTGATTTTCCAAAATTTAAAGAGTTGATAAATTCATTTACCATATCATTTAAAAGCTCTGTAGAGTTTGTTCCTATTACCTCTTTTTTAAAGTAAAGAACTTCACCTCTTCCTTGATCTATTTTATCAAGCTCATCTACACTTACACCACATTTTTTTGCAAAACCAAGTGCAGCACCAGTAGGTTCACCCTCTTTAAAAGCTATCTTTACTGGTGCTCCAAATTGCTCTTGAATTGAATCTTCTTGCTTAACTTGGAATTCTCTATGCCATAATACTAATCTTCTTGGTGTATAAAAAAAATCAAAATCACAAAGTAATCTATTTTTCTCTAAAATATCACTCCATTTCTTCTCAATATTTGGAAGCTCTTTTAAAAATGGAATGGCAGGTAATTCTTCTACACCAATCTCTATTAATAATGGTTTAGTCATCTTTCTTTTCCTTAGTAGAATTCTTTTTCTTTTCGTTTTCCTCAAGTTTGTCAGTGTACTTATTTATCTGTTCTTTGTTAAAGTTGATAATAAATAAGGCAACCATGATGACAAACATTATAAGTATGATTATGTCTAATATTTCTTTCACATTTATCCTAATAACTTGTAATAAAAGGTAGATATTTTATCTAAGAGTTACTTATTTTTTGGTTAGTAAAAGTATAGATTATTTATTCTGCATCAAATCTAATAATGAGTCCTTATTATTGAAACTTTTTTCTTCAAAATTTAGTAAATATTCTTTAGTTAAACATTTATTTAAATCTTGATGTTCTATTTTTTTTGATGATGAGATTTTTCTATTAATTTTTAAATACAGGATACTATTGGATGCAGTTATCACTACATCCAAATAGGTTTATAAAAAGTATAAATATATACTTCGTAAATATCTATTTAGCTAATAAGTTTGAGTAAATAACACCATCTATTTCATTTAAAGCTATCTTTTCGATCTCTTCACTATCTTCAATAATTGCTAAAACCTTTGAATCAAACATATAATTATCAGCAATTTTTTGAATAGCCTTTGCTAGTTTTTTATCACATATAATGTATTTACTATTTAAAGCATTGCAATAAATTGCTTCTTTTATACTTGAGACAACTACTGCGTTACTTAAATTATTTTTTCTTGTAAAAATAAGTATATTCTCATCATAGTTAAATACTAATACAGAATTTGGTTCTGTATGTTCTATATCCATAATTGAATCTATATATGTAAAAGTTTTGTGAGGAATTAAATTATCACCAATTAAAATCATTTTTACTCCTATTTATTTAAAAGACAATCTTTTGAACAAAAATATTTTCCATTACTTAAAATAGCTTCTTTTTTTTGATACAAAAGTATTGCATGATGGACATTCAACCATCACATCTTCTATTTTTTCATCTTCTTTTTTTACATCTTTTTCTCTATCTTTTTTAAATAGAACAATGTAAATTAAAAAAAGGACAACGCCTACTGCAATTAATTTTAAAATCATTATTTACCTTCTATATATAAGTAGTTTCTATCTTTTCTATTTACTATTTCATAGTTATTAAGTTTTGCATCTTTAATCTCTTCAGGAAGTAAACTTCCTTTATAAAAAAGATATGAACTATTATCTCTTGAAATATTATTTGTAATTTCTAATAATAATGAAGTATTAGTTACAGCTCTTGAAGTAATCAAATCAACTTTTAAGTCTGCTACTTCTTCAACCCTACTTCCAATAACTTCAATATTTTTTAATCCTAAAGAATTTTTTACAAAATTTAAAAAAGCCACTCGTTTTACTCTTGGTTCAATTAAGTATGCTCTTACATCAGATCTTGCCATTGCAAGTATAAGACCTGGATAACCTGCTCCTGTGCCAATGTCAGCAAAACTTGTAAACTCTTTTACAAATTTTAATGGGTAAATAGAATCTAAAATATTCTCTTTTATATCTTCATTTGTAAGTCTTCCACTTAAATTATGAACCTTACCCCATTTTTGTAAAAGAGAGATAAAAACATCACATCTTTCATCAAATTCTTTATCTATAATAATATTATCTAAATTCATTAAAACATATGCCCCATATGCTCTTTTTTTGTATTTATGTAGTCTTCATTATATTTATTTGATTTAGTAATCGCTGGGATTCTTTCTTCTATATCTAAACCTAATGATTCAACGTATTTAATTTTTTTTGGATTATTAGTAATAAGTCTAATCTTTTTTAAATTTAAATCATTAAAAATCTCTTCAACTACTGAATAATCTCTATCATCTTCACCAAAACCAAGCTCTAAATTTGCTTCAATTGTATTTCTTCCTTGATCTTGAAGCGCATATGCATTTACTTTATTAAGTAAACCTATATTTCTTCCTTCTTGTCTATGATAAATTACTAGTCCACCTTCTTTGGCAATAAATTTTAAAGCTAAATCTAATTGATTTTGACAATCGCATTTCAAGCTTCCTAGAGTATCCCCTGTTAAGCACTCAGAGTGAATTCTAACATACGGTGATTCAATTGTTTCAAAACTTTCACTCATAATAGCTAAATGCTCTTGATTATCGTGTTTATATGCTCTAATTTTAAATTTTCCATATTTAGTAGGTAGATTAGCAATATTTGATTTCTCTATATTCATATCTTTTTAAACCTTAAGTTGATAAAATGTCGAGATTATAGCGAACAAAGGTAAATAATATGTTTAAAAGATTTAGAAGATTAAGAATTAATCCTACATTAAGAAACCTAGTACAAGAAACAGTATTAACTAAAGATGATTTTATATATCCACTATTTGTAAAAGAAGGTGAAAACTTTAAAAAAGAGATTGAATCTATGCCAGGCGTATTCCAAATGAGTATTGATGAAATTTTAAAAGAGTGTGAATATTTAGTATCTATTGGATTAAACTCTATTATTCTATTTGCAATTCCTGATGTAAAAGATTCAGTAGGAAGCGAATGTTTATGTGAGGAAAGTATTATTGCAAGAACAATTAAAGCAATCAAAGGGAAATTTCCTGATATGTTTATTGTAACTGATTTATGTTTTTGTGAATATACAGATCATGGTCATTGTGGAATTTTAGACCCTAAGACAGAGACGGTTGATAATGATAAAACTTTAGAGATTTCCGCACAACAAGCAATTGTGCACGCACGTGCTGGAGCAGATATGATTGCACCATCAGGTATGATGGATGGTATTATTGAAACTTTAAGAACTGCATTAGATGAAAATGGTTACGAAAACTTACCAATAATGGCCTACTCTACTAAGTTTGCATCTGCTTATTATGGTCCATTTAGAGATGTTGCAGAATCAACTCCTAGTTTTGGTGATAGAAGAACATATCAAATGAATCCAGCAAACAGATTAGAAGCTTTAGAAGAGTCTTTACAAGATGAAAAAGAAGGTGCAGATATTTTAATGGTTAAACCAGCTTTAGCTTTTATGGATGTTATAAGAGATATTAGAAATAACTCAAATCTTCCTTTGTGTGCTTATAACGTAAGTGGTGAGTATGCAATGCTTAAACATGCAGGTGCTGCAGGACTTATTGATTATGAAAGAGTTATGTTAGAGACTTTAATTGGATTTAAAAGAGCTGGTGCAGATTTAATTATTACTTATCATGCAAAAGAGGCTTGTGAAATTTTAAATAAAAAATAAAAGTCATATTATGAGTCAAACTTATCAAGAAGCAATTGAAAATGCAAATATTGTATCTAAAACAGATATCAATGGAGTTATTACTTTTGTAAATGATGAGTTTTGTAAAATATCGGGATTTACAAAAGGTGAACTTATTGGAAGCGATCACAATATTGTAAGACATCCTGATGTTCCAAAGGAAAATTTTACTTTTCTTTGGAATACTATTCTTTCTAAAAAATCATATAAAACAACAGTTAAAAACATGTGTAAAAACGGTTCTACTGTCTATTTAAATACTACAATAACACCAATATTAGATGAAAATGACAATATAAAAGAGTTTATTGCAATTAGATATGATGTTACTAAAGAAGTTGAGTTAAAAAAAGCTTTAGAAAAAAAAGACAAAGAACTAAAAATACTAAATAGAACTTTAGAACAAAGAGTCCAAAAAAAGACTATAGAACTTATTGAATTAAATAGAACACTCGAACAAAGAGTTATAGAAGAGATCACAAAAAATAAAGAGAAGCAAAAAATGCTTTTCTGGCAATCAAGAATGGCTAGTTTAGGACAAATGTTAGCAAATATTGCCCATCAATGGAGACAACCTCTTACAGAACTTAGTCTTACAATGTATAATATTAAAAAAAAGTGCAAAAAATTGTGATATAGAAAAATTAGATAACTATTATAAAGACTCTTTAGGAATTATTGACAATATGTCTAGAACAATTGATGATTTTACTAACTTTTTTAATCCAAATAAAGTTAAAGAGAAATTTTCTTTAAATAAAGCGATTGATGAAGCTTTATTAATTACTAATAAGCTTTTACAAAAAGAGAGTATAAAGATAAATAAGGATTATGAAAGTATTGAAGTTGTTGGAGTTTTAAATGAACTTTCTCAAGTAATAATAAATTTGATTCAAAACTCTAGTGAAGCTTTTGTTTTAAAAAATAGTAAAGAAAGAAATATCTCAATATCTATTAAAAGTGGATATAACTATGCAATTATTAGATATAAAGATGATGCAGGTGGTGCAGAAGACAAAATTTTAGATAAAATTTTTGAACCATATTTTACAACTAAACATCAAAGTAACGGTACAGGACTTGGACTTTTCATGTCAAAAATGATTATAGAAAAGAGTCTTGATGGTACAATTGAAGCTAGAAACAATGATACTGGCTTAGAATTTATAATAAAAATACCTTTAGGAGAATAAATGTCTAGTGATGAGGCTTTATTAAAAGAATTAAAAATTTTATTTGTTGAAGATGAGGTAAATATCTCTAAATTACTTAAAGATGCACTCTCTGAGTATTTTTTCTCTTTTACTGTTGCAAGTAATGGAGAAGAAGGTATTCAAAAATATATAAGTGTAAAACCTGATATTGTAATTACTGATATAATGATGCCAAAACTAGATGGTCTTGAAATGACTAAAAAATAAAAGAGATTAGTGAAGATACGCCAATTATAGTCTTAAGTGCATTTTCTGATAAAGAAAAACTTTTAAAAGCAATTGATATTGGCATTACAAAGTATTTTATAAAACCTTTTGACCCAGAAGAGGTATTAGAATATCTAACTTTTTTAGCGCAAAAACTAAATAAACATAGAATCATATGTTTAAATAAACATTTCTCTTTTGATAACAATACAAAAAATCTATTTGAAGATGATGTGTTAGTAAGTATTACAAAAAGGGAGAAACAATTTATCTCTTTGCTAATTGAAAATAAACACGATATAACTAAAAATGAAGAGATTAAAAATAAGCTTTGGGATAATGAAGAGATATCTGATGAAAGACTAAGAACTTTTATAAAAAGACTTAGAAAAAAGACTGCAAAAGAGTTAATAAAAAATATCCCTGGTCAAGGTTATTTAATTTCTCCAAACGATATTTAGTATATTTTCTAATTTTGATTTATCAAATCTTTTAGTAGAAGCTTTTAGATTTGATAAGTTTTCCACTTCTAAAAAGTTTTGTATAAAAAACTCTTTTTCATAATTATTCTCTTTTAAAACTTTTTGCATTTGGTTTATATCATTTTCATCTAATAAATCTTCATGTAAAGTAGTTCTTACTTCATACTCAATATTAGACTTTTTTAATAAATTTAAAGACTCTAGAAAATTATCATATAGACCACTATTAGTAATCTCTTTAAATTTTTCTTTTGTAGATTTAAAATCAAGGGCAACATAATCAAGTAGATAGTTATCAAGTAGTTTTTTTAAAAGTTTTGGATTTGAGCCATTTGTATCAAGTTTAATTTTAAACCCTAAGTTTGTAATTACTTCACAAACTTCAATTAAATCATGATTTGTGGCTTCCCCTCCACTTAAAACTACAGCATCTAAAAGCCCTACTCTTTTTTTTAAAAAAAGTATATACTTCATTTAAAGTATAGTTTCCCTCTTTTGCTAATACAATATCAGGATTATAGCAGTAAAGACATCTCATGTTGCATGAATAGAACCATACAACACAAGATAAATGATCTTTATAATCAGTAGTAGTAAACTTTGTTAGACTATAAACACTCTTTTTCAACGAATTTAGTCCTTTGTCTATGTTCACCTTTTTTACCAATATTAAAACTCTCTACAGGTCTATGATATCCCATAACTCTAGTATAAACTATACACTTTGTTCTTTTTTCTTTTAATTTCTCAGGCTCTAAGCTTTTCATTTTTTAACTCCTCATCTAAAATTTCTTGGTCACATTTAGGACAATATTCATATTCACCATTTATATAACCATGTTTTGGACAAACTGAAAATACAGGTGTCACAGTGATATATGGTAACTTATAATTTGACATAACATTTTTAACTAGTTTTCTACAAGCTTCTGTAGAAGATAATTTCTCTTTCATATATAAGTGAAGTACTGTTCCACCCGTATATTTACACTGTAAATCATCTTGTAAATCTAAAGCTTCAAAAACATCTTCTGTTAAATCAACTGGTAACTGAGATGAATTTGTATAATAGATATTTTTTCCAAATCCTGCTTGTAAGATATCTGAATATCTTTTTTTGTCTTCTTTTGCAAATCTATATGTTGTACCTTCTGCTGGTGTTGCTTCAAGATTATATAAATTTCCACTCTCTTCTTGATAAGAGACCATCTTTTCTCTCATAAAGTCTAATATCTCATTTGAAAACTCTATACCTTTATTTGATGAGATATCATACTCTTTTTCTGTAAAGTTAATAATCATTTCATTTATACCATTTACTCCAATAGTAGAAAAATGGTTATTAAATCCTGGAAGATATCTTTTAGTATAAGGGAAAAGACCTCTTTCATATAAATCATTTACAAATACTCTTTTCTTTTCTAAAGTTGATTTTGCTAAATCCATTAGCTCTTCTAATCTTTCAAATAGACCAGCTTTATTACCTTTAAACAAGTACCCAAGTCTTGCCATATTTATAGTAACAACACCAATGCTTCCTGTCATCTCCGCACTACCAAATAGCCCGCCACCTCGTTTAAGAAGCTCTCTTAAATCAAGTTGTAATCTACAACACATAGATCTTACGTGACCTGGTTTGTATGCATTTTCATTTGGAATAAGTTTTCCGTTTTCATCTTTTACATATTGGCTTCCAATAAAGTTTTGGAAATATGATGAACCAATTTTTGCAGTATTCTCAAAAAGTAAGTCTGTATTTTCTCCATGCCAATCAAAGTCTTCTGTAAGGTTTACTGTAGGAATAGGAAAAGTAAAAGGTTGCCCTGTTTTATCACCTTCTGTCATAACTTCATAGTAAGCTTTATTAATCATATTCATCTCTTTTTGGAAATCTTTATATGTAAGTTCACTAAAGCTTTCATAACCTTTCTCTTTTATTTTTTCTAAAAGTTCACTATCTTCAAGGTTTTTTAATAAATGTTCTTGTTTTTTTGTTGGTATTTGATCTTTTAAATCTCTTGGAACTGTCCAATCAATTGTAATATTTGTAAAAGGACTTTGTCCCCAACGAGCTGGTACATTTAAATTATATATAAAGCTTCTAATATTCTTTTTTACTTCATTAAAAGATAATTTATCTTTAAATACATAAGGTGCTAGATAGGTATCAAATGAAGAAAATGCTTGAGCGCCAGCCCATTCACTTTGAAGTATTCCTAAAAAGTTTGCCATTTGTCCTAATGCTTCTCTAAAATGATTAGGAGCCTGACTTTCTACTCTTCCTCTAACTCCGTTAAAACCTTCATCAAGTAATACTCTTAAACTCCATCCTGCACAATAGCCGCTTAGACAATCTAAATCATGAATATGATAATCTGCATTTCTATGTGCTAATCCTTCCTCTTTTGAGTAAATTTTATCAAGCCAATAGTTTGCAATTACTTTTCCTGCACTATTATTAATTAACCCTGCATGAGAATAGCCAGTATTTGAGTTCGCGTTAATTCTCCAATCTGTACCATTGATATACTCTTCAATAGTTTGAGTAGAATTTATATATGTAGTATCTTCTGTAAGTCCTAAAATCTGTTCTCTTTGCATTTTATGCATATGTCTATAAAGCATGAAAGACTTCATTACATCAAAGTATCTTGCTTTGAAAAGTTCATTCTCTATACAATCTTGTATATCTTCAACTGCGGCAACTCTTCTTTTATTAATTTCTTCTAAAACATTTAAATAAACAACTGAATCATAAGTGACATGAACACTTTTAAAAGCTTTTTTGATGACATCTCTTATCTTGAAGTCTTCAAACTTCTCATAAGTACCATCTCTTTTTAATATATTTTCTAGCATTTTTATCCTTTTTGATACACGAATAATATGACTATAGAACTTAAAAAATAATAATACAATTTGTCACAAAAGTGTCACTATATGGGCTTTATAGAAAAAATAATAATTTTTATAACGAAGTTTATTAAAGTTTAAAATGTTTTAAGTGAATAGTAAATCAAATTTGTGTAAAATTAAATCTTTTTTAAACATAAAGGTTAAATCATGAGACACTTTTTAACACTAAAAGATTACACTAAAGAAGAGATTTTAGAAATTCTAGAATTAGCACATAAAATCAAAAAAGAAACAAAAAACAAAGTATTTAAAGAGTATATGCCAAAAAGTACGCTTGGTATGATTTTTGAAAAAAGTAGTACAAGAACAAGAGTTAGTTTTGAAGTAGGTATTTATCAATTAGGTGGAGTTGGATTATTTTTATCTTCAAATGATATTCAGTTAGGACGTGGTGAACCTATGAGTGATACTTCAAGAGTAGTATCAAGTATGGTTGATATGGTTATGATTAGAACTTTTGGTCACGAAAAAATTGAAGAGTTCGCAAAATATTCTAAAGTTCCAGTAATTAATGGGCTTACTAATGAGTATCACCCTGTTCAACTAATGGCTGATTATATGACTATTCAAGAAGCAGGATTAGATAAAAATTTAGTTGTTGCTTATGTAGGTGATGGAAATAATTTAGCTCATTCATGGCTAATGTTAGCTTCTAAATTAGGTTTTGAATTAAGAATTGCAACACCTAAAGGCTACGAAGTAGATGAAAATATTTTAAATGATGCTAAAGAGTTTGCAAAAGAGTCTGGTGCAAAAATTATTATAGGAAATGATCCTAAAGAGGCTATAAAAGGTGCAACTGTAATTACTACAGATACTTGGGTTTCAATGGGACAAGAAGAAGAAAAAGAGAAAAGATTAAAAGATTTTGATGGATATATTATAAATGATGCAATGATGAAAACTGGTGCGTCAAATGCAATTTTCTTACACTGCCTTCCAGCTTATAGAGGTTATGAAGTAAGTGAAGATGTAATTGAAGGTCCACAAAGCTTAGTATTTGAAGAAGCAGAAAATAGACTACATGCACAAAAAGGTGTAATGGTTTGGCTAAATAAACAATTAAATAAAAAGTAGTAAAAATGATTGATTTTAAAAAGTTTGAAAAATATTCTAAACCAGGACCAAGATATACTTCATATCCAACAGCACCTGAGTTTACAGAAGAGTTTTCACAAGAAGATTTAATAACATATTTCAAAAATCAAAGTGACGATAGAAATTTATCTTTATATATTCACTTACCATTTTGTAGAAGTGCCTGTTATTTTTGTGGATGCAATGTAATTTTTACATCTAAAGAGGATAAAAAAGTAA
>JDSF01000384.1_pt1 | contig 18192 bp, 26 predicted proteins | sample 199441 | NCBI WGS metagenome assembly JDSF01 (sample SAMN02592751, study PRJNA231836) | bioreactor metagenome | isolation source: continuous culture bioreactor denitrification-DNRA | place: Germany: Bremen
TTCTAGGGTATCCAGGGAAGATGAAAAGTCTTTTGCTGAGGTTCTTGATTTTCTCAAGCGCGCTCGCCTTGATTGGGTGGTCCTTCTTGTATAGCCGTGAGGAAGGTACCAAGGCATATGCGCTTCGTGGAGAAAAGGAGCATGCAAAAGCCTTGAAACTTGCACAAGGATTCCAGAAGCAACTTGAAGCGTTGCAGGCTCCCATCACAAGTGAGAACCTTAAGCGATTTATCGGTAAGGAGTATGATGTGCTGATTGAGGAGCCGGTAGAAGGTGAAGACCTGGCAATCGGCCGTATGTACGCCCAGGCTCCTGAGGTCGATGGGCTTACAGTGGTAATGGGTCGGGACCTGAAAGCGGGAGAGGTGCTTCGCTGCGGAATTAGCAGGGTCAACGGTCTTGACCTTGAGGCAATCCCCTTAAAAGGAGTGACTCATGGCTGAGCTGCAGGAACTTATGGATCAACTCAATGAAGCGCAGAGGGAAGCTGTGCTTGAGAACAGTCATCCCTTGCTTGTCCTCGCTGGTGCTGGTAGTGGCAAGACGCGGGTTATCACCACCAAGATTGCCTATGCCATCGAGCAGCTTGGTATTCCTCCCTATAAGATTCTTGCTGTAACATTTACCAATAAGGCAGCAAATGAAATGAAACAGCGCGTAGGGGAGATGCTGGAAGGTCGCTCAGATGTAAATGATTGCAATATCCGTACTTTCCACTCCTTCGGAGCGTGGTTTCTCAGGAGATTCGGCTCAGAAATTGGCTTGATGCCAACTTCACCATCTATGATGATGACGACTCTCTTAGTCTGCTGGCTTCTTGTTTCCCAAACTATAAAAAGCGGGAACTTGATCCCATCATGAAAAAGATCAGCTATGCAAAAGACCGAGGGCTTACCTATACAGACAACCTGCAATCGCTCAAGGTCGACTCTACCTTCAAGCGTATGTTTGAGGCATATGAGCGGAAATTGCATCAGGTGGGAAATGTGGATTTTGCTGATCTGATCGGCCGAAGTATCGAGCTTCTTGAAACAAAAAAGTGAAGTACAGGAGTGGGTTCATCGCAGGTTCAGCATGATTTTGGTGGATGAGTATCAGGACTCCAATGCCGCGCAATTCAAATTGCTACACCGTTTGGTAGGGCCCGGTACCTTCATCTGCGTTGTTGGTGATGATGACCAGTCGATCTATCGGTTCCGCGGAGCAGAGGTGCAGAATATTCTTAGCTTTCCCAATCAGTACCCGATGGCCAGGACCGTCAAACTCGAGCAGAATTATCGTTCAACGCAGAACATCCTTGAAATTGCAAACAGTGTCATCAAGAATAACAAGGGAAGACACGAGAAACAGCTATGGACTGCAAATCGAAAGGGTGGAAAACCCCATCTTTTCTATGTACAGGACGAACAGGACGAAGCGCTTCGTGTTGCTTCAATCGTAAAGAAAGACCGACGTTATAATGAGAGCGCAATACTGTACCGTACCAATGCTCAGTCCGTAGCCTTCGAGACGATGTTCAAGCGTTCAGGGATTCCCTACAAGGTTGTTGGTGCGTTGCAGTTCTACGAGCGTGAAGAGGTAAAAGATGCCTTGGCGTTGCTCTTCCTGCTTACCAATACAAAGGACGAAGTCAATTTCAAGCGAATGATCAACAAGCCTACCCGTGGTATCGGCCCAGGTAGCCAGGATACCATTCTTGCCTATGGCCCTGAGGCAGAGGGCGATTTGCTTGTAATGTTGCGTCTCTCTACTGAGAAGAGTGGACTTTCCGTTAAGGCAAGAGAGGGAGCCAAATACTTTTTTTACGGATGTACGAGCATGCCCAGAAGATGCTTCAGGAAGGGGAGTTGGTTGACTGTGCCTATTTCCTCATCAGGGAATCTGGGCTTCTCGATCACTATCGGAAGCTCGACCAGCAGAACACCACCAGCAAGGTGGAGAACCTGGAAGCGTTGGTCAACGCACTTTCTTCCTATGAGTCATCCCTTGAAGGTTGTTGCTTTTCCTTGAACAACTTTCTCTTGACCCTACCACACTGGGACAGGAAGACCCAGGGATAAGGATGGGGTTACCCTTATAACCATGCACAATACCAAAGGCCTGGAGTTTGACAGGGTATTTGTAGCTGGTCTCGAAGAGGAACTGTTTCCTGGTCGCTCTGCAGAGAGTGATGAGGATACTGAGGAAGAGAGACGTATCTTCTACGTTGCAGTGACACGGGCCAGGGAGGAGTTGTACCTGCTCAGCGCTCGTGCACGCAAGATATGGGGAAAGACCAGTTACAACCATCCCAGTCGTTTCCTTGATGAGATTGACTCATCGCTTCTTACCGTGCAGGGTATCCGCCCTGGTACCGATCTTGGTGGATTTGGTTACCAAGGACTTTCAAGTTTGCAGGAAAAGCGAAAGAGGCATGAGTCTACAGCTCCCTCAAGATCTTCTTCGTCTTCTTGGGGTACCAGTGGAGAGACTATCATTCAGAAAGGTTTTGGCAGTAAAGCCAAGACTTTTACAATGAAAACAGTGCATGAAGCAAAGGAAGGGGAGCCACTGTTCCCTATAGGGCAACGCGTTTATAGTGACAGCTATGGGGAAGGGGAAGTGATAACCCTGCGTATGAGTGGCGATCGTGAGGTCATTGAAGTCAGGTTTTTCAATGGCAAGAAAACCACTTTCATAAGTAAGTTTGCCCAGCTAGAGAAAATTGGGGGGGTGAGTGAGATGGAGGGAGGTGGGAAAGCCACTAGACAAGATTGGCCGGAAGGTTATACAATGCCTACCGTTGTCCGCGCCCGTGACTTCTATGTATATGATCGTTACGGAGAGCGGTATATTGATTTTTTTCAGAATTATGGCAGAGCCATTCTTGGCCATCGACCAGAGGGGATCCAGCAGGCAATTAAGTCTACGGTGAGTCGAGGTTTGATAGCAGAATACCCATCGGTATTTACAGGAAGGCTCGAAAAGCTATTGGTGAACCTGTTTCCAAGCTTTCCGGTTGTCCGTTTATATACAGACCCCCGGAAGGTCATGCAGGCAGTAAGCGCAGTTTCAGATGATGCAATATTTGATCCTGCGATTTCTGCTGAGCATGCAAGCCGTACAGTGTCCTATTGGCGACCGTTCCTAGGTTTTGGCGGGGCAGAATCCGTGATGCTCTTCCCTATCCTACCTTTCCCAGGGAGTTTCGTACCTCAGGTCGTTTGCCTCAAGGAAGAATTCTGTACAGCCCAGGTCCCGCCCTCAGACATGGTTTCCCCGTTGTTGCTTGATTTGCTCGTCAAGACAACTGCGAGTTTAATCCAAGTTTTGAAGTCGGAGGAGACAGTTGCAAAACGCATGGACAATCCACTTAGTGGTGTGTTCAAGACACGAGGACCGTACGGATTAACCGGTCTCAGTGAAGAGCGTTATGCGGCCTTTGCCAGGGAAGCACTTATAAAAAAAATGGTGTTTCCACCAACAGCGGATATTCCGTTCATTATCCCGGGTTCCTATACCAAGGGTGATGTGGTTTCACTGGTAGAATTGGCCAGCCGATATGCCGATGCTGTAACATAGAAATGGCTGTAGGAAATACGCCATGCACAAAACACACGCAAGGTACAAACTTGCAGAACAGGATGAATAGATGAAGACTATTTTTTTTGTGAAACCGCTGACGATTCAGAAGAAATGGTATCTGATTGATGCAGAGGGAAAGGAGCTTGGCAAGGTAGCAGTTGCCGCTGCACGCATCCTCCGCGGGAAGAACAAGCCCGAATTTGTCCCACACCAGGACATGGGCGACTATGTGATTATCATCAATGCTGAGAAAGCTGCTCTTTCGGGCAACAAGTACCAGGATAAAATGTACTATCGCCACTCCAACTACCCCGGTGGGCTTAGGCAGACCAGCTATGCTGATATGATCAAGCGCAACCCGGTATACCCGATGGAGCGCGCCGTTCGTGGAATGCTTCCCCGAGGTCCCCTCGGTCGCAAGCTGTACACCAACATGAAGGTCTATGCAGGTACAAAGCACCAGCATCAGGCACAGCAGCCCATCAAGGTCGAAATTTAAGGTAGGAGCGAAAAATGGCAAAAAAAAGAAGTAAAGAAAGTGGAAAATCTTGGTCATGGTGTTGGACGCCGTAAGACCGCCGTTGCTCGTGTCTACCTTAGGGAAGGCGAGGGCAAGATTGTAATCAATGGTAGGGACATCGATACCTACTTTGGTAACCCGATGCTCACCTATATCGTGAAGCAGCCTCTTGAGACCACAGAGACTACCGGCAAGTTTGACTTGCTCATCAACGTAGTTGGTGGTGGTCCTTCCGGTCAGGCTGGCGCTTGTCGCCACGGTATCGCACGTGCTCTCTGTGCTCATGATAATGACTACAGACCTGCACTGCACACTGCTGGATTCATGACTCGTGACTCCCGTATGGTTGAACGTAAAAAAGTATGGTCAGCCGGGTGCACGCCGCAAGTTCCAGTTCTCCAAGCGTTAAGTGGCATTTGCTCGCATCGAAAAGGAACCCTCTCGTGGTGGCTACAGAGCCGTACCTCAGGAGGGTTCTCCTTTTTCTATACCCAGTGAATTATTTGTCTCAAATCAGCTTTTCATAGGTCAGGAACTTACCGAGCAAGCTTTCTTGCATCTCAAGGAGCTTCAGGAGCATCATCTTTGCAGGGTGCAAGCGATGACCTATCTGGCTCGTAGGGAACATACAGCCTTTGAGCTGAAAATCAAATTGCAGAAAAAGTCATTCTCATCGAGGTGTATCCAGAATGTTTTGGATGTACTGAAAGAGGAAAACCTTCTCAGTGAGGTGCGCTATGCCCTGCAATTCATTGAATCCCGTCAACGTAAGAATCCTGAGGGAAGAGCCTTGATGGCTCAGCGGCTTGCCGCCAAGGGTGTGGAGCGTGAATCTGCAGAGAGAGCTCTTGATGAGCTTTATACTGAGGAACAGATCATCGACTATGTGGAAAGAGCCTACTCCCTTGCCTTGAGGAAGGTGGATAAGGAAAAAGCAAGAATGCTCCTTTTTAAGAAGGGCTTTTCTTCCTATGAGGTTCGTCTCGGTCTTGAGCGTCTCTTTTGATACCGGTACACTTTCTGGTGGTAGGGGGATTTTATGGGCAATAAACGAATTCTAGTACTAGTACTACTACTCTCTCTTTCAGCCTCAGGGCTCTACGCTCTGTATTTCGAGTATAACGAAGACCTTTCGCTGGCAAGTGATGTCACCTTGGCAATGACGATGGCAACTCCCGAATTGCTCGTATTTGAGGCTCCCGTCTCAGACTATCTGGCAATTGGCAGCAGCTATGGTACTACCATGGTAACTGCATATTTCGGGGTTCGTACTCCTCTTAAGGCAATAATTGATCGGCAGCGTCCCTATGTTGGAGAGACCCTTAGACCCCTTGATACCTCTGAGGATTATGATTCTTTTCCCTCCGGTCATGCGCTAATGGCCTTTGCTTCTGCCGCCTACACCCAGACCATTACCAGTCTCTGGTATCCTGACTCCCAGGTGATGAAGGCTGCAAGCATTGCAGGTTGGTCTTTAGCAACTGCAACGGCTATACTGCGTGTGGCGAGTGGTAACCACTATCCAACAGATGTACTAGCAGGGGCAGCAATCGGAAGTGCATTGGGCTTTCTTGGTCCTTACCTTACGAATAAACTTTTCCCACATGATGATTCACTGCAGATCCTGGCCGGTCCAGTGGTGGGTATGCGGCTAGCTTTCTAGCACTCAGCATTCTCCTCTAATATATCGATTTCTGCTTTCTTTTTCAGCCTCCGTGTATGCAACGGAGGTTTTGTCTGCTTCTTAAGTGAAGATAAATAACTTACTAACTAACAACACTATATGTCTTTACAAAGAACTAACGCTGAGAGTGCTTTTTTTTGTGTCACTTAAAGCGTAGAACAAAATTGTTCAACAAAATTGTTGACAACTGGTGTATCGCAGTTTACGATTTATACATCTAGTAAAAGGAGTATGGTATGAATCTAATGAAAAAGTGTTTGATGATTTCCTTGATTTCAATCATGGCTCTCTCCTTTGTCTTTGCACAGGGAGAGGAAGAAGCAAGTGGGGCATCGCGTCCTGCATTCATCTCTATCGGAACTGCCTCTGCAGCAGGAGCCTATTATCCAATCGGTGTTGCCTTGGCTGATGTCTGGAACAAGACACTACCGTACTCGCTTCAGTTCCCAGGAGACTGGCGGAAGTGTTGCAAATCTGAACATGATCGCAAGTGGTGAGTTGGAGATGGGAATGTCAAATGAGAACGTTGCCTACACTGCCGGTCTTGGTAAGGATCCCTTCAAGAATCCAATTGATTTGAAAGGTGGTTGGATCTTGAATAACAGTAACGCAATCATCGTTGCGATGGGAGACTCCGGAATTACCAGTGTTTCGCAGTTGAAGGGAAAGAAAGTATCTCTTGGCGCTCCTGGTTCTTCAGCAAACGTGTTTGGTGAGCTCATTCTTGCTTCCGAGGGGCTGGAGAAGGGTGATTACCAGCAGGTGTTCATGGGTTGGCAGGAATCTGCAGATGCAATGAATGATGGATTTATCGATGCTGCACTTATGGTAGGTGGCCAGCCATTCCCGGCTGTTACATCCCTCTCGGTCAGGTCAGATGTGCAGGTACTTACCTTCAATACCAAGCGTTTTCGTGAGTTGAGTAGTTATCCTTATGCTACCGATAAGATTCCTGCAGACATGTATGACATGAAGCAGGATGGGGATTCGGTAATCATTCGTTCAGTTGTATATATCAGTCCTGATCTTTCAGATGAAATTGTGTATGACATGGTAAAGCAGGTCTTTGGAAATATCCCAACGCTCGTCTCTGCTCACCCTTCCGCTTCTGGAACCCGTCTGTTCTCTGAAGAGTCTGCTAAGGATATTAGTCTTGAAATACATCCTGGCGTAATCCGCTATGCAAAAGAAGTAGGTGAATGGTAATGACTAGATTTCGTGAAACAGTAGCAAAGGTATCATGGTTGCTGACATTGGTGTTTATCACATTCGTGCAGCCACTGTATCTCCTTCCAATAGAGCAACAGCTGCCAATAACCCTGATGCTCGTGATGATCGGTCTGTTTTATCATAGGCCGTTCATCAAGACGAAAGGAGAGATGGGAAAGCAAAGTTCTATCTCACTGCTGATCCTCGACTCATTGTTTGTCGTTGCGGCGATTGGGGTAGGTCTCTATGTCACACTCAACTATCATGCAATCATCTATAGACAGGGTGCATTCACTGCTATGGATGCAGTAGTCTCCGTTGTTGCTGTGGTGCTGGTATTTGATGCAGTGAGAAGAGCTGTTGGTTGGCCACTGACCATTGTGTGTCTTGTAGCGCTTGCCTATGCACTTCTTGGAAGATTGATGCCGGGAGCACTGTTTCACAGAGGGTATTCGATTAATCGGATTTCCCTGCAGCTAGCCCTGAGCTACTCTGGAATCTATGGGATTCCTTTGCAGATTATGGTTCGGTACGTGATTCTCTTCATTGTATTTGGAGCATTGTTGCAGGTAAGCGGGGCAGCTGATTTCTTGGTCAGATTTTCTACATCCTTCGCTGGTAGGTATACCGGAGGACTTGGAAAGGTAGCTGTAGTTGCCAGTGGGCTGGTCGGTAGTATCTCTGGAAGTGCTGCTGGCAATGTCGCTACAACTGGAAGTGTCACCATTCCTGCTATGAAAGGTTCCGGGTATGAACCTCATTTTGCCGCTTCGGTTGAGGCAGTCGCCTCTACCGGAGGGCAGATCATGCCACCAATCATGGGAGCGGCAGCATTCCTCATGGCAGACTATCTGGGTATTCCCTATATTCAGGTCGTGAAAGCTGCGGTGATTCCTGCACTCCTGTATTTCTTCAGTGCAGGGGCAGCGATTGATATCTATGCAAGATCCAAAGGAATTGTGGGTCTGCCCAAGGACAAGATTCCTCCCTTCTGGAATGTGATCAAAACCGGCTGGATATTCCTTGCATTGATTTTACTGGTGTATGGAATGCTGATTGCAGGAGCCTCTCCGACCTTAGCAGCTTTTGCTGGTACCATGGCGGCAGCTTTGCTGATCGTCGTGAGAAGAGTAGGGCTGAAGGCACTTATCGATGCACTGTATGATGGTGCACAGTCCGCAGCCAAGCTCTGTGCTGTGACCGCAGGAGCGGGTATTGTAGTAGGAATCATCCAGTTGACAGGCCTGGGAGCCCAGCTTGCCAGCTTCATGGTTGAAGTGTCACAAGGGCATGTGTTTGTCCTGCTCATCCTGGTAATGGTTGCATCCATTATCATGGGAATGGGTATGCCTACGACCGTAGTGTATGTATTGCTTGCTGCCCTTGTAGCCCCAGCTCTGGTTGCACTCGGCATCGATGTGGTTGGAGCACACTTCTTTTTTTTCTTCTATTTTGGTGTTCTGGCTGCTATTACTCCACCGGTTGCACTTGCTTCCTACGCAGCTGCCTCCATTGCAAAAAGTGAATTTGACAAGACTGGATGGACAGCGTTCAAGATGGCCCTTCCGGCCTTCATTGTTCCCTTCTTCTTTGTCATGAACCCGGCTCTCCTGATGAATGGCTCGGTGCTGGAAATCATTTATGCTGCCTTTACCTCGGCCATAGGGGTATGGATGATCTCGTTGCAACCATGAACTATTTCAGAGGAAAACTTCCACTGTGGGCAAGAGTTGTGATCATTCTTGGAGCGATATCGCTCATTGGACACAGCTTGGTAACTGATATTGTCGGGTACGCGGTCCTTGCAGGTTTGATCTTCTTTGGAATGAGGAGAAAGCAAGTACCTCCAAATCAGTCTGAGCCTTTGAAAGCGTAAAGGAAAAAGAGTTTTCATTGCAGGACACATGCAAGGAAATTAATTAAAATACAAGGAGAGAGTACTATGGTCTCACCAGGATATATTCCGTTTCACCCAAATCCAAGCAAACCAGAATTTACGCTGCCGAAAGGTTCCGTTGATTCCCATTGCCATGTCTTTGGCCCAGGCGATGTCTTCCCTTATGCTGCAACGAGCAGCTATGTACCGGTTGATGCCCCCCAAGGAGTTGCTTTTCGATCGACATAAGCATCTAGGAATCGATCGTGCTGTAATTGTCCAGGCAAGCTGCCATGGTACAGACAACAGGGCAATGATTGATGCTTTGAAGACTGCCGGAGATACCTACCGAGGGATAGCAATTGTCAATTCCGAGATAACTGAGGCCGAGCTCAATCAGATGGATGAGGTCGGAGTGAGAGGGGTCCGTTTCAATTTTGTGAAACGACTGAAGCTCGCCAGCCAATCGAAGCACGAATGAATATCCTTGAGAAAATCAAACAGCTGCCTTGGCATCTGGTGGTGTACTTCGAACCAGCAGATCTCCCTGAAATCAAGGATTTCCTTATGCAGGTACCTGTTCCTGTGGTAATTGACCATATGGGATGCATTCCCTCTGATAAGGGAGTGTCGAGCAAAGAGTTCGAGGAGCTCGCAGAGTTGCTACGGGATGACCGGTTTTGGATAAAAGTCAGTTGTCCTGAGCGATTCAGTAAACAAGGAGCCCCGTATCTTGATATGGATGAGGTTGCCTCAGAGCTGATCAGAATGATTCCCGATAGTTCTGTGGGGAACAGATTGGCCACATCCCAACATGAAGAGGGAAGCACCGGATGATGGAATACTTGTAGACAGAATTGCAAGGATTTGTCCTGATGAACAGCAGCAAAAAGCGCTGTTGATCGAAAACCCAACTCGCTTGTATTGGGGTTAATGTATTGAATGATTGAGAGGAATAGTATGGGTAACAATAAAAGCGCTCTAGTCATGAGTGCACATGCAGCAGATTTTGTTTGGAGAGCTGGTGGAGCAATTGCTCTGCACCAGAAGGCAGGCTATGATGTGACTGTTGTCTGTCTCAGTTATGGAGAACGAGGTGAAAGTGCCAAATATTGGAAGAAGGGAGATGTGACAATCGAGCAGGTAAAGCGTGAGAGAAGGAAAGAGTCGGAAGCGGCGGCAAAGGCGCTGAATGTCCACGATATCCAATTCTTTGATCTGGGAGACTATCCCTTGAAATGGACCGGGAAGCAAAGTATCGACTCGTTGATGTCATTAGAAAAGTACAACCAGATTTCATGATGAGCCACTCCTTCTATGATCCGTACAATACGGACCATGCGTATGTTACCAAAGCACTTCTTGAGTGCAGGATGATCGCCCAGGCTTGGGGGGGGCATAATCCAGGCGAGAAAATTCTCGGGGCTCCTCAGGTCTATCTGTTCGAACCACACCAGACTGAGCAAATGCAGTGGAAACCAGATGTATTCCTTGATATCACAGAAGTGTGGGATCAGAAGAGAGCCGCGATTGAGTGTATGCAGGGCCAGGAACATCTTTGGAACTACTACACAAATCTGGCACAAAACAGGGCAAACCATTTTAGACGGAATTCCGGAGGGCAGGCTGGTGGAAAAGACGCCAAGTATGCTGAAGGGTTCCAATCGGTATTCCCTCGAACAGTGTCCTCTTTGTAGCAAAATAAGGATGTATGAGTAATAATATATTAACCAGTACAATAAACGGAGAGCATATGAAAGGTAATGGTCCTTCAGCAGCAGTATATGAAAGTCTTAAGAAAAAGATTGAGGCAGGCTCATTGTCTCCCAGTGAAAATCTCCGGGAAGTGGAACTGGCAAATCAGTACAAGGTAAGTCGAAATACCATCAAGAAGGCACTCTTGATGCTGGAACGGGATACCCTCGTTACCATTGAGCAGAATAAAGGAGCGAAAGTTCGCTCCTATTCGCTTGACGAGGTACTTGATTTCCTGGAGCTAAGGAGTGTGCTTGAAGGATTTATCATTCGTCTTGCCTGTGCCGTGTTGAGTGAGACTGATATTGAGAATATGAAACGTATACTGGATACGATGAGAGTACTGAAAGATCGGCAGGAGCTGGTTTCCTATTCTCAACACAACCAGAAGTTCCACCAGGTCATCTATGATGCTTGTCCCAATAAGACAGCAACCAATCTGCTCATGAATCTTAAGAACCAGATGAAGAAGTATAACACCAAAACCATCCTGATTCCCAAGAGATCTGATCAATCGTTTGGTGAACATGAGGCGATTTTTTTTGAAGCAGTGAAAAACGGTGACCCTCAGGGAGCTGAGTCACTCATGATTACTCATATCATGAATGTCAGGAAGGTGTTTCAGGAAAACTATCAGCTCCTGTTATAGGAAAGGAAACAGTAATGCAGAAAGCAATTCCCTATATGCAAATCCGGGGAGGGAGTTCAAAGGGACTCTACTTCAACGCCGCAGCGCTTCCTCAAAATACAGAAGAGAAGGACCGAATCCTCATCGCAGCCATGTGCGGTCGTGGCCCGACAGATGTAAGACAGATTGATGGGTTGGGCGGTGCAGACCCGCTTACAAGCAAGGTAGGTATCGTATCCCTCTCAAAACGGGATGATGCAGACCTTGAGTATGAATTTGTACAGGTTGTGCTGGGGGGGGAAGGGAAAACCGACAGAACCCAGAACTGTGGAAACATTCTAGCAGGGATCGTTCCGTTTGCGTTGGAGACAGGCATGCTTCCTTCTCAGGATCCAATTACAGAATACCGGGTTTTTATGATCAACAGCGAATCGCTTTGCAAAGTGAGAGTCTCAACACCGAATGGGAAGATTACCTATGCTGGCAATGCTGCAATTGATGGTGTTCCAGGGACTTCAGCCCCGATCAGTTGCCTGTATGAAGGTATAACCGGAGCAATTTGTGGAGCTTTGCTTCCTACAGGAAACAAGATTGATGTCATTGATGATATTCCTGTTACCTGTCTCGATAACGGAATGCCGGTAGTGCTTATACGAGCAGAAGACCTTGGCAGGAGCGGGTATGAGTCCCCCAATGAACTTTCTGATGACCTAGAGCTTAAAAAAACGGTTAGAGAGCATCAGACTGAAAGCAGGTCACATGATGAATCTGGGGGATGTGAGCGAGAAAGTGGTTCCCAAGATGACACTCATAGCCCCCCCCACGAGCTGGAGGGATCGTCACTACAAGAAGTTTCATTCCCCATCGGGTACATGCAGCGGTTGGTGTCCTTGCTGCCGTTACCGTAGCCACAGGGTGTCTTGTACCTGGAACCGTTGCAGAAACGGTTGCGGTACTGCCAGAAAATTACAAAGGAGACTCATATCTTGTAGAGCACCCTTCGGGGAACATCGCGGTAAGTCTTGAACTTGAAGCAGGGGCAGATATCCCCGTCGTCAAGAGTGCCGGAGTTATTAGGACTGCCCGTGCACTGAGCCGTGGCGAAATATTACTTCCAGAAGAGGATTATGTATGAAAACAGTAGCAGTAAAAAATATTGAACGCGCAAAGAGTGAAACGATAGATGCCCTCGGTAAACTTGGTGTTGCCACAGTGCATGAAGCCCAGGGAAGAATAGGGTATCTGAAACCCTATATCAGGCCAGTCTATCCTCATGCGCAGATTGCAGGTAGTGCAGTCACGGTCTTGTTGCAGCCAGGAGATAACTGGATGATTCATGTGGCAATGGAACTTTGCCAACCAGGTGATGTGCTTATTGCTGCCTGCACTGCTGACTGTGACAGTGGATTCTTTGGGGATCTCCTAGCTGAGTCGGCAATGGCACGGGGTGTGAGAGGTCTTGTCATAGAAGGTGGGGTGCGAGACACTGCATCCTTCCAGGATATGGGATTCCCTGTATGGTCCAAAGCCGTAAGTGCGCAAGGTACGGTGAAGGAGACCCTCGGTGCTGTCAATATTCCAATTGTATGTGCAGGGCAAGTGGTAAACCCGGGCGACGTTGTGGTGGCTGATGATGACGGTGTGGTCATTGTAGAACGCAAGGCTGCTGAACAAGTGCTCCAAAAAGGCTTGGAGCGTGAGAGGAAGGAAGCAGAGAAGCGGGCAATGTTTGCTGAAGGTACGCTCGGTCTTGATATCTACAACATGCGTCCGCGTTTGCAGGAGAAGGGACTAGTGTATCTGGAGAACCTGGATGAATATTTTCAAATGAAAGGATAGAAACATATCCCACATAGTGTCAGGATAACAGAAAGGTCGGCCTCATCGAGGCCGACCTTTTGTGTAGACAACACATAAGAATATGGTATTACTTCTGTATATGGGAGAGGAACTCCTCAAATCCATTTTCCTTGCCTGTTGGTTCATACTCCATCAAGGGGTAATGTTCCAGGACATAATCGATATCCTTATCCCTCGACCTGAGAGATTGACCAAGATTATCTCATCCTTCTTCATAGTCTTTGCAAGCTTGATGGCGTGAGCCACTGCATGACTCGATTCCAGGGCTGGAATGATACCTTCCATCCTGCTCAGTCCATAGAATGCCTCAACAGCTTCATGGTCGGTTGCACTATCATAGTTGACTCTTCCGATTGTCTTCAGGTAGCTGTGCTGGGGGCCAACTCCAGGATAATCCAAACCACTGGCAATGGAGTAAACAGGAAGTGGTTCCCCGCTCTCATCCTGCAACAATAGACTCTTGAATCCGTGTAGAATGCCTACAGAGCCTTTGGTAATGGTTGCTGCATGGTCGGGGGTATCCAATCCCTTGCCTGCTGGTTCAACTCCGTAGAGCTTGACCTCGGTGTCTTCAAGGAAGGCACTGAAGATACCCATGGCATTCGATCCACCACCTACACAAGCGACTATAGCTTCAGGGAGTCGGCCAGCAAGCTCTTGTATCTGCGCTTTTGCTTCGATACCAACCACACTCTGGAAATCTCTGACCATCATGGGGAAGGGGTGGGGTCCCACCACCGATCCTATGCAGTAGATTTGGGTATCAGGGTCCCCAAGATAGGCTTCAAAGGCTGCATCCACTGCATCCTTGAGCGTTTTTGTCCCTCTGGTGACTTCGATGACCTGGGCCCCTAAAATCTTCATCCTGCTTACATTGGGAGCTTCTTTCTTGATGTCAACCTCTCCCATGTAGATATCACACTCAAGTCCAAGTAGGGCAGCAGCAGTTGCAAGGGCAACCCCATGTTGTCCAGCACCTGTTTCAGCGATGACCTTCTTTTTTTTCCTAATTTCTTGGCAAGCAACACTTCCCCAATGCAGTGATTGATCTTATGTGCACCGGTATGATTCAAGTCTTCTCGTTTCAGATAGATCTGCGCGCCACCTACCTCTTTGCTGAGGCGTTTTGCATGATAAACAGGACTGGGGCGACCAACATAGTGCCTCTGGAGGTAGGAAAGTTCCTGGAGAAATGCAGGGTCCTGTACAATTTCCTCATAGGCATGGGTGATTTCATCCATGACTGTCTGTAGCTGTGGAGGAATATAGGAACCTCCGAATTCTCCGAAGCGACCTTCGGTATCGGGTAGATTGGTAGTATTGATCTCTTTGGTAAGCATGTTCTGCATTGGATATCTCCTTGTATTGGGTGTGATGTTACTATAAACAGAAACAATCTGTCAACACAAAATAGGTAAGTTTCTCCAAAAAGAATCATTGACTTAAAAAAAATAACCCACAGAGACATGCTCTGTGGGTCTATATATGATAGCGTTCCGACTTAGAGGCCGAGAGCCTTCTTCACAGCATTTGCGTCACGTACGCCAATTGCCTTGTCCGCAACTTTGCCGTCCTTGTAGAAAAGCAAGGTGGGAATGGACTGCACGCCAAAGGTCATGGCCAGTTCGCCTTCTTCATCAACATTCACTTTGACAACCTTCAATTTACCATCCATTTCTTTGTCGAGCTGATCAAGGATGGGGCCCTGCATGCGGCAAGGACCGCACCATGGTGCCCAGAAATCAACCACAACGGGGACGTCGCTCTTTAAAACTTCAGCTTCATATGTGCTCTTTGTTACGTTTTTTTACCATGTTTAACTCCTATTCTGTACGTTTACTACGTTTAGTGTTTCTTGTATTGTATAGGTAACATACTACAATTATTTGCTATCGGCAACTACCCGGGGGAACTTTTTTTTATGTATCCACTTATCGATTTGCACTGCGATACTATCTATGCATTGGAGGCTGGGGAGTCATATGGTTCTCTCACCAAGAATGATGGGCACACTGATGTGAGGTGGATGGAGATGGCAGGAAGCATTACCACAACTTTTGCCCTCTATGTTCCTCTTGAGCATGGTATTTCGCCCTGGAATACTGTTAAGAGGATGTATAATCGCTTCACAGAGGAACTTTCCCGCGCTGAAGGGCGAATTGTACAGGTACGTACACCTAATGAGATACGCAGCAACCCTGTACAGGGTGCTCTACTGAGTTGTGAGGAGCTCCAGATACTGGAAGGGGATCTGGATCGTATTTCCATCCTTGCCTCTTGGGGTGTGAGGATGTCCACCTTGATCTGGAACCAGGAAAACGATTTGGCGTATCCAAACCGTAAGAGTGGAGGACTCAAACCATTCTGCTACGATGTGATTGCAGAGATGGAAAGACACAACATCCTGGTCGATGTTTCGCATCTCAATGATGAAGGCTTTTATGATTTGGCTACCGTAGCCAAGAGGCCCTTCATCGCAAGTCATTCCAACTGTAGGGCCCTTACCAACCACAGCAGGAATCTCAGTGATGCAATGATCCGAAGGATTGCGGATGCCGGTGGAGTGGTTGGCCTGAATTTCTGTCCTTCCTTCCTCTCGGAGGACTGGCAGCACAGCAGCTTGGAGGCTATGGTAAGACATGCATGTCATCTCAAACAGGTCGGTGGAACTCAGGTAATTGCCGTGGGAACCGATTTTGATGGGATTTATGGGACAATGGAGATCGATCACTATACGAAGATGGACCGACTTTGGGATGCACTAGCCAAGCAAGGATTTTCAACGAAGGATCTTGAAGGGATGTGGTCAGAGAATGCCCTTAGGGTACTTGCCTGAGCGCCTTGAGTGATGTTTTGTCCTCATCACTGACCAAGCGTGATTCAATACACTTCTGAATTGCCTTTCTCCTTACCGGTTCAGCAAGCCGTCCTGGTTGCAGATAGGGAAGGGTTGTTTCCTTGTCCTTGCAGTATGCACTTGCATACGCCCAAGCAAGTGCCATCATCACATAGTAGTGTCCACTCTCCACAGTGGAGAGTTTCTTGAGAACCTCCCCAAAGGTGTCAGGTTCAAGGTAATACAGCATCAGGGTAACTATTCCCAGGCGCTTGTCATAGGGAGCTTCATGGGTCAGCAACGTACTGAAATAGGGGTAGTAGTGTTCCCTGTTCTTCTGTATCCATTTCATCTCAGAGGCAAGGCAATCATTGGTGGCCCAACTGTCGTTATAGGGTAACATTTTGGGCAAATAGGCAAGCCTTTCTTCTTCTGTGAGCGTAATCTGGCCGAATAGCTTATAGAGTATGATGGTCTCTTCATAGGAGAGCGCGTTATAGCTGAGTAGCTCGGTAAGAGCAAGGACCCCATATGTAGAAGCAATATGTTTTGCCAGCTTCTGCAGTGCTGGAGTCCTGACTCCATGCATCTGGCCTTGTGAGACTTGTAGTTTCTGTTGAAATGAGCGATAAGAAGGCTCAGCAAGTTCGCTGAGCCTCTCTATCAATTCTGTTCGCTTCATAGTCCCATTTGTTTGGTGAATCGCATCAGGTTGTCGATGGTCTTCTCCATATCCTCGGGAGCCCGGCCTTTGGCCTTCTTGAACTCAACTGCGACACGGTTGATTGAGAAGATTCCAGTGACACCCTCATCATAGGCACCATCCACATCGTCCCCGATATCCCCGACAATTGCGAGTACCGGAACCTTGGCTTTCTTGGCGCGTCTGGATACCCCGATAACAACCTTGCCCCTGAGTGACTGTCCATCAATCTTTCCTTCTCCGGTCAGAACCAGGTCTGCATCCTTGAGCAGGGAGTCGAAGTTGACGGTTTCCAGAACGGTCTCGATACCCATCTGCAACATAGAGGAGAAGAAGGCAGCCATGCCTCCACCCATTCCTCCCGCTGCACCACTGCCTGGGATTGCCTGAACGTCGATATCCAAATCTTTCTTGATTACCTCAGCGAGGCTTTTCAGGTTTGCATCCAGAACCTTCACCATCTCTGGATCCGCACCTTTCTGTGGTCCAAAAATATAAGCTGCACCATTTGTTCCGTGGAACGGATTGTCAATGTCACACATCGTGGTGATGGTTACCTGTTTGAGTGCTGGATCGAGCTCTGAGGTATCAATCGATGCAACCTTGTTCATGGTTCCACCGGTAGGAACAAATGCATTGCCATCCTTGTCCTTGAATACAACACCACAAGCAGCTGCAGCACCGCTTCCGCCATCGTTGGTGGAGCTGCCACCGAGTCCGACGATGATGTGCTTACATCCGTTTTTAGCAGCATCAAGCATCAATTGGCCAACACCATAGGTTGTGGTCTTGTCAGGGCGGAGTTCATCACCCACCAAGGGGAGTCCAGCGCAGGAGGCCATCTCGATGACTGCGGTATCATCCTTGATGATTCCGTAAAAAACTTTCCATCAATTCTCCAAAGGGGCCCTGTACTGTCAGCGTTCTCTTTTTTCCGCCGAGTGCCTGAAGAAATGCATCAACACTCCCTTCTCCTCCATCTGCAACCGGAATGCTGGTAACTTTCGCATCAGGATAGTGGCGCTTGATAGCTCTGTCCATGATGGAACAGATTTGCTCAGAACTCATGGTTCCTTTGAAGGAATCGGGGATTAACAGGATGTTTTTCATCTAAGGCTCCTTTCGCATATCGGGTGTACAATCACCTGGTTTTTTTTGCCATCTTACGGAATCTGTGGAAAAAAATTCCACCCACATAGCAGACAAGCTTATATTTCTTCGATCAACGCTTCCAAAAATGCTTGGAAAAGAGGACAAATACGGTAAATAATTCCAGACGGCCTACCAGCATCAGGAAGGAACACACCCATTTCAGCTGAGGGAAGAAAGGCAAAGTTTCCGGTAGGCCCGACTTCGCCAAATCCAATTCCGATGTTGCCAAGACAGAGGAATGAGGCTGCAATACTGGAAAAGGGATCAAGACCGCTCAAGGAGATAAGTACTGATCCAATAATTCCTGTGAATATATAGACACCGAAGAATGTTGCAATGGAACGCATTAGATCTTCTGGTATGGTGGTGTGTCCGACCCTGACCTGGAAAATCCCTTCGGGTGGA
>JDSF01000385.1_pt1 | contig 18151 bp, 13 predicted proteins | sample 199441 | NCBI WGS metagenome assembly JDSF01 (sample SAMN02592751, study PRJNA231836) | bioreactor metagenome | isolation source: continuous culture bioreactor denitrification-DNRA | place: Germany: Bremen
CTTGTCTATATCTTTACCGCGATCATGATGTTCAAATTCCGCAGCATGTATCCACATGGACATATTGAGCGTGGCTATGTTTGTCCAGCGCACCCGATTCCAGCGATTGTTCTGGGGGTACTGGCATTAACAACACTTGCCGGTATGTATTTTGGTTACTGGATCAATATCCTCGGTGGCCTGACATTTTACTTCCTTGCATCACTATGGTTCATCAAGTACCGTTATAAGGAAGTTAACCTTGAAACCTTCTTGACCACTCATTGGCCACGACCTAAAGGTTTCTAGAGGATTATTGACCTATGGCAAAGTGGAAAGAGTATACCCCGGTTTTCGTCGGGATGCTGATACCAGCAGCTGGTCACCTGATGATCGGTCGTCCACAGCGCGGTTTTATTCTGCTGCTCTGGATGTTGGTAATGGGATTTATCACCTATCAACTGACTGATGAGAGTATCTCTTTTGTTGGACGATACTCTGGCGGATTTGCCATCTACTTGCTATCAGTACTTGATGTCCACGGTACGATTACAAAAAGACGACATCATCAATCTTGATTTCTGCGTTTTACATCTAAAAAGCCAGGCATATCGCCTGGCTTTTTAGTTTCTTATCGATCACAGCACTTCACGAGAAAAAACACCCATAAAACAAACAAGATCCACTCCTGCGCCAAATACGACCGCTTCCCCCTGTTATGGAACCGATCATAATTCCATCCGTTGACTTCAATTTACACATAAGTTAATCCAATAAATAATTATCAACTTCGAAGCATATTCTAAATATAGAACAATAGAGGGTCGACCATGAATAAACGGTTTAATTGTCTTAAAGAAAGCGATAGCATCATCGCATGCCTATCACTTGTCATTATCTGCGCCAATGTTGGCTATGTATTTGCCGATAAATTAGACATTTCATTGAGCCAGATAATCCACAGCACTGTGGTCGGTCTTGCCATTGCCGCGTTAACAGTGCTGGCAGTCGTCGCGATCACCCGTATTTTGGACATCAAAAGGGCAAACATCGCGACATACTCAGAAAAATTGGAACACTAGAAAAACAAAAAGCAGAGAGCCGGCAATTGCCGGCTCTCTGCTTTTATCTCTGCAATCTATTTGTTCGCCATAAGATCATTTCTGCCCATTCAGATCACGATACAAAGCAAGATACTGTCTGGCAGAGTTCTTCCAGCTAAAGTCAATGTTCATACCACGCCTGACGACTGACAACCAACGCCGTCGATGGTTGTACAGTGACAAACCACGATCAACAGCGGCCAACAGCTGTTCAGGGTCGACATCGTCGAAAACAAAACCATATCCTTGCTTTAATGGATCATCGACATCGATGATACTGTCCGCCAAGCCTCCAGTTTTCCGTACAACCGGTAAAGCTCCATACTTTAAAGCAATCATCTGAGTCAATCCGCAAGGCTCATAACGGCTCGGTACCAGTAACAAATCTGAAGCCGCATACAGACGATGTGACAACCCCTCATTAAACGTCAGATTGACCGACACGCGCTCTGGGTGTATCCCATGCTGTTCTTGCCAGAAATGCATCTGATCCTGGTTTCCCGATCCGAGCAGAACAAATTGCAGATCACGTTCCATCAGCCGCGGCCAGACAGATTCAATCAGGTCGATCCCTTTCTGTTGATCAAGGCGGCTAATGACTGTGACTATTGGCTTGTTGCTATCGACAGCAAGTCCCAACTCCCGCTGCAGTTCTTTCTTACAGACACTTTTACCGCGCAACTGATCAGCAGAGTATGCTGCCTTCAGGAACGGATCATCGGCGGGATTCCAGACTCTCAGATCAAGACCATTAATGATTCCATGAAGCTTATGGCGCCGAGAGCGCAACAAACCATCAAATCCCTGACCTTGTCCCGGCTCTTGAATTTCATTGCAATAGGTTGGAGAAACCGTAGTGATCAAATCGGAAAGAGTAATCCCTCCTTTGAGGAAAGAAAGCCGGCCGTAGTATTCCAACATTTCTGGAGAGCTCAGTTCTTCTGGAAGATCAAGCTGGCTCAATAGATCAGACGGGAACATCCCCTGATAACCAAGATTGTGAATCGTCAGTAAAGTTTTAATGTCGGCATAAAAACTTTGTTCAGCGTAGCTGGTTTTTAACAGCGCGGGAATCAATCCAGCCTGCCAGTCATGCAGATGGATAAGGTCAGGTTTAAACGCCGCGACTCGCGTCAACTCCAGGACGGCATGCGCAAAGAATCCGAATCGCAAGGCATTATCAGGGTAGTCTCCGCGTGCGGTCCCATAGAGTTCTGACCGGTCAAAGAACTCTGGAGTGTCCACAAACCAATAGGGGACACCGTCATAAACAGCCTCTTTCAGACTGCCGCGGTAAGAAATCCCATTCATTATGATTTCGATACTTTTATCTGTTTTTACCGGCTTAATTGAGCCAAGCATAGCGGACTGATGACAGGGGATAATCACCCGCACATCATGCCCCAATTCCCGCAGTGCCCGTGGCAAAGACCCTACAACATCAGCCAGACCGCCTGTTTTTGCAAAGGGTGCGGCTTCAGAAGCAACGAAAAGAATTTTCATTCCTTGCTGCCCTTTGACCGTTATCATCTCTTCACTATTTTTCCAGGGTCCAATACCTGCAAAAGGCCATCGACGCAATATCCCTGCTTCTCCGCTTGTTTTTTGAGTTTATTCAGCGCCTTCAGTAACAGAATAACCCGCCCCTGCAGATCATCAAATTCACTTGAACTATCACGACCAGCAAGAAAAAGTTCAAATTGAAGTAACAGAACAAAAAAGATTTCAAAGCGCTCTTTTGAAAACCAATCAACACGGTCGTAATAATGACAGCCCAGTAATGACCGGAATTGACGATGATTAAAAACACCGTCGAGCAAAAGGAATAGATGTTCATCGTCTGCGACAGAGTATTGAGACAAGAGTGCTGCGAGATCATCGTAATGGCCGTTTTTAAGCTGACCATCCGGGAACAGGGTATGAATCAACAACTCAAGTAAATATTCAGATGGCAATTGATTGAGGTTTGGATTTTGGTACATAGTTGCCACTTGCGTCAGCATTGAGGCAATTTTCACCTTAGCCCGATCCGGTCGTTCAATCACCAGCAGTTGCTTAAGAGCTTCCCAGCTATTCTCCAGTAGCATGGCATCTCGGTCCAGATAAATATTGTTGCGCCCACTGTCACCATAACGCAGCCACAATTCACTCCAGCGGCCATCAGCATCATCAAGAGGCAAGAATTGGCCCAACACACGACAGTCATAGGGTTGCAGCTCGAAGGCCCCACCTGAAGCCAATGAGTCCGCGCGATGGAGGTAATGTAAGCCACTGCCAAGATCTTTCATCAAAACATAGTCAGATGAGGTGTCGATTCCACAAGCAGTCGTCAGATCAATCCCTTCCTTGTCAGCCATAGGCACAGCTTGACCAACCTGGCCCAAAATTGATTTTTCAGAATTATTGCAGAGCACCAGTACCGTCTGATCGCCAAGTCCGTTGCTGTAGGCAAAGACATCCTCTTCAACGCCATAAGCAGAGATGAAATCGTAGAGTTGAAAACGTTCAGCCCCACTAAACAAAGCCCGTTGGCGCAAGAGTGGAAATATCTGATATTTATGGCGATCAATCAAAGTACTATTCGGTTGTTCATCCCAACGTGGAGCCAGATACTCCATCCCATATTTCTCGTTCAGGCCCTCTATCTGGCCATGCCCGATCATTGGCAATCCTGCATAGTTGCCAACATGGTTGCGACACAGAAATATTTGTCTCCATCGCCAAACTGTTCAATGGCCGGCTTTTCATCGGGATTGCTCATAAAGTTGACAAACCGTTGGAGAATGGCGGGATCAAAAGCCAGGATATTTTTCAGGGTCTCACGGTACTTGGCATTTTCCTCCCGCTTGAGCATGTTCATAAAGGCACTGTTATAAACTCGGTGCATTCCCAAAGTCCGAACGAAGTACCCCTCCATCAGCCAAAAAGCTTCGGCAACCAGCAGAGTGTCAGGTGCTTCGACACGAACCCTGTCGACCAATTCACGCCAGAACTCAATCGGAAACACACGTTCAAAATCATCACGACTCATGGCATAATCGGAACGTGATGGAACTCCTTCGCCACCGCCAGGCAGAGGGTACCAAAGACGTTGGAAATGTCTTTTAGCCAAGGTCATGGCGGCATCAAAGCGGATAATTCTGAACCGTCTGGCCACATCAATGATCAGACAAATCATCGCTTCACGCACCTGTGGTAACAGATAGTTCAGCTGAGCCGTATCATTCCAGGGAAGATGGGTTCCATCATTACCATGATAAATATAGCGAACCTCACCGCTGTGCCGATGCTGGTAACGGCAGACAACAGCAGCTTCGCTGTGATCATAATAGCCATCTTCGATTTGGACAGCATAACTGGGGTCATCACTCAGGTCAGGGCCGGTGAAACGATATCCAGGGTAAGGTGGATGAGGCAACTGAACAAACCAGTCGGGGTGGTCACGCAACAAGGCAGACTCAATACCTGTGTGATTCGTCACCACATCACAAGCCAGATTAATCCCGCGCTGCTGGCAACGAGCGTGCAGATTATCGAACGCGTCATCGCCTCCAAGGTCGGCAGCGATCTGGTAATCATCAATAGCATAGGCTGACGCGGCCACCTGAACCTGTCCACAGAGATTTTTAACCTTTAACGAAGCTTGAGACCGTTTCCAGATCCCAATCAACCACAGGCTGGTAAAACCACAGGTTGCCAATTGATCCAATTCTTCGTCCGGGATCTGATCAAGTCTATTTATGCTACGATGATATCGACGTGACAACTGCTCAAGCCAGACATAGGTCGACTTTGCCAACAAAACCGTGCGTGGCATCCAATCAACATCGACAGTAAAATCGGCATACTCTGCGTCTTGCATAGCGGCAGGATCAAGCGCTGTTGTCTCAGGATCCCCTGAAAAATCGGGTTGAAAACCTTCCCTTTCAAGCTGAACAAATGCGCTCGAAATTCGTGTCAACAAGTTCTCAGGCAGGACGTCAGCCCAAGATTGCTGCAATATCTGCAACTGTTGTTGAAGTGTTCTTCCCTGCTCTATAGGTTCAAGCAAACGGGCCAATAACGTCTGTGGCCGGAGACTGAAGATATCCCCCTCTTCAGGCAGGGCTCGATTGAAAGCTTCAAGCTGCTGGCGATAACGACAGCTGTTCTGCAACTGTTGCTCTTCATTGCTGAACAGCTTGCGAGCTACGTCCAAAGCCGGATTACGGTTCTGAATATAGAGCAAGATCATTTCCAACAACAATTCTTTCAGCTGCCGCCCTTGACGAAGATGTTGGATCAACGTCTTACGTTCAGTCTCTTTTAGTTCCACTGATGGCACTGGGAAGGCAACAATGAAATGATCAAAGGAAGCTTCCAGACCGTTCAAATCAAAGGTCAAGTGACCAATCCGCGCCGTCCCCTCCTGCTCAACAAATCCGCGCCGGGTCAAAAAGTCCTCCGCCACATAACGTAGCACCTGGTTCATAGTCGCCCAAAGCTCCATCTCGGCAGCACTGAATGGAATCGAACTTGAACTGTTCAGGTGATCCGCCAGCAAATGGCGAAAATAAGTCCGCTGAGGACGAGGTTGTTTGGCAAATTGTACGGTCAGCCCGGTTTTATTCCAGGCGCCACGGCCACATTGCAAATCGAGGGGATAACAGGTTTGCTTGAAGTCTCTATTCATTATTTCAAATCTTATTAACATCGGCACGACGGAGAAAATCAGCCGCTTCTTCCGGTGCCGTTGGGTTGAGATGAAAACCAGAGCCCCATTCGAAGCCGGTCATTCGGGTCAATTTGGGGGCGAGTTCGATATGCCAATGATAGCTGAATGGCATTCGTGCCCAATAATCAGGCCGTCCCCAGCGCGAGTGCATTGGAGGTGAGCTATGGAGTATCATCGAATAGGGAGGATCTCTCAAGACACTCCGTAAACGTTTTAAAGAGTCACGTAAAGCTGCGGCCAACAGGCGCAGCTGCTCGTCATTCTGAGCAGCAAAATCATGCTGATGCTTTACCGGAGTAATCATCAGTTCAAACGGAAAACGTGAGGCATAGGGAGCATACACAAGAAAGTGACCATCATCGGCAACAATCCGATCTTTACTTTCACGTTCCTGACAGATCAAATCACAGACCAAGCAGCGCTCTTTGCGTTGAAAGTGTTCCTCACAACATTTCAATTCGGTCGCGACCAATGGTGGGATCAGAGGAACTGCAATCAATTGCGAATGAGCATGGCGGATGTTAGCAGCAGTCCCGACCCGGCAGTTTTTATAAATAAAAATGTATCGGAAGCGGCTGTCCTTACGTAAATCGAGTAGACGTGCCCGGTAAGCTTTTAGAACTTCGGTAATCTGGTCAATACTCTGGTCAGCCATATGGGCTCTATGTTCAGGTGTTTCGATAATCAGCTCATGTGCTCCGATACCGTTCATCCGGTCATAGAGCCCTTCGGCTCTGTTGTCCAACTCACCCTCAATCCCTAATGCAGGGACCTTGTTTGGAATAACCCTGACATCCCAACCAGGTTGATTTGGTGCGCTACCGGAAGGCCGATGAGCGTAGACTTCTAGAGGAGTCCGGCTCTCGCTCCCGGGGCAAAAAGGGCAGAAGGCTTCAGTCTGCAAATCATGAGATTGCCAAAAATCTTGAGGTCTCCTCCCCTGCCCCAGAGACATAATAGTCCAATTGTCTTTCAGAGGGTCCCAACGTAATTCCGACATATAAACGATCCTTTCAACGGCATCAAATCAAACAAGCCAGTTCTCTTCATCCAAAACAGCACCACGGTAACAGAAGCTGGCAGTCCCTTCGGTTGGCCAACGACCATTTTCTCGGCCATCTTTAAAAACATGACAGCTCAGATGAACAATATCCCCCGGATTAAGCCCCAGCGGGACGAGAGGAACAGCCATTTCGAGCACTTGATCACAAGCAGTAGCCCCAGTGACCAACTGTTCGCCAACGGCGGAGAAACTTAACTGATCGTCTCCAAGGCAATAGCGTGCCCGAAAAATGTCCTTTGCCGTCAGACGAATTTCAAAGCAACCATGCTGCCCACCTAACCGTTGGATCAGATCGACTTGATCGATACGAAAATAGAGATTATCACCATCATAACCATAGAAAAGTTTCTTCAGGCCAGTGCGACTGGCGTACATGGCACCACCGACGTCCAACTCAATACAACCTGTGGCGAGCCACTCAAAATAATCCCCGACCTGCCCATCAATATTCGGAGTAAAACAAGCTGTTGGTTCAAATCCTGAACTTTTTGCCGACACCGGCTTAATCGCCTGTTGCAATGAATTGGGAGTTATTAGACCTTGGAGGTGATACAATCCTTCCAGATGCAAACGAAACAGGCTATCGAAGATATCAGCCTGAGAGGAGGAATGTTCATCACCATACCACCAAAACCAATCACTTCCTTCTGCTCTAAGAAGTTCACGAACCAGCTCACTGAGAGGTTCATCAGGGTGATCAAGAGCATCACGAATTTGATCGGAAAAAATATCGCGGCGCGCTTGCTGTAACAGCTCCCAAGCAAGGTTTTCCTCTGGATGGCCGATCCAGGTGGTAAAGTCAGAACGGATCCATGAACCGGCAGCCAACCGCTCAAGAGGGACAGGCTCAGTCTGTTCCAAAGCCTGGCTCATAGTCACCATTTCAACATCAGCACACTTTTTGAGCGCTTGATAAAAATCTCGCAAAAACGGGTAACCATTATCAGGATAACGTTCCCAGCAATTTTCACCGTCAAGAATTATAGAAACAGTCCCATTTGGAGTTCGATGGGCAATCCCCCGTAAGCGCTGCATCAGATCATTAACGGCATCCCTTCCATCCCAGGCAGCATAAAGAAAACCGATCCGATCAGAAAGTTCACGATCACGGAAAAACAGTGGCAACCCCGCATAACTGTAAACCTGATAGAGTCGATTCCGGTCAGACAAACCACTATCAATACTACGTGCCAGAATACCTTCATCAGTCGCAGCCCAGACTGCGCCCTCATCAGCGAGGATCCTCACAGCCTCTTCACTGACAGCCCCCTCCGCAGGCCACATGCCACGTTTACGCTGACCGAAAATGCGCTCCGCAGTTTTCAAACCTTCACGAACTTGCAAGCACGCATCATCTGGATAGCGAAAATCAGCCGCCGGGAGAGGGAGACCAGGGCTGGGGTCCTGCGCCATATGCAGGTCGCAGAGTAAAGGTAAAATCGGATGAGCATAGGGAGTGACCGATAATTCTATCAATCCCTGCTCTTCCAACTGCCGGTGAAAGGTCAGGATACGAGCCACCTCATCGTGGCAGCAGGCAAGAAGTTGCTGTTTCTGGTCGTCTCTGAAGTTTTTAGCCTGCTTCAGCAACGCACCGATTAACGGCTCCTTCCTACGCAGGTGAGACCCCGTCCAGGCCAGCAAAAAAGAGACCTGTAAATCGAGCAAATCCTGATCACTAAATAGATGAGCAGAGGGGGGATCAGCCTTTTCACGTAACATAAAAAGATCATGATAACGCGGGTTCGAATGAATGTGAGTTTCTTCGTTAACAGAAAAAAACTGTTCAACACAAAAGCCTCGTTCAACTTCATTCAACTCTGTTGGATGACGCCTTATCAGTCCGAGCCAGTAATCCTGATCTTCACCCCGCTCGTAACGCTCGAGTTGTTCCAGTAGTGACGGAACCAAATTAACTGTGACTCTGGCACCAGTTTCGACGACTGTCTCCAACATTTCACCGTAATCTTTCAGCGCATGCAACCAGGTCCAGGGCAGCAGAGTCTGACCACTGACAGGGTCGCGGTAATCAGGTTGATGCATATGCCAGAGGATACAAACCTTCAGCTTATTGTCACGTTCTTCGACCATGGTCTCTGTCCTTTTATCATCGACAGTCTTGCAATTCTGGAAAAGTTATCCTGTGTGCCCACAAACCAAAGTATAAGAATACGCCTATACCTGCTGTTTGTCAGCGCCAGATTGGAAAATCATTTATTTTCGATGATCGGGTCAATGATCACAAGGATCAAACCTTGCCACAGCCAAATCAAACTGGCATAGTGCCGCCCATGCGAAAAAAAGCTTTTAATCTTTATTCTACCCACTTGAAGCAACGTTTTGGTGGACGAGTCCATAAAATTTCTGTTGATGCCGGATTTGGATGTCCAAACCGCAAAGGCGGACGTGAAAACCACGGTTGCATTTTTTGCGAGCCCGGAGGTTCTGGCGCGGTCAGCATCAAACGCAGCGCATCTATTGCTGAACAAGTTGAACGCAGCAAAGAAATAATGAGCCGCAAATACAGGGCAAAGTGGTTTATCCCCTACTTTCAACCTTTTTCAAATACCTTCGGTCCCGTGCCACATCTGCGTCACTGCTATAACCAAGCACTCGCCTGCGACAAGGTTGTTGGTCTGGCTATCGGCACACGACCCGACTGCCTTCCTGATGATGTCCTTGACCTGCTGGCGGAATACCATAAAGACACCTATTTGTGGATTGAACTTGGACTCCAGTCGATTCATGACAAAACACTCGATTTTCTCAACCGTGGTCACGACTACGCCTGTTTTCTCGATGCCTACCAGCGCGCCAAAGAACGTGACCTTCGCATCTGCGTTCATGTCATCCTCGGCCTTCCGGGCGAAAGTCGCGACGATATCCTTGCCACCGCCGACGAAATGGCGCGTCTGAAAGTTGATGGAATCAAGCTGCACCTGCTTCATATCCTCAAAGGGACTCCACTCGGAGATATGTATAATGAGGGGAAAATTAAAATGCTGGAGATGCAGGAATATGTCGAACTGGTTGTTGATTTTATCGAACGACTACCACCAGACACCTTGATTCAGCGCCTGACAGGTGACGGCCCACGCGATATCCTCTTGGCGCCACTCTGGTCGATGAATAAATGGGAAGTGCTCAATGCCATCGATGACGAACTTGAGCGCCGTGGTTCTAAACAGGGAGATAAATACAAACCTTGAGCCACAGAGGCTCGGAGACGCAAAGAAAGACGATTATTGTAGAAGTCAACTATTGATAGATAAGTAAGACGGAGACACGCGAGTAGAGTACCCCATACGCCTCAATAATAGAGGAACAGAGGGGAAGGCAGGCAACGATTAAGAGTGATCGCTGACGGTAGCTTGCTGGTTCTGATTCTCTTCAATAACGGGAGTGGCACCACTCCAAGAGATCAACAACAACGAGGCCCAAACAATACTGATTAGTATAATTGCAAAACGAAACATGGCGCGCAATCTAGCAGAACCTCAATTTTGAATCAACTGCATAATGAAGATCAGTAGATTCAGATCTCTCATTAGTAATAATTTGGATAAATAATTATTTCATTCCACACATTTTACCCCCACAGAACTCCCCCTCCTCTGAATAGATGATGGATGTCGATTGCAACCATTCGGTCAAGCATGATATCTTCCGTACTTCGATTTTTCTGATAAAAATTCATCCCGATAAATTGTGAATTCTCATTCAACATAGAGAATTCGTTTCGACAAATGCACCAATATATCAATTACGAAATACAAAACTACTATGTTCGATCTCAATAGTTTAAATCCGCAGCAACGCGCTGCCGTCATTCATAAAGATGGACCTCTACTGCTGCTCGCCGGCGCCGGGTCGGGTAAAACCCGCGTTATCACCTGCCGTATAGTTCATATGATCGAGCAGGGCATAGCTCCCAGCAATATTCTCGCTGTCACCTTTACCAACAAAGCGGCCAAAGAGATGCGCGAGCGTGTTCATGAAATGATCGGCCAGAAAAACAGCAAAGGGATGGTTGTTGCAACCTTCCATTCACTCTGCGTACAGATATTGAAAAGCCATATCGACCGCCTCGGGTTCAAAAAGAACTTTTCGATCTACGGCACCAGCGACCAACAACGTCTGATCCGTGACCTGCTACGCGAATTGAGTAGCGACAGCAGTTCAAAAGACGCCGATCAAGTCCTCTGGCGCATCAGTGCGGCCAAGAACCAGTGCCTGCTGCCTGAACAATACAAAGGCGACGAGCGCGACCCCTTCTCACTGGTCACAGCTCATATCTACCCGCGCTACCAACAATCCCTTAAAGCCTTTAACGCTGTCGATTTCGACGATCTATTACTATTCGGCGTCCGTCTGTTTGATGAGAACCCTGATCTGCTCGATCATTACCGCAAGCGGTTCAGATATCAGATGGTCGATGAATACCAGGACACCAACCCGGTCCAGTACCGCTTGCTGCAACAGCTCGCCGGCGGTCACAAAAACCTTTGCGTCGTCGGTGATGATGACCAATCGATCTATGCCTTTCGCGGCGCCGATGTCAGTAATATCCTTGACTTCGAAAAAGATTTTCCCGGCACAAAAACGATCAAGTTGGAACAGAACTACCGCTCCAGCGGTAACATCCTCGCCTGCGCCAATGGCATCATAAAACTAAACAAAAAACGCCGTGAAAAAGCCCTGTGGACCAGTGATGGCAACGGTGCCGATGTCGAATATATCTTTGCGAAGACAGCGAGGACGAGGCCCGAAAGGTGATGGAGCGGATTCACACCGAGATGGCACGGAGCAATTATCAATATGGTGATTTCGCTATACTTTACCGGACAAATTCCCAGTCTCGCTCATACGAGGAGCAACTGAACTACGAGGAGATCCCCTTCGTTCTGATTGGCGGACAACAGTTTTTTGAACGCAAAGAGGTCAAAGATGTCATTGCCTACCTGAAGGTCATCGACAACCCGACTGATGAAGTCAGCCTGTTGCGCATTCTCAATTACCCCAAGCGCGGTATCGGTGAAACCAGCATCGATCGAATAATCCGCCACTCGGCGGAGCATAATATATCGCTATGGAAGCTTTTGCACCATCCCGAACAGGTCGGCGAGATCAATGAACGCACCTGTGCTGGTATCTATGAATTTGTCGATATTATCAGGCGCTACCGCACCCAGTTCAGCAAATCTCTGCCAATGGACGAGACCCTGACCCAGCTGATGAAGGAACTCAAACTGTCCGAAGAGATCTACCGACAAGAGAAGGATCCACAAGTCGCTAAGCGCCGCATTGAAAATCAGGATGAGATCCTCAACAGTATGGCCTACTATCTTGAGCAGTACGACTCCCCCAGCCTATCCGGGTTTATTCAGCGCGTCTCTCTCAACGACGACAGGCCTGACAAAAATGACAAGGAAGACAAACTGGAGAGCAATTCGGTCACGTTGATGAGCCTGCACTCGAGCAAAGGGCTTGAGTTTCCCGTTATTTTTCTGGTCGGCATGGAAGAGGGCTTTCTGCCGCACAAAAAATCGATCTACGAAACCTTCGACATCGATGAAGAACGCCGCCTCTGCTATGTCGGCATCACCCGCGCAAGGCAACAACTGGTCCTGCTCGGTGCGCGCAGACGACGTAAATATGGCAAAATAGAGCAACGCGAGCCGAGCCGCTTCCTCTCCGAAATCCCTGCGGATCGCCTGGTCGTTTACGACAAGCAACTGCCCGAGAGTACCCCCGAGCAACAAGAACAAAGCGCCAGCAATTTCTTCAGTAATATGAGCCAGATGTTTAACGACTAAAGCCCCTGAGATTATGATCTCAGGGGGCTCATAGCTATAACTGATTTTTGTGCTTTCGAATTCTGGTATTTATTCCTCGACCTTGATATCAACTACAGCCTGAAAACCCTGCTCCGTTTGTTTGACATCGATCGAGTTAATCTTAGTGCCGGCATTGGAGATCAATAAACTCACCCCTTCGGCGATCCGCGCCTTGGTGACGACATCCTTGGCATATCGGGAAAGCTTCTTACTAGCAATCCTGACATCGTCCTCCAGCGGAATGCCGTGTTGCTGACAGGCGCTGTCGAGCAGTTCATTAACCTCGTCATCAGAGATATATTGACCGGAAAGATCCTTCAACCCACCCACCGTCATCTCATCAACCTCGGATAGCTGTTCTTCAAGTTGGCGCCCGAATTCAAGCGCTTCAGCCGGATTCTCGACCTGTCCGGAGATCGCTTTGAGCAATGCACCGGCGACCTTGGCACAGGTCTTGGGTGTCTGACTGGGGGATGCTTTGAGGAAATCATCCATCCAGTACTTGGTCTTCGTCCCAAGGTTATCAACGATAAACACTTTGGAACCGTCAGCTAGGACAACCGCTCCCTTTTGAACCTTTTCTAACGGCACCCCAGTACGTTCGTCAACACGGATAGTGCCTTCATTATCGCTGACATCGAGATAATTACTGCGACTTTCAACGCGAAACAACCCCAGAGCCTGAATCGGTTCGTTATCGACACCAATATCATCGAAAAGAATGACCAGAAATTCGCCGCCACCAATATTGGGATGAGTCGAACTGCTGTAAAGATGACGTGCTATCGCTTCACTGCTCTCCTGAAATGCATCGCTATTATCAAATATCTGTGCAGAGTAGTGATGCACCAGATTGAGATTTAAATCCGACTCGTGAAAAAGATGATACTGCTGGCCCCGACGCAGAACCGGGATCAGAAAACTGTTGAGCAACTGCTCATCAAGCGCCTCTGAACGGGGACTCTCAGCGGAAGAGATGCTGATACCATCTTCGTTCAGCTTATTGCCGACCCGATGAACAATGAGTTTACTAACTTTTACAGAACCTAAATCGAACACTTGAATCCTCCATGTTGACAACGCGCGACCAGACTCCCGTCAGGAAAAATCTGGTGAACGTTTCTAATTTAACCTGTGCCCCTCCGGAAACACCGGATGGCACAGTTAACCATTCCTGAACTGGAAACCATCAATTTTCACAAGATTTCAGCCAAAACAACTCTGCGGCAAAATACGTATAGACAGATTGGAAGTAGGCGCAGGCAGCGCAAGCTATTTTTAAAGAGCGCGAGTCTATCCCCGATTTTTTTATAAATCCAGTCTTGATTATTTTAGGATGTTCTTACCGGCGGCAAGATCAGCATGCACTGAGGACCAAAGAACAGGATTGTTCACAGTAAATGCAAATATTCAGCAGAGCAAAGAACAAGAGAAGGTTGGGCCCAGATGTTGCAATTTAACCACAGTGAAAAGCGCCACTTGCCGGTTGTTTTCTCTATGTCCTCAGTGGCTCTGTGGTACAACCTATTCCATATTTCAGCCTGACTCCATTGCAATATATGAATAATTGCACAATAATAGAAACCCTCATCGAAACAATAAATAAAGGAGAATCAAATATGGACCCAATAACAGTCACCTTCCCAGGTGGAGCTCAAGTTTGTGCACAGGCTGGTGAATTTTTCATCCCGACAGATCAACCGATTGAGGATGGTGGCACCAACAGCGCACCAGCGCCCTACGACCTCTTTCTTGCTTCAATTGCAACCTGCTCGGGAATCTATGTAGCACGCTTCTGCCAGCAACGCGAGCTGTCGACAGAAGGGATGACCATGACATTGGAAATCGAACGTAACGAAGAACTGCGCAAACTGGAAAAAGTTAAAATTGCGATTCAACTGCCTGACGGCTTTCCAGAAAAATACAAAAAAGCTGTGGTCCGCGCAGCCGAGATGTGCTCTGTAAAGAAAGCACTGCTCGATCCACCTGAATTTGAAATGATTGCAGAATAAAGATTATCTCGTGGCAATGGCGTTGTTCAACAGGTTCTGCGTCATTGCCTGTTTCATCCTCCTGATGAAGTAAAAACGAGCTAAAACAAGAAAAGTAATTATAATTCTGGACTTTAGCTCACGAACCTGTCATCATTCTCAATTCTTGTGCACTTCGGTCGGCACAGTGAAGTGCCTCGGTAGTTTCTAAAGCAATTCCCCTGACACCAACAAATTTATTCACATATATTCCAGCCTGAGACCGTTCCTCTGTTTTTTATTACATGGGATGGGCCGGTTATAATTCAGGAGCAAAAGTTCTATGACGTTTGATGATCTCGGTCTATCGGCCGAACTTCTTCAGGCTGTGTCCCAACAGGGCTACAGTCAACCAACCCCTATTCAAGCCAATGCCATCCCAGCCGTACTTAAAGGGAGCGATGTCCTCGCTGCCGCACAAACCGGCACAGGAAAAACAGCTGGTTTTACTCTTCCACTCTTGCAGCGACTGAGTCAAGTTCGCCCAGTCAAAGGAAGACGCCCCGTTAGAGCCCTTATTCTCACTCCGACACGTGAGCTCGCAGCTCAAGTCGGTGAGAGTGTCCGCTGTTATGGTGCTAACTTGCCCTTACGTTCGACCATCATCTTTGGCGGTGTTAGTATCCGCCCTCAGTTGAATGCGCTGCGTCAAGGAGTCGACATTCTGATCGCCACTCCTGGCCGTCTACTCGACCATGTCGGACAAGGGACTGTAAATCTATCCCAGGTTGAGACTTTGATTTTGGACGAAGCGGATCGGATGCTCGATATGGGCTTTATCCACGATATCCGTAAAATCCTGGCCCTGCTGCCGAAGAAGCGCCAAAATCTGCTCTTTTCTGCGACCTTCTCTAACGACATCAAGAAGCTTGCCGGTGGTTTCATGAAAAACCCGGAGTTGATTGAAGTTGCGCGCCAGAACACCGCCGCCGAATCGGTCAATCAGATCGTCCATCGGGTTGACAAAAAGCGTAAGCGGGCGTTGCTGTCATATCTGATCGGTTCACAAAACTGGCAACAGGTCCTGGTCTTTACCCGAACAAAGCACGGGGCGAATCGTCTTTCCGGTCAACTGGAAAAAGATGGGTTAAGCAGCGCAGCAATTCATGGTAATAAAAGCCAGGGCGCACGGACAAAGCTTTGGCTGATTTCAAAAAAGGCAAAGTACGTGTGTTGGTTGCAACAGACATCGCCGCCCGAGGGCTTGATATCGATCAACTTCCTTACGTGGTTAACTTCGAGTTGCCTAATGTTGCTGAGGATTACGTTCACCGTATCGGCCGAACCGGCCGCGCCGGTCATGAAGGCCATGCTGCATCATTGGTCAGTTCTGACGAAAACGCCCTGTTAAAAGGAATTGAAAAACTGCTTAAAAACAAAATTCCAGAACAACAGATCGAAGGCTATGAGCCAGGAACCTATGTTGCCCCTGAAACCAATCAAAATAGCCGATCTGACAAAAGTGGATCAAAGGGGAAAAGTCGATATAGCAGCAAGCGGTCCGGCAATAGAAATAGTCAGAAAAACAGTGGAGCGAAACCTAACAGTAATCGCAACAGCCAGAGAAACAGTCGACCGAAAAAAGTGGCGACAGCATAAGCAGATTTTAGAACGTGCCAGGTCAATTTTTATTGCATCATTTTCCTTGCCACGTATGCTCCATAAGCACAAACAATAAACAATTTCATCAAGATCTCATCCTGCAATACAGGATGAGATCTTATTTCATTTTTGATCAAAACGAAGGATGGCGCCCCATGAGCAATTACCCTAATTGCCCCGAATGCAATTCAGAATACACCTATGATGATGGTCTTCTCTTTATCTGTCCTGAATGTGCCCATGAATGGGCGAAAGATTCTGCAACTGACGCTGGTGAGACTGAGAAAGTCATTAAAGATGCCAACGGTAATGTTTTGCAAGATGGCGACAGCATCACGGTTATTAAAGATTTAAAAGTTAAAGGGTCTTCTCTTGTGGTCAAGGTCGGGACAAAAATCAAGAATATCCGCCTGGTCGATGGCGACCATGACATAGATTGTAAAATCACCGGTATTGGCCCAATGAAGTTAAAATCTCAATTTGTCAAAAAAATCTAGCATCTATAGATAAGATTAAAAATTCAAACAGAAAATCCCCGTCCTGATGGAAGGGGATTTTCTGTTTGAAACATTCGGCAATGACAAACTAGAGACTACTTCCTCTTGCTAAGACTGATAGCACCGGTTGGACAGGTATTTTCACACAGGTGACAACCGATACACTTATCCTTTGTCATTTCAACCTGAGTTTCGCCTGGATTCATGACATCATAGAAGCACATGCGGGTACAGGCGTTACACTTGGGGTACAGACACTTTTCACGGTCGATATCAACAACCATACGTGGTGCCTCAAACAGCTCTGCCAACGATCCTGGACACTGACGAGCAGAGAGACCATAAAGAGACTCGATATCTGGGTACCCATGTGAATCCATGAAGGTCTCAACATCTTTGATCATCTTCGGCAGCCACTCAATCCCCTTAAGCATCAGAATTGAACAGACCTGCATGATCTTAGCACCTGACATCAAAAACTCGATTGCGTCTTTGCCATCATAGATACCGTTAGAACCTGAAATTTCCATCCCCAACTTGGAATAGATTTCCTGAACCCAACGCAAAGTCACCGGTTTGATCCACGGGCCACCAACACCGGCAGGACCGCCAATATAAGGTTTACCTGTTTCGATATCGGTAGCAAAACCTTTAAAACGACTGTTAACACAGACAGAGGCCGCCCCCGCACCTTGAGCGGCTTTGGCAATTTCAGTCAAACTCACAGCTTCCGGAGTCAGCTTGGCCATAACAGGAATGCCGACAGCCTCAGTCACGATACGAGTAATTTCTGCAGTCATGTCCGGATCGCAAGCAATGTAATGTCCCTTAGCACGATCAGCGAGTTCTGGTGGGGCCGCATGCTGAAGGTTGATTTCGAGCATGGAAACGCCACAATCTTCGGTCATTTTGGCCAGATCAATCCAGCCCTGAACCGTTCCACCTGTCACATTCCCAATAATATGGGAATCGTTCTGGCGAGCGTACTCAACAGTTTCCTTAAGAATTGGAATCCATTCTTCGTGCGGTTGGCTGATATAACCTGAACGGCTATAAAAAGTGAAGGTTCGTGGGACCTTACCTTCAATCGGACGGGTCTTATCATTTAGAATGCAGTATTTTGAATTCTTGGTCAGTTGGCGAAATGCTGGGATGTCGCCAATTGTTTTGACAATAATACCGGAAGCGCCATTGTCGATACATTTTTTAATGTTTGCGACACTGTTAGAGGGCTCAGCAGAAGCCACAAGGATTGGATTCTTAAATTTGATCCCAGAAAACTCTACGCTTAAATCAGCCATTTGTTACTCCTATACGTTGAGGCTG
>JDSF01000386.1_pt1 | contig 18126 bp, 20 predicted proteins | sample 199441 | NCBI WGS metagenome assembly JDSF01 (sample SAMN02592751, study PRJNA231836) | bioreactor metagenome | isolation source: continuous culture bioreactor denitrification-DNRA | place: Germany: Bremen
CCGATCATGATATTCAGTCCTGGTACGATCTAAGAACTGTTATCCAGCTAATAAAAGATCAAACTGTTCCAGTTCTTCTCGATAGGCTGGTGAGCAGATAACAGTTGAATTGACTCCGCAACAGCGTGAGCCCGGGGGCGCTTATCTGATCGGTATTGCCCCTCAGCATCAAAATAAAACCATTGCATACGGGTTCACAGATTCGATTCGTGAGGGTGCAAATCGCACTTGGGAGTTGATTGAGCTGACCGTTGTTTTTGTCCAGAAACTTTTCACCGGAAGTGTGTCTGCCAAAAATATTGGCGGTCCGATTACTGTCGTCCAGGTTGCAGGACAGGCAGCGCAGACGGACCTTTCTGCAATTCTTTCGGTTCTGGCCTTTATTTCCATTCAATTAGGGATATTGAATCTTCTGCCCATTCCGATTCTTGATGGCGGTCATATTCTTTTTTACGGCATAGAGTTAATTATCAGACGGCCATTGTCGTTCCGTGTTCGAGAGATCTCTCAACAACTTGGTATGGCCATGCTGTTAATGTTGATGGTTCTTGCTTTTTATAATGATATTGTCAGGTTGTGGGGATGATCAAAGAGTTGGAAAATATAAAGATTTTAGCAGTAGACAGTTCTTCCTTGTCTGGCAGTGTTGCGCTCTGTTGTGGTTCAACATTGGTGGCAGAATCCTTATTGAATATCAAAAGCACCCATAGCGAAAAACTTCTAAAGCAGATCGATCTGATGTTGGAAGAGGCGGGGTGGACATTGGATGATCTGGACCTTTTGGCTGCCGTCACGGGACCAGGTTCATTTACCGGTTTACGTATCGGAATTGCGATGGTCAAGGGATTGGCGCAGGTACTCGATAAGCCTGTTGTTTCTGTCTCTGCTTTGCAAACGATTGCGGCGAATGTCCCGTTGGTCTCAGTGCCGGTATGTGCTTTTCTTGATGCTCGTAAGCAGGAAGTTTATACGCAGCAATTTCGATGGCAGGATGGAATCCCGCAGGCGATAGATGAGGCTCGCGTTATTGCACCGCAGCTGCTTCTTAATGAAATTAATTCTGAAACGGCATTCGTTGGTGGTGGCGTTTCTGTCTATCACGAGATGATTTCTTCTCATCTTGGGAGCCAGGCTCTCATTGCTCCACCGATTGCACATCAGCTGAGGGCATCGCAGGCGGCTTGGCTTGCTCTTCACTCCTGGTCAGAGGGGGAAGCGATTAGACCTGCAGATATGCTCCCAACATACATCAGACCGTCAGACGCAGAGTTGAATTTATCAACGAAACAAAGCCACTGACCTCAGGTTAATATGTTGACAATCAGCTATGGATTTGGTTAATTTGTTGCAACGATATTCAAGTTTTAACTCACCATCATGTGCGGAGGTGCCAATGGACATTGATCAGACCCTTTTGCAAGATTTAATCGAGAATAATCCCCGTTTTCGTATGCTCTATGAGGAACATGTCATATTTGAGAAGCAATTGACGGAGTTCGAGAAAAAGGGTTTTCTGTCGGATCAGGAAGAGTTAGATAAGAATAAAATTAAAAAAATGAAATTGGTCGGTAAGGACGAAATGAAGAAAATTCTTCAGACCGTTACCGCCTGAACCGTTTATTAACAACGGGACGTTTCGATACAGCAAGGGTTTAAGCGGATGCTTAAGCCCTTTGCTTTATTTTGCACTTTAATTGATATACGTAGCAGTATCTGCATGCAGATATTTAAAATCCACAAGGTGAATGAATCGTGGCTGAAAAACGTAGTGACGCGATAACCAAAGGTTTTGAAAGAATACCACACCGTGCTTTATTGAAGGGTACCGGAGTTCCCAATGAAGAAATGGGCAAGCCATTTCGCTGGCCTGATATCTGGTTATGCTGGCATGCTCATTTTTGAGCGTTTCATTGAAAAGAGTGTCCATCCTGGTGGTGGACATTTATCTGTTTTTGGTGTGCACTACAGACTGATGTATATTTTATTGTGATGCAATTGAACCATTAGCGAAAAAAATGTAATGAGGAGTGAAAGATGGAATTGACGGGCTCACAGATTTTACTTGAATCGTTAAAGCTTGAAGGGGTTGATACCGTCTTCGGCTATCCCGGTGGTGCAGTCATTAATATTTATGACGATCTTTTTGATTCGTCTTTAAATCATGTATTGACTCGTCATGAGCAAGCAGCTGTTCATGCTGCTGATGGTTATGCGCGTTGTACCGGAAAAGTCGGTGTTGCTATTGCGACCAGTGGCCCGGGAGCAACAAATACTGTCACCGGAATTGCGACAGCTTACATGGACTCGATTCCAATGGTCATCATCACCGGACAGGTGCCAATCCCTCTGATCGGTAATGATGCCTTCCAGGAAGCGGATATGTGTGGCATTACGCGTCCCTGTACCAAGCATAACTTTCTGGTGAAAGATATTCGCGATCTGTCAAGAACCATAAAGGAAGCTTTTTATATTGCTCGGACTGGTCGGCCTGGGCCAGTACTAGTTGATCTCCCTAAAGACATTCAGGTGACTAAGTATAAATTCAGTTATCCTGACCAGGTTCATCTGCGTGGTTACAAGCCAACCTACAATGGTAACCCGCGTCAGATTGAAAAAGCTGCAAAGATGATTCTTGCCGCGAAGAAGCCGGTTTTGTATATCGGGGGTGGGATCAATCTTTCTGCAGCCAATGATGAACTGCTTAAATTAGCTGAGCTGACGAATATTCCGGTAACGACGACTTTGATGGCTATGTCAGCATTTCCTCAGAGACATCCGCAAGCACTAGGGATGTTGGGAATGCACGGAACTTTTTATGCCAATATGTCCGTGACGGAGTGTGATCTGTTGATCGCCGTAGGGGCTCGTTTTGACGACCGTGTTACTGGTCGCATTGAGAGTTTTGCCGAAAAAGCTAAGATTATTCACGTTGACATCGATCCTACAAGTATTCACAAAAATGTTGCTGTTGATCTGCCTATCGTTGGGGATTTGAAAGATGTTCTGGGCAAGCTCTCAGGCTGTCTGTTGCAGAAGCCTGAACTGCTTGAAGATCTGGTTGAAGAAACTCAGGGTTGGCGTGATTTGATTGCAGAATGGAAGGAACGCCAACCGATGATGTATCGTTCCTCCAAGTCGACGATTAAGCCACAATATGTCATCCAGAAATTAAGGGAGTTGACTGACGACGATGCCATTGTTACGACAGAGGTTGGTCAGCATCAGATGTGGACGGCTCAATTTTTTGATTTTATCCAGCCTCGAACATTTTTGACATCTGGTGGTCTGGGGACGATGGGATTTGGTCTGCCTGCAGCACTGGGTGCTCAGGTTGCTTACCCCGACCGTCAAGTTATCGATATCTCTGGTGATGGTTCTTTCCAGATGAATTCGCAAGAGCTTGCAACATTGGTTCAGTATAAATTACCGGTTAAAATTGCCATTCTGAATAATAATTATCTGGGGATGGTACGACAGTGGCAGCAAATGTTTTTTGATAAGCGCTACAGTCAGACGGTTATGGAACTTCCTATCGATTTTGTAAAGCTTGCAGAAGCCTACGGTGCTACTGGATTGCAAGCGACAAAAGTAGATGATGTGGAAGCGACAATCAAAAAGGCTCTGGAAACACCAGGTCCTGTTTTGATGAACTTCAAGGTATCTCGTGAAGAAAATGTTTTGCCGATGGTGCCTGCAGGTAAAGCGATCCATGAGATGGTTTTGGCGTCTTAAATTAATTGATATTGAATGAAGACCGATTTAGGTCAGGAGGAATATGTCGATGAAGCATACAATTTCGGTTCTGGTGGAGAATGAATTTGGCGTTCTTTCACGGATCTCAGGATTGTTTTCTGGACGCGGATTTAATATTGAAAGTTTGTCGGTTGCTCCGACACAAGACGCTGATGTCTCCAGGATGACTTTAGTGACTCGTGGTGATGATCGTATCATGGAGCAGATTAACAAACAGTTAAATAAGTTGATTTCGACAATTAAGGTTGTCGATTTCACTGATGAAGATTTTATTGAGCGTGAGTTGGCTTTAATTAAAGTTGCGACAGAAGCCGAAACGCGTGCGGAAGCTTTGCGCATTGTTGATATTTTTAGAGCGAAAGTTATTGACGTGACTCCTAAGAGTTACACCATAGAAATTACCGGCGCGCCGGCTAAAATCGACGGCATTCTTGAGCTGTTGAGACCCATGGGGATCAAAGAGGTCGTCCGTTCTGGTCCTGTTGTCATCGGCCGTGGTGGCAAACGTAGCTGGACTGCTTAAACAACAGACTCTGTTGAAGGGAAATTATGCAGAATCAAAATCAACCAATTGCCCGAGAGGGCTATCCTTTTATTGCTCTTTTTGGATTTGTAACATTGGTCTTTGCGCTTCTCGGTTGGACCATTTTTACTGTCCTTATGCTTGGCCTGACTCTGTTCAGTGTTTATTTTTTCCGTAATCCTGAACGGGTCATTCCGGAAGGGGACAATCTGGTCATTGCCCCAGCTGATGGCAAAGTTATCTTTGTTGGAGAGGTTGAAGAAGAGCGCTATTTTAAGGATCGCGTGACGAAGGTCAGCATATTTATGTCGGTCTTTAATGTTCATGTCAATCGAGTGCCCTGTAATGGTAAGGTTGCAGAGATGTATTACAATAAGGGTGAGTTTGTAAATGCGTCTTATGATAAAGCCAGTGAGGCGAATGAACAGAGCGGAATTCTGCTGGAGACAGAGGCAGGATCAAAAATACTGTTTGTCCAGATCGCTGGTTTGATTGCTCGTCGCATTGTGACTTACCCGATTGTTGGAGATATTCTCCAACGTGGTGCGCGTTATGGCTTGATCCGCTTTGGATCACGAGTTGATATCTATTTTCCTAAAAATGCCGATGTTGTTGTGACTTTGGGCGAACATACCGTAGCTGGTGAAACTGTATTGGGGACATTGTCTTGACAGATGACTGCTTAAGAAAAGAGAAAAGAGAAAACCTGCGTAAAGGGGTTTATCTGCTTCCTAACTTAATTACTGCTGGTGGAATATTTGCCGGGTTTTACGTCATTATTTCCACAACAGATGGCAACTATAAGACGGCTGCATGGTTTATTCTTGTTGCAGCCATCTTTGACGGTTTAGATGGTAAGGTTGCTCGTCTCACGGGTACTGCAAGTAAGTTCGGGGTCGAGCTTGACTCCCTTGCAGATGTTATCTCTTTTGGTGTCGCTCCAGGTGTTCTGTTATACGATTGGGCTCTGCGTCCATTCGGAAAGCTTGGTTGGCTGGCAGCATTTCTTTATGTTATCTGCGGTGCATTACGACTAGCGCGTTTTAACGTTCAGGTCTCAACAGTTGAGTCAAAACGCTTTATTGGAATGCCGATCCCTGCCGCAGCATGTATCGTTTCTACGTGCGTTTTGCTGTTCTATGAGTTGGGCGGAACCGGGACGGTGAAAATGGTATCGATGGTTGTCCTCGTGTTTTTACTGGCATTTCTTATGGTCAGTAATATTAAGTATCTGTCTTTAAAAGACCCCGAACTGTTTAAGCGTCAACCCTTTATCATTCTGGTCGTTGCTATTATTTCGTTGATTGTCATCGTGGCCAAACCAGAAATTATGCTGTTTCTGATCGGCATGACTTACCTTATCTCTGGACCGGTGTTGTATTTTTTAAATCCAGACAAGAAGAATGAGACCAGTCAGGGAAAAGTGTCGGATCAATAATTTTTGAGCTCTAAACAAAAGTTTTGTCAGACTTAAATAAAACCAGAAAGATAACGATTGGACTAAAAGGGCTTGACTTGGCCGATTAATTCGGTTTGAATCGTTTATCTGAATCAATGGATAATTAAAAGCGTTGAAGAGGAGTAGTAGGTATTTCTTCCGTAAAAGAGAGCCGATGGTTGCTGTGAATCGGTACGGAAACTGCTGAACTCGCCTTGGAGCTGCAAGGGTCAATCGAAAGACTAGCCTTTGTCGTGAACCTGCGTTAAGGGACAATGAAGGCCTGTCATCTGGCAGGCGAATCAGGGTGGTACCGCGAAGCTTAAGCTCTCGCCCCTGTAACAGGGCGGGAGCTTTTTTATTTCGTTAGCTCGAAAGCTTGAAGGTATCATCTGCATTTGTCGGTTATCGTAGTACTTCAGCGATCACACTGGCATTTGATCCTTCCGAAGTATTAAAACTCACCATAAATGACTGATTGATGAAAGGGGGTGGTTCTGTAGTGGAATCTGACCTAGGTGACCTGACGCTGAAGTATTATCAACAATATCTGCACGAACCGAACTACCCGACATCGATGTGATGGGGGCTAAAACAAGGAGTCAATCATGAGCCAGAAAGAAAATATTGTAATTTTTGACACAACTATGCGTGATGGCGAGCAATCTCCAGGCGCAAGTATGAATATTGAAGAAAAATTGCGTATTGCTCATCAACTGGAACGTCTCAATGTTGATGTTATGGAGGCAGGTTTTCCCATTGCCTCGGATGGTGATTTTGAAGCCGTTAAAAAAATTGCACAAACTATAAAAAATTGTCAGATCGCTGGCTTGTGTCGAGCGAATAATCAAGATATTGATCGTGCCTGGGAAGCTTTGAAGTATGCTGGTGAGAGAGGTCGTATCCATACCTTTATCGCAACGAGTGAAATTCATCTTCAGCATAAATTGAAGATGAGTGAACAGCAGGTTTTAGATGCTGCCGTTGCTGCTGTAGAGAGAGCCGCTGGATACACACCCAATGTTGAGTTTTCAGCTGAAGATGCATCTAGAACCCGCTTGCCATATCTCGCTCAAGTGATTGAAGCTGTCATTGCGGCTGGAGCAACAACAGTTAATATCCCTGATACCGTTGGCTATACGATTCCATCGGAATATCATAATATCATCACTTACCTTAAAGAGAATGTCAGCAATATCGACAATGCTATCATCTCTGTTCATTGTCACGACGACTTGGGACTGGCTGTTGCGAACTCGTTGGCTGCTGTTCAGGCGGGTGCCCGTCAGGTTGAATGTACCATTAATGGCATCGGTGAGAGGGCTGGAAACTGTTCTCTTGAAGAGGTCGTCATGGGGCTGAAAACCCGCCATGATATTCTGCCGTACACCACTGTCATCAATACTGAACACATTACTCCTGCAAGCAAATTGTTAACAACAATTACGGGGATTCAGGTTCAGCAGAACAAGGCTATTGTTGGAGCCAATGCTTTTGCTCATGAGGCTGGCATTCATCAACACGGAATGTTGATGAATAAAGAAACCTATGAAATCATGACACCTGAATCTGTTGCTTAAATGCCAATAAGTTGGTTCTCGGTAAGCATTCTGGCCGCCATGCCTTTATTGATCGACTCAAAGAGCTTGGTTATGACCTCAACAAGGAAGAAATCCAGAAAGCTTTTGTCCGCTTTAAGTCCTTAGCTGATATGAAGAAAGAAATCTTTGACGAAGATCTCGATGCAATTGTCGCAGATGAAGTTTTACGTGTCAGTGAAACCTATAAATTGTTGCAGATGAATGTCAGCTCTGGTTCTTTTGCTTCGCCAACAGCCACTGTAGAGATGGAAGTCCGGGGCGAGGTCAAGAAAATTGCGGTCATGGGAGATGGTCCGGTTGATGCAACATTTAAAGCGATCAAAGAGCTGACAGAGACCAACTATCGTTTGCTGAACTTCTCTGTTGCAGCCATTACCGGTGGCAGTGATGCTCAGGGTGAAAGCTCTGTGCGTTTGCAAACAGAAGAAGGGCGAGAAGTTCTCGGCCAAGGGGCGCATCCAGACATCATTGTGTCGAGCGCTAAGGCTATATCAACTCATTGAATAAGATTGTCGGCATTCAAAGCCGTACACGTGGACCTATTTAAACTTAGTGGCAATACCCCGCAGTTTTCTGCGGGGTTTTTATTATGAGGGATAACAGGAGACATGAATGGGTAAGACATTAGCAGAAAAAATCTTTGCCAGCCATCTTCGTGATGAGCCATTTCCAGGGGCGAAAGTTCTGAATCTGGATCGCGTTCTCTGTCACGAGATTACAACACCGGTGGCCATTGCTGATCTGGTTTGGCGCCAGAAAGATCGTGTGTTTGATCGTGATAAACTGAAAGTTGTGATTGATCATGTCACACCGTCTAAAGATTCCAAGACGGCAACTCAGGCAAAAATCCTTCGGGATTGGGCTCGCCGTATGATATTCCAGACTTTTTTGATGTCGGTCGCAATGGTGTCTGTCATGCGATTTTTCCTGAAAAAGGTTATATCCGCCCAGGGTTCACCGTTATTATGGGCGACAGTCACACCTGTACGCATGGCGCTTTTGGTGCCTTTGCAGCAGGTGTTGGAACGACTGACCTTGAGGTTGGAATCCTGAAGGGCGTCTGCGCTTTTCGTGAGCCTGAAACGATTAAGGTCGATCTTAAAGGGCAATTAGCACAAGGTGTCTACGCCAAGGACGTTATCCTGCATGTTATTGCCCAATTGGGAGTTAATGGCGCAACAGACCGAGTTATTGAGTTCCGCGGACCGATTGTCGATGCAATGAGTATGGAGTCACGCATGACTTTGTGCAATATGGCCATCGAAGCTGGTGGAACCTCCGGTGTCTGTATGCCAGATATGACGACTGTTGATTATCTTTGGGAATTCATCAAGGATGATTATGCCAGCAAAGAAGATGCGCTGACCGATTACCAGCAGTGGGTTTCTGATGACGATGCCGTTTACTCTTCGGTTCTTAGTGTTGATGTAAGTCAGCTGGAGCCGCAGGTGACTTTTGATTACAAGCCTGATTGTGTCAAAGCCGTCAAGGAAATGAATGGAACGCGGGTTGATCAGGTCTATATCGGTACTTGTACTAACGGTCGCATTGAAGACCTGCGGGAAGCTGCGCAGATATTAAAGGGCAAGAAGATCGCTGAATCAGTTCGTGGGATTGTCTCGCCTGCAACGCCTAAAGTGTTCAGTGATGCATTGGAAGAGGGCATTATTCAGATTTTTATGGATGCTGGGTTCTGTGTCACTAACCCAACCTGTGGCGCCTGTCTGGGGATGAGTAATGGTGTTCTGGCAGAAGGGGAAGTTGCTGCAGCGACGAGCAACAGAAACTTCAATGGTCGCATGGGGAAGGGTGGCATGGTTCACCTTGTGAGTCCGGCGACTGCCGCTGCAACAGCACTGACCGGTGTTTTGACCGATGCTAGAACGCTTTAGAGACCAGGAGAAAAAAATGCAGAAGAAATTTGGTGGATCGGCAATTTTTCTTGATCGGTCCGATATCAATACCGATGAGATTATTCCGGCGAAATATTTGACAGAAGTGACGAAAGAAGCATTGTATCCATACATTTTGGAAGATCTGAAATTGGATGGTTTTGATCCAAAAGGTGATGCTTTAAAGCAGGCGACGGTTGTTGTTACGCGGGAAAACTTTGGTTGTGGATCCTCTCGTGAGCATGCTCCGTGGGTTTTTGAAGTGAATGATGTTCATACGATCATCGCGGAAAGCTATGCGCGGATTTTTAGACAAAACATGTTTAATTGCGGCATGCTGGCGATCGAACTGCCAAAAGCTGCAATTAATGACCTGATGACTCTGCAAGAGCAGGGAGCCGTACAGGTTTCAGTTGATCTGGATAAACAGCAGGTTCTGGCTGAAGTTGGACAGGTCACAAAACAGTTTTCTTTTGAAATCAGCCCATTTGATAAGGCTTTAGTTGAAGCTGGCGGCTGGGTTGAGTTTGCTGACGCACGTTATTGAGTCTGGTTCTTCAGGTAGCGAAAAAGAAAGCCGGAGGCAGACTCCGGCTTTCTTTTGTCTGATGACTCATTGTTTTGTTTGATCTTAGTTGATGGCTTTGGCTTCGTTGTTCTTGATCAGTTCGAGTAATTCATTGAGAGGGCGGTAGCCAGGTTTGAGTTGCCCGTTTGGAAGGATCAGAGTCGGTGTGCCACGGATTCCAAGGGAGCTGGCGAGAGCTTTATTGTCATCCACAGCATTCGTATCACAGGCTGTCACGCTAAGACTTGTCCCGGCAAGAGCTTGTTCCAGTTGATCCATAGATTTGTTACAAAGGATCGTTTTTGCTGTTTGATAGGAACTCTCCTTCAATGGGGTGACAATTATTTGAAACGCCAGATCAGTATTAGCTTTGACCGCTTCGAGCAGGACCTTATGGAGCTTACTGCAATATGGGCAATCGGGGTCAGTAAAAACGATCGTTTGTTGAGATGCTTCAGGTTTGCCAAGCAGTAGAGCATTCTCCAGTGGTATTTCGCTGACGTTGATTGGATTGAGTTTAGCAAAATGATCTTCTGTCAGGTTTTTTCGTTTTGTCAGGTCAATCACATTACCACTGAACAGGAATGATCCCGATTTGTCCAAATAAAGAGGGACTATTTGACCTTGCATTTTCATGCCGACAAGGAAAAAACCGGGAACTTCGGTATTTTCAACGGAAATGACTTCTCCTTCAATGCCACTTAGAATTTGTGTCGCTTGCTTAATCGTGAGCAACTCTTCAGGGACATCGGCATGAAGGTAGGCTGGAATAAGTAACAAGAAAAGCAATAGCGTCAGCTGGCGCATAGTATAACTCCTGGCAAGTGGGATCAGAATGACTCAAAAAAGACACCATAACATAGATTTAATTGTCTATGCTCAGTGTCCGCAGTTATTCCGCCGATAGGGAGAAATGGTTTGACAACATTATGACCATTTTCTATAGTCAAGGCCGTTTGGATCCCCCTGATTTAGAAGGTTTTTTCGTTTCGCCATGCGGTTTTGATGGTGAGCTAACTTAATTGAAATTGGAGAGATGAGTATGTCGCAAAACTATAAAATTGCTGTTCTGTCGGGTGATGGTATCGGTCCGGAAATTATGGACGAAGCCCTGAAGGTGCTGGACGCAGTTGAAAAAAAATATGATGTTAATTTTGAGCGTACGTTTGCCAATGTTGGCGGCATCGGAATTGATAAAGAGGGAAAGGCTCTGCCTGACTCAACTGTAGAGATTTGTAAGAATTCAGGAGCTATTCTCTTTGGTAGCGTCGGCGGCCCCAAGTGGGAAACTTTGCCTCCCGAGGAACAGCCTGAGCGTGCAGCACTGCTGCCACTGCGTAAAATATTCGGTCTCTTTTGCAACTTTAGACCTGCTATTGTTTTTCCAGCACTGACTGCATCGTCAAGTCTGAAGGAGAGCGTTATAGAGGGTGGCTTCGACCTTCTTGTTGTCCGTGAATTAACTGGTGGTATTTACTTTGCTTCTCCAAAAGGTATCGAAGGTGAAGGCGGCGAACGTACCGGTTTTGATACGATGAAGTATTCTGTTGCCGAAATCGAGCGGATTACACATGTTGCCTTTGAGGCAGCACGTAAGCGTGGAAAGAAAGTCTGCTCCATCGATAAAGCGAATGTTTTGTCAACATCGGTTCTCTGGCGTGAGGTTGTTGAGCGTATCGCTAAGGAGTATCCAGATGTCGAGCTGACAAGTATGTATGTCGACAATGCTGCAATGCAGTTGGTCCGTTGGCCAAAACAGTTTGACGTTATGCTCTGTAGTAATATGTTTGGTGATATTATCTCGGATGAAGCTGCTATGCTCACTGGTTCTTTGGGGATGTTGCCATCTGCTTCGCTGGCTGAAGGTTCTTTCGGAATGTACGAGCCATCTGGTGGTAGTGCTCCTGATATTGCCGGTCAGGGAATTGCTAATCCGATTGCACAGATTCTGTCGACATCCATGATGTTACGCTACAGCTTTGATATGATTGAAGCAGCTGATGCCATTGATGCTGCTGTTGAAAAAGTTCTTGATGATGGCTATCGGACAGCAGATATTTATCAGGGAACAGAGGGCGAGAAAAAGGTCGGCACAGCAGAAATTGGCGATGCTATTATTGCTTGCATGAGCTGATCACTCTGTCGCACCTTGCTAAGTCGTGTCCGTCCGGGAACTTCGGATGGGAGCAATGCCAGTTTTTGATTTGAAAGCTGTCTTTTACGGACAAAAACTTAGTTGAACTGACAGGGGGCTACACGCCCCCTGTTTTTTTGTAGGATATTTATTGATGACCGACAGCGCTTATCGGCAAGGAACCGGATTACTTTATCGGTTAGATGTAAGGGTGAAGCTGTTGCTGCTGGTCTTTCTCATCGCCTGTCTTTTTTCATCTCCAACACTTCTTCGGCCGATGGCAATTGCGATTCTATGGCTTAGCTTGGCTCTGACCGTTGACGATGGTGTTCGGGACCTGTGGCGCGTCATCAAAATGTTTCGCTGGCTGCTATTGTTTACACTGATCATGCATCTTTTCTTTACTCCCGGACAGACACTCCTGGGGGTTAGCTGGCTGTCTTATGATGGTTTGATGCGAGGGGCATTAATCAATTCACAATTGCTCTTAGCTGTTGTGTTTTCACTCCTTCTTTCATGGACAACAGAACCAGATGTTTTGGCGAGAGGATTTGAATCCCTTCTGGCGCCGCTGAAAATATTGAAAATTCCAGTTCGGGAAATAACCGGTTTGTTCGTCCTCGTATTGCATTTTTTTCCATTGATCAAGGCAGAAATTGCAACCGAACATGAAGGGTTCAGTCAAAAACGAACGAGTGGGCTAAATTCTATAAAGCTATGGGTTTCAAGGTTTGAGCCTCTGCTTGGTCGATTGTTTGATCGTGCAGATTCTCTGGCCTATTATATTGCCAGTGGGAAGGAACATGTCGGATCACCAGATCTATTCATTGAAAAGCCGATTGATTTCCGGTCTGTGTTGTTCTTGCTGGTTGGATTAATTGTAATTATGATGTTTTGGCAGGTATGACATGACGCGGATTAAATTGACAGTTGCCTATGACGGAACCGATTATGTCGGTTGGCAATACCAGCCAAATGGGATCTCTGTTCAACAATGTCTTGAGCAAGCCCTTTGTAAGTTGACGGGTGTTGTGCATACTGTTTATTCCTCTGGCAGGACCGATGCCGGGGTTCATGCTCGCGGTATGATTTGTCATCTTGATACAGAGCGCAATCTGCCATTAAAAGCCTGGTGTGAAGGGGTGAATCGTTTTTTGCCGCATACCATTGCAGTCAGGAAGGCCGAGTACGTTGATGGTCAATTCCATGCACGATTCTCGGCCAGGGGTAAGATCTACCAATATGCTATTCTCCGTGATCAGATACGGTCACCACTGGATCGCCAAACCTGTTGGCAGGTTAAACATCCTCTCGACTTAGAACTCATGGAAAAGGCTGCAGCTGCCTTTGTCGGGAAGCATGATTTTGCGGCATTCAGAACATCCGGCTGCGCCGCTGATACAACTGTTCGAGAAATTTTCTCTGTCACTTTGATTGAGCAGGGTACGATGCTTTATATTAATGTTCATGGGAGTGGATTTCTTAAGAACATGGTCAGGATGATGGTTGGGACTCTGGTTGATATTGGAAGAGGGAAAAGGCCTATCAACGATATTGAGCAGATGCTCGCTTGTCCTGGTACAACGTCTCCTGCACTGACAGCGCCGGCCCATGGCCTTTGTTTGATGGAAGTCTTTTATCCAGAACTTCACGTCGAACAGATGGTTACTTGAAGAATGAAACGAGGTTGATAAAATTGTCTTGACAGCAGGACCGAAGTCGGATAGATTCTTCGCTTTGTGAGCCCCACAAACCCTTTAAAAAAGAAACAGATTCTGGAGAGGAATGCGATGAGCACGGAAGTCGCTAAAGAGCAGGATGTTAAAAGAGATTGGTTTGTCGTTGATCTGGAGGATGTAGTCCTCGGTCGCGCTGCCACTGAAATAGCTCGCGTTTTGCGCGGTAAGCATAAGCCAATTTACACTCCAAGTGTAGATACTGGTGATTTTGTCATTGTTTTGAATGCTGACAAAATCAGGTTGACCGGTAATAAGCTGGCAGACAAAATGTATTACCACCATTCAGGTTATCCTGGCGGGATCAAAGAGATCAGCGCTGAGAAGTTGCTTGAGAAAAAACCTGAGATGCTGGTTCAGGCTGCGGTTAAGGGCATGCTTCCTAAAAACAAGCTGGGCCGCAAAATGTTTAGTAAACTCAAGGTTTATGCTGGTGCTGATCATCCACATGCAGCACAAAAACCTCAAGAACTTAAGTTTTAATACGGGAGATAGCTAGATGGCTGAGCAGAAGTTTTATGCAACTGGCAAAAGAAAAACCTCAATCGCTCGTGTCTGGATGAAACCCGGCACCGGTGAAATAACAGTAAACAAATGTCCTCTGGACGTCTTTTTCGGTCGTGAGACCTCTAAGATGGTTGTCCGTCAGCCTCTCGAGTTGACCGATAACATGGGTAAGTTTGATATTGCTGTTAATGTTACTGGTGGTGGTATCTCTGGTCAAGCTGGTGCGATTAAGCATGGCATTACCAAGGCTTTACTTGAGGTCAACCCAGAGTTACGTGGAATTCTGAAAAAATCAGGTTTCATTACTCGCGACAGTCGCATTAAAGAACGTAAGAAATACGGACGCAAAGGCGCTCGTGCAAGTTTCCAGTTCTCCAAACGTTAATTGCTACGGCAATTCATTGTTGGACAACAATCAAGGGAAATCCTACGGGATTTCCCTTTTTTCGTTTTATCGATATATTGTTTTTTTTGATATTTTACCGCGGAGTTGATGATGATAAAAGTTGCTATCGTTGGTGCCAGTGGTTATACCGGAGTTGAATTGCTTCGGATTCTGGTTCGGCATCCAGAGGTTGAAATTAGCTGTGTAACATCCAGGCAGCATGAAGGTTTACCGATTTCTCAGGTTTTTCCTTCTCTTCATGGTTTCTGTGACCTGGTCTGCGAACCTCTCAATGTGGTTGAAATTGCAGCCAAATCCGATTTGGTCTTTACCGCCTTGCCACACAAGTCTGCCATGGAAGTTGTTCCTGGATTTCTTAGTGCAGGATGTAAGGTCATTGATCTTTCAGCGGACTATCGTTTGAAAGACCAGTCGGTTTATGAGCAGTGGTATCAGGCTCATAGCAGTCCTGAGCTATTTGAAGAAGCTGTCTATGGATTACCTGAGCTTTATCGGCAGGATTTGATTGGTGCCCGTCTTGTTGCTAATCCCGGTTGCTATCCGACCAGTATTATCCTCGCCTTAGCTCCTCTCCTTGTGAATGGTTTGATTGACGCTGAAAGCTTGATTGTTGACAGCAAGTCTGGTACGAGCGGAGCGGGTCGTGGGGTGAAGCAGGGAACACTCTTTTGTGAAGTTAATGAAGGATTTAAGGCTTACGGTATTGGCAGCCATAGGCATACTCCTGAAATTGAGCAGGAATTAGCTAATCTCACAAAAAGTCAGATATCATTGACCTTCACTCCTCATTTGCTGCCTGTTAATCGTGGGATTCTTTCGACCTGCTATGCAACGATGTTGCAGGGGCAATCTACAGCCGAGTTGCTGGCTCTCTATCATGACTTTTATGCCGATGAGCGTTTCATCAGGGTGATGCCAGGGAACGATCTTCCTAATGTTGCTTTTATCAGTGGCACAAATTTCTGTGATATTGGCCTTGTGAGTGATGAACGGACCGGTCGGGTCATTGTTGTGTCGGCCATTGATAATCTGGTTAAGGGAGCTGCCGGTCAGGCCGTTCAGAATATGAATGCCGTCTGTGGCTTTATGGAAAATCTAGGATTAGAGATTGTCCCAACTTTTCCCTAGCATTTTTAGGCGCTTGTCTTTATTGTGGAATGCTAATCTCACTTTTGCTCAATCGTAGTCCAAGGGAAAGGTATGCTGGAGTCCGGTTCTAATTTCTTTGCATGCGAAATTGTAAGTTCGCTGTCTGAAAATAATGTTTACCAGTCATATCTGGCTCGTACTGAGGATGGTACCAGCGTACGATTGCTGGTTAGTGTTGCTCATTTTGTCGATGGCGATAAGCGTATCTCTGATCTTGTTCAGCAATGGAAGGATTACGACTTTGCTGGCGTATCTGTTCCACTTCGTGCTGGGTTCTGTGAAGACAGGTTCGCCTGTACTTATCCCGCTTTCGAGGGATTGGCACTCGAACAGTCTTCTCTCGGTCACCAGCTGCCAGTGCGCGATGCCATCGATGTTGTGCAGCGTGTTGCCAGGCTCCTGGTTGAGCCGCATCAGTCGGGGCTGGCCCATGGAAATGTTTCGCCAGCGACTATAGTATTAAAGGGCGAAGATCTCTTCCTCGACGGATTCTTTTTGACCCAGGTGTTCAAGCTTGATTTTCAATCTGGGGTAAATCCTGCATATACCAGTCCGGAACAAGTTCGCGGTGAAGTGCCTGTTGCGGCGTCAGATATCTATAATCTCGGCTGTGTTCTATACTCCTTGTTATCTGGTCAACAGCCATTTAATGGCACTGATTCATTTACCGTGGCTATGCAGCACTTGCAGGGAGACTTTCCTGAACTTCCTGAAGAGCATTGCTGTCGTCAGTTGTTAGCCAACATGACGCAGCCCACTAGTAATGAGCGTTTGACAGCTGTTCAGTTGCTCGATGAAATTCAGCTCTTGCTCGATTCTGATGAGATCAGTCAAATTCATTCTTTTACTGAGGAAACTATTGAAAATTCGGTCGAAGATGATTTTGTCGGTGAGAGCCCAGATCGGGGCAGTATGGATGAAAACCTCGATTTTACTGCACGCATCGAGGCTCGCTTGAAGGAATATTCATCCGTTATGGCTGAGTCAATCGATCTGAATGAAAATGAAGATGCTGATGATGAGACTGCGGTTGCCGATGTTCTTGAGCAGCATCCCGATCTGAAAAAAAAATCAAATTTGGCGCTATCTGTTGATTTTGCTCATCGGTGTCCTCCTTGGCTCAGGAACTTACTTCCTTGTTATTCCACGATCTGTTGGATCTCTCGCTGTTCCTGCAATAGAGGTCGATGAAATTTCCGACCGTTTAGATCAGGCCCTTGCTGATTGGCAAGAGAAAAATGTTGATGAGGCCCTCCTTCTTTTGCAAGACCTCGTGAAACAATATCCTGATGACCCACGACCCATTAATAATCTCGCTGCGATCTATGCCGCACAAGGGGATTATGAGCGTGCTCGTGAGTCTCTTGAGAGGGCCCTTAAGACTGATGCGAATTACGCAACAATTTATAATAACCTGGCTTCAATCTATGCTGAAATGGCTAGAGACTCCTATGGTAAGGCGTTGTTGCTTGACCAGACGCGTGACCCTTTGCAGCTGATCACTCTCTCGGGTCAGGGGGCGTCGAGGTGGACGCTTCTGTTCAGCAGGATGCAGGTGGTCAGCCAGCAGAGATTGCTATCCTTGTTGCTGAGACTGCCGCAAAGACCAAACTGATGATGTTGTTGTGGCGGACGTCGTAACAGAGGCGGTGCAAGAACAGGCAGACAGTGTTGTTGGCGAGACTCCAGTCGTCGAGGCTGAAGAAATCCCAGCAGTCGAGGTTGCCGAATCTGCTCAGGCAGAGACTGTTGCTTTCCCAGGTGGGGAGCCGACAGCTGTTGATCCTGACATTGCAGGGCCTGTTGCGGAAGCGGTTATTTCGACTGTTGACGAAGATGCTGTGAAGTTTATGCAACGTTGGGCAAAGGCTTGGAGCGAGCAAGATATTTCAGCTTATCTTGCCTGTTATGATAACGAGTTCTCTCCTCCTGGTGGGAAAACTCGCGTTGCATGGGAATCTCAGAGGCAGCAACGAATTTCTAAGCCTGACAGCATTGACGTCACACTGATCGATCATCAGGTTAAAATTCAGGATGACGGAAGTGTTCGTTTTGAAGCCATTCAGGTGTACCGAAGTGACGTCTATTCAGATAAAACACATAAGGTTTTTAATCTACATCAGGTTGATGGTACTTGGCTTATTTTACGTGAACGTTCGCTCGGGAGTGCTCAGTAATGATGACGCGTGTTGTCATTTCAGTCTTTGTTGTTGTCCTGATTGGGCTGACAGGTGCAAAAGTTGGTGCGCTTTGGCCACTACAGGAGGAGGAAATTCAATCTCCTCAGCCTGAGATTTCGATCCAAGCTGTGTCTGTGGCCAAGCAGCCGCGGTTGAATATTGAAAACCAAAGTCACCTTGAGCGGCTGAATCAACGCTTGAGTGAGAATGATAACGACTTTGAAGCGAGTCTGTTGAAG
>JDSF01000387.1_pt1 | contig 18083 bp, 15 predicted proteins | sample 199441 | NCBI WGS metagenome assembly JDSF01 (sample SAMN02592751, study PRJNA231836) | bioreactor metagenome | isolation source: continuous culture bioreactor denitrification-DNRA | place: Germany: Bremen
TCTTGACCTTGATCCTTTACAGAGAAACAACGTCATAAAGTCTCTTCAATCGATACAAATCCACCATAAAATTCTCGTATTTGCATAAAGACACATGATTAAGTGTAGTTTTTATTGACAATCGTTATTTACTGATCTATATAGCGAATGCATTATCTATTGAAAGAATAACGCCTGTCTTGAACAGATGATCTGTTCTACAGATATTGAGGAGAGAGAAATGAAACAATTACTTTATGTTGCTGCTCTGTGCAGCATTGCAGGAGCGCTGTTCTGTGCTACACCAGTATTCGCTGAACCCCAAGGGGTCGTCACAATGTTTCATGCCGGGAGCCTTTCGGTCCCGTTGGCAGCGATGGAAAAAGCTTTTGAAGCGAAGTATCCCAAAGTGGATATTCAACGTGAGGGCTCAGGTAGCCAGAAGGCAGCGCGCAAAATCAGCGACCTGGGCAAACCTTGCGACATTATGGCATCGGCTGATTATAAGGTGATCGACAAATTGTTGCGTCCCGATTACAGCGATAACAACATCCGCTTTGCTTCCAACCAGATGGTTCTGTGCTACACCGACAAGAGCCGTTTTGCCGATAAAATCAATGCTGACAACTGGACCGAGATTCTGCTTAAGCCGGGCGTTGTCTGGGGTCATTCAGCTCCTGATCTTGATCCCTGCGGTTATCGTGCGTTGATGGTGCTGCAATTGGCGGAAAGTTATTACAAATTGCCCGATTTCTACAAAAAAGCGATTGCCAATCGGCCACTGGAAAATGTCCGTCCCAAGGCGGTTGAACTGGTTTCTCTCTTGCAGACCGGTAACATGGATTTCGGTTGGGAGTACCGTTCAGTTGCTGTCCAGCATGGTTTGAAGTACATCGAGTTACCTGAGCAGGTGAACCTGGGTAATTATCAGTTCGACCAGGATTACTCCAAGGCAACTGTTGCTGTCAGCGGTAAGAAGCCTGGTTCCAAAATGACCATGAAAGGCAAGTCGATTACCTATGGTGTGACATTGCTTAAGGATGCTCCTAACCGTGAAGCAGCAGAGGCCTTTCTTGAGTTTATGCTGAACGAAGAGGGTGGCCTGAAGATTCTGGGTGACCTTGGTCAGCCTCCGTTTATCCCGGTCCGGGTCTCTTCCGAGCAGATGAAAAATAAACTGCCTGGGACATTACAGCCCCTGGTTACTGTTCGGAAGTAGATTTAAATGCTGAAGAAAGACTTCTTTTTCTGGGGGACTGTTGCCTGCGCGGTGACAGTCCTTGCTTTCATTGCTCTGCCTCTGATTCAACTATTGACGGCACCGACGCCGCAAATGCTGAAAGAAGCCATCCTCGACAAGGATGTGCTGAACTCGATTGTCTTGAGCTTAACAGCTGCCGGATCTGCCGCTTTTCTGTCCTTTATTCTGGGGACGCCACTGGCTTATCTGTTAGCTCGTCATGAGTTTCGCGGCAAGCGTTTGGTCGAAGGGATCATTGATCTTCCGATCATTGTTCCACATCCGGTTGTTGGTATCGCTATCTTAAGTGTTACAGGGCGTAATCATTGGTTTGGACACCTCCTGTCGGAATGGGGTATCCGAATCATGGGGAGTGTGACCGGTATTATCACGGTCATGACTTTCGTGGCGATCCCGTTTTATATCAAGGCTGCTAAAGAGGGGTTTGATTCCGTTTCTCCACGATTGGAAAATGTTTCACGCAGCCTTGGCGCTTCAATGATCAGTACCTTCTTTCGTATCACCTTTCCTTTGGCGTGGCGTAGTATGCTGGCCGGAATTATTATGGCCAGTGCCAGGGCGATCAGCGAATTCGGTGCCGTCGTTATCGTTGCCTATCATCCGATGATTGCTCCGGTGATGATTTATGAACGCTTTGAAACCTATGGCCTGAAATACTCACAGCCTGTTGCCGTCTGGTTGATTGGTGTCTGTTTATTGTTGTTTCTGGCATTACGTATTCTCACCACAAAACAGAAAAGAACAGCATGATATCAATTGACGATCTTCATATCGACCTGGGTGATTTTCACCTGCGGAATATTTCCCTGACTGTTGATGAAAATGAATTTTTCATCATTATGGGGCCAAGCGGTTCAGGAAAAACGGTCCTGCTGGAAACCATTGCAGGGTTGGTGCAACCGAAAACCGGTAGGGTCACGGTCGATGGGGAAGATATCACCAACTTACCGCCGGAAAAACGAGGCATCAGCATAGTCTATCAGGATTACGCTCTGTTCCCTCACTTAACGGTTGTTGAAAATATTCGCTACGGATTGCATTTCAACAAGGGGAGCCAGGCTGATGCTGAAACCTATCTGAAGGAATTGGTCGATCTGCTTAATTTAAAAGGATTGGAAAAACGCTATCCTGAAACTTTGAGTGGAGGCGAGCAGCAACGTGTTGCCATGGCCCGTGCTCTGGTGGTGAATCCCAAGATTCTACTGCTCGATGAACCCCTGTCGGCTCTTGATCCACGCTTGCGTGAAGATTTTCGTTTACTGCTCAAACAATTACAGCAGAACACGACAGCAACAATTTTAATGGTGACACACGACTTCAGTGAAGCGCTAGCTCTTGGTGGGCGCGGCGCGGTTATGAACAAAGGTCAAATTGAGCAGGCAGGTAGCATGGAAGATCTGTTTCAGAGGCCTCAATCAACGATGGTTGCCAACTTTGTTGGAATGAAAAACCTCTTTCCTGTCATCATCGCAAATGACATGGCATTTATCGACAATCTTCAAATTTATCTCGGTCGCGGAGATTGTCGTGAAAAATCATTTATAGCGATTCGCCCTGAAGATATTGTCCTGAGTGTTAAATCTCTTCATTCAAGTATGCGTAATTGCTACCAGGGCAAGGTGGCTCAGATTATCCCGCAGGGGTTCTATTTTGAAATCCATATTGTTGTCGATGGAATCAATTTCTGTGGCCTGATCACGAAAGGGGCTCTGATTGATCTGGATATAGAGAAGAACAGGGATTATTTTCTATCGTTCAAATCGACTGCTATCCATATTTTTTAAGAGTTACGATCTCTCCTTTTGCGGAGCTGTCTTTGTCACCCTTCTGGCATAGATAATCAAAGGGACCATCAGCATGAAGGCACAGTAGTAAGGCCAGGTCGGGTCAAACTGATAGAGGCTGGTACCCACAAGTGGTCCGACGATGAATCCCCCTGCTGTGCAGGCTGAAATTAATCCACCGACGGCCCCTTGTTCTTCTGGGCCCACAGATAACGACGCTCCAGAGGTAAACCCAGGTGAGACCAATCCCAACCCCAGGCCTAGTATTCCCAGAAAGATAATCAGAGCGATGATGCTATTGGCAAAGGGCAGTAACAGATATCCAAGCATCAATATCGGCAAGCCCCAATTCATCAATTTATAGGGGGACATTTTTGCACGGCTCACCAGAAATGTCTGGGAAATAAAAGACATGAGAGCTGAAGTCATCATTCCCATGCCGAGTGACTGAGCGGTGGTTTTCCATCGAGGGAAAAACGATCCTGAAAGTAAAATCCGATGGTCTGACTCATGATGGAGAAGGCTGTGAAGGTCAGAAATCCGATCAGAATGTATGGGAAATAGCGTTTATCGAATAGTTTAAGTTTTAGTTTTGTTGTTGTTGTCTGAGGAGGCCGCATCGGTTCTTTCAGGATGATAATAAGTAAAAACGTACTGACCAGGGTGATGCCAGCAGCAATATAAAGAGGAGCCAGCAAGCCTATAATGGTGAGAACACCTAATAGTGCAGGTCCAAGGATTGAACCAAGAGTCCTGGCTGCGCCCAGTCGTCCCATTCCTGCGACGCGTTGTTCGACCGAGGTTGTGTCAGCGATATAGGCTGCCGCTGCACTGGGAGACGCTGACATCAGTGATGCCATAAACACCCGTGAAGATATTGCCAGACCATATAGTGGCAGGCCCGAGATGATCCCCTTAAGACCGAAGAAAAAAACCGAGGCAAACATGATGCAACCAGAACTGTAGCCGAATAGACCGATCAATAGCACCGGTTTCCGGCCCCAACGATCACATATCCGGCCCCAGAATGGGCTGGTCAATGTGAAGGCTAACGCAGAGCAGGTGATGATTAAGCCGATCTGTATTTCACTGAGATCAACTTCCCGAGCGAGGGGAGCCAGCAGGGAAAATGTCATCGATTGTCCAATGCCGGTCGCAAGGACACTGAACAAAACGAGCCCGGTGGAGAGTTTTGATGATGGCGACGGAATATTGATATTATTGGCCATTAAAACATTTCCCCATCTCATTGATGGATCAAATTGGTTATAAACTCTCATCGTGGCGGGCTGTATGGATTTTCTATTAAGTTCTCACCTGAAGTGAGTTTGAGCTGAATCCCATTTTTAGCGAATCAATAGATATCATGATAGCAGAAATCTCTCGCACTATTTCTATGTCTGTTTGATCTTCTGCTTGGAGTTAAATTGATTGATCGCGCTTCTATGAGTGAATGTTGATAATCCCTGGGAGTTAATCTGATGCATGAAGAGGCGGAAGGATCGGTACTTCGCTTTCGGGTGCCTTGCCTTGTAAAAATGTCAATGTAAAGCAAGCTCCCTGATCATCGTTGTTGACGACCAAACGACCATTGAGCTTATCTTCAGCAAGCTTTCGCGCAAGAGAAAGGCCAATGCCGAGCCCCTTCGATTGCCTGTTGCTGTAGTGGATGTTGAATATTTTATCAATGTTTTCTGCCGCGACTCCACCTGCATTATCTCTGATACTGATCTCGATTTGGCTGCCAATTTTACTGGAGATATAGATGGTTGGCTGCTCAATATTTCTTTCCTTAAGTATGGTGATGGCGTTTTCCAAAAGGATGAGAAAAATATGAGTTAAGGTCTTTTCGTTGGATTTGATTCTGATATCTTGGCAGACGTTTTCGATCCTAATGCCGTATGCTTCTATCGATGAATCGAGAATATCCAGAACTTTATTAAAGGCATTTTCCAGCTTAAAAACACTGATTTTTGCTTCCTGCGAGTAAAAGCTGAAAAAGTTTCCAACCAGGTCGTTCATTGCCGAAATATGGTCTTCCATATGGTTGAGAATTCTATCTGTTTCAGTTGCTTTGGCTTTGGCCTTGAATCGTTCTGTCTTCAGGTTTAGCACCTCTGCTCCCAGATAGATGAGCGGTTGCTTGAATTGGTGCAGAATCCCTGCAAGAAGAGAACTGGTCGAGTTGAATTTATTACTTTCTTCGACCAGCAGAGCATTTTCAAATCGTTCTGCTTCGATTCTTTTAATTTTCTGGCCAAGAGCCATAGAAAACAGGATCGCCTCAGCAGCCATGCCGATTGGGAGGGCGTAGATGATAGAGGACGAAAAATCGACAAGACCGGTATAGTAAAGAACATATGTGAGCATGGTGGTGAAGAAAATTCCAGCTCCAAAGAGAAAAAATAGACCGGAGAAAAGCCTTTTGAATGCAATGATGAGAGCTGAAATTAGCATTACGATAAGCGCTATCGGTAATAACATTGCAGAAATCTGATTATGGATGATCAGGTTGTCGCTGATGTAGAAAAATAAAGAGAGATGATCAACGCACCAAAAAGGCAGGCATTGGCGAGGTTGAGTTTGTACAGCCAGTTGACCCTTTCTTTTAACTCAAAGAAGGTAATGATGAAGAGCGACATGAAGATGACCGCCAGAGAAGGGGTGATCTTGTAGCTGATACTTAGGTAAGAGAGTGGAATAACTGGGCTTAAAAACGCATAGATATGACCTGAGCTGGTTAGAGTATTATAGAGATTTGTCAGGCTATGCAGAACATAAAAAAGAAATGCGATGTTCTTCAAAGACAAAAACATCATGAAATTGTAGATGGCCAGTGCCAAAGTGATACCAATGAATATTCCCCAGATTGACAAATCTTTTATTGCAAAGTTTGCATATTCTTGCTCATTAAGCAGTGTTGTTTTGATACTGATAGGCGTTGTCGAATGATAGCGGGTGACAACCTCCAGGGGTTCGTTTTTTTCCAGATTGATGTGGATGTTAGCAAACCTGTTGATGATCGATTTATGCGGAACCTCTCTGCTGTCGCCAAAAAAAAATTCCCTTGAGATTGTGCCATTTTTTATCAGGTAGATGTCGACTTCATCATGAGCCGCGAAATCGTTGATAAGATAAAGGCTTAACCGGCCATCACCATGATTGGTCAGAGTCGCTTTGCTCCAAATGGAAGCATTTGAATAGGGAAATGAATTCTTATCACCTGTAGCAAAATAATGATGATCCCGATTAATCAGTTTTTCAACTGTCGTCAGGTTGTCTTTATCGACATAGACTTGAAGTTCGGTGCTGTCTAAAATGATATCCGTGAAATTTTTATTGAGGGTAAGGGCCCACGATGAAGTCAGGCTGAAGAATAGAAGAAGGGCTGCCGTTATAAGTGTTTTCATCTATCTACTTTCCAGCAACGAGCATATAGCCGATGTCTCGAATGTTTCGTATTGAATTTGCGGGGAGCTTTTTTTTCAGTCGGTAAACAAGATTTTTGAGTGAACTTTCAGTGCATTCCATTTCAAAAAGAGATTCTTCCAGGAAACTTTTCGTCAGCAATCTGGTTTTGTTTTTAAGAAGTAAATCAAGTAGCTGTCTTTCCCTTTTAGGTAAGGTGACGCTCGTTCCAGTGGAGTGAAAAATCTTTCCAGACCTGTGGTTGTAGGTTGTTTGGCTGTCAATCTGACAGGAGAGGCCATCGTGCCGATCAATGTACTCCACACTCTTGATGAGGGCTGTCTGGATTTGATCAAACTTAAGTGGTTTTATGAGGTAGTCCACCAACATCAAAGGGATCGCATGACGCAAGCGTTCAGTGTCTTCAAAGGACGTTATGATAAATATCGGCGTTCCGGAATCGGTCTCTCTGATTTTTTGGGCGACATCGATTCCGCTGAGTTTCGGCATGCCGATGTCGAGAATGACAATATCAATATGGCCTCTGTTAAAAACCTCAAGCGCTGAAATTCCATTATCAACCGCAATAACCTGACTGACAAAAAGCTCCAACCCATTAACAAGGCTGTTGCTGATGATCTCGTCATCTTCAGCAAGCAGTACAGTCATACCTTTTAAATATTCAAAGCAATTCATATCTTTTTTAAGCGAACTCCATTTTTCAGCGGACTTTATCTTTAGTCATCAAAAAAAATATAAAAATAAATTCAAGACGACTTTCTTTTGACTTTCAGGGAGTAACTTACCTCCAAAGGGCAATTAGCTTTTGCTAACAACCTTTTTCTGCACTCTTTTATCCATATTGATTTTGTTAATAAGAGGCAGACGGTCAAAAGCTAGAGACGACCAGATAAGGGATAATTTTAGATATCGAACAAGTCTCTTCTTCGTTTACCAAAATTGATCGTGGTTAACAAACGAAATTTTTCAACCTGATTCATTCGAGGTTGCAACCTTTTCTATTCGTACCAGTGAAAGAGATGGTTGTCGCTAAGAGCTTGAAAAAACTATTTTACGTCAAGGGGACATAAATGCAGATTTTTAAGAAAAGTTTATTATTGTGCACAGTGTTATTGGTTTTTCTACTCGCGGGTTGTGGTGGTTCTTCCACTGTCAGCGATTCAGGCAGTAATGGTGATAGTCGTTCTGGTGGCGTTACTGCTGGAGTCGCTGTTGATCCCTATATTGTCGGAGCCATTTTTTACGAAGATAAAGACAATTCCGGGACGCAAGACCCAGGGGAGCAGCAGTCTAACCCATCGGATGAATTTGGTCGCTTCACTTTTGAGCAGTCTCTGACCTCTGGCAGCACTCTGATTATGAAGACCTCAGGCCTGCATAATGGTGTCGCCTTTACCGGCTCTTTGCGCAGACTGGTCCGCAAGGGAGACGAAGGTGAGCTTGCTGCAACGCCGCTGACGACCCTTTTGGCCAGTGGATTGAATGAAGATCAGGTGCGTACTTTGCTTGATGATGCTGGTCTCGCCTTGCCGGCTGAAGCTGATCTCTACATCAACCCGATGGAAGATTTGGAATTACTGAATGCCAGTGAGCCGGCAGCAGAGGACCTTGTCCTGCTTAAGGCCAACATGGCACTCAATGCTTATCTTTCTCAGATCAATGCCTTCGATGATCAGGAGGATCTGGTGAACCGTCTGACGGCAGAAGGGAACAGTCCCGTCCTGAGCGATATGGTTCAGGCTGTTAATGACATCATTGATGCTTCTGTCTCTGCAGCAAACAATCTGATTCCAGAGGGCAGTCATCTTCCTGTTATCTCGCTTCAATGTGCCCTGAAAACGTCAACAGCAATTGTTGATCATATTGTTGAACATTATAGTCTCGCCGATGGAGCCGATATTCCATCAGCTGCGACAACGGAAGAACTTGTCAGCCAGACCTACCTGGCCGGGTTGGATGACGCAACCCTGATTATCGCAAAAGATGCTGGGCTTGATATCAGCGCTGCCGACCAGGGGGCAGATTATTGTCTTGCTGAAGATGGGACGGTCCAAAGGTTGAAAGAGTTGGACGAGTACCTGAGTCAAGGGTTGACTGGATTCAGTGAGCTATACTCCGGCTATATTGATTCTGATTTACTGTTTTTGGATAGAGCAAAGCTGCATACCGTTCGTGAGTCGTTTAAACAGGCGGTGGCACTGGTTAATAACCTCAATCTGGAAACAGCGGCGGAAGAGCAAGTGCAACAAGCTGATCAGGCTCGTTTCTTTTTTGCCTTAACGCGTATTTTGACGGTACTCAATATCACCATAGATGATACCCGCTCTGAAGGGTTTAAAGATATCGGTGATATCTTAGAGGTTGCTTCTGAACTTATCGATGATTATGACGAAGACAATGATCTGCCGGATCTTATGAGCGGTCGGGTGTTTGACTTTGCCTACAATGTGATTGGCATGGAGTTGATTGGTGCGATAGGTGACCTGGCAAAGGTTAGTGAACAATTCTCCTACAATTTAATCTCATCCAGTATGGAAGAAGAGCGAGGCAGGGTTGAATTCGATTATGCTGATGCGATGGCTCTTAAAGGGGGAGCAGAAGCAGCTTTCGGCCTCATTGACATTTGTGCTGCCTACGATCTTGATGTTGAAACCGCTAAGACATACTTTAATGTCTTTAGTCGTGACTTTGAATTGAGTATGCCGAGTGAGGTGGGGGCCTGGACCATGGAGAAATTTCTTGCAGAAAACACCACATTCGGTACCCTGATCCATCCCCAACGGTTGACCGATGCCCTTGTTTATCTAAATCGTGCCCTTGGCGATCTCGAATTGAGTTTGGCGGCTCTTAAGGCAGAGACTGACGATCAGTCCGATGATTTTATCGAGTTTGGAGACCTTGGTGAAGGGAGTGAGCTCGATGATACCCTGGCTATGATTAAAGAGCTTCTTAGCGGCCCAGCAACATTGCGCGGAGGGTTTATTTCTGATGATGACGTCGAGCTCAATCTGCCTCTCTTTTTCGAAGGGCTTAATCTGCGCCAGCAATTACCTGTTTTTGACGGTAACATTCCCGGTTTCTTTCCCGATGCGACGTTTGGGGGGATTCTGGTCAATGGTGAGGCCAATGATGACCTCGACAACGATTTAATCCCTGACCTGATGCAAGGGCATGATTTTTACCGCATGAATGAACAGCGTCTGGCCGACAAAACATTTGATTTCCGCAACCATGATAGCGGGATTAGAATTGCGACGATTATATTTAATAGTGATCTGAGTGCGACTGTCACCAAAGAGATGGAGACAGTCGCAGCAACCTGGAGTGTTGACGATAAGTTTCAATTGCATATACGCTGGGGATCAACAGATGTTGTTATTACTGACGTCAGTGGTTCCGATTACTACGAAGGAGACGTTTACTTCAATGGCCAATGGGTTGAGCAGGCTGGAGGCGCAGAGGCTGTCACAACCTCAATTTATGCATCAGGTGACTTCCTCGTAGAGTAAAACTTAAAAAATTTGATCTCAGCATAAAAAGCCATCGTCTCGGTTGAGACGATGGCTTTTTTGTTCATGAGCAATGACGATAGTGGCCGGAAAGTCTTTACTCTTGTCAACACTGCCTTATGTCGTGGAGGCTACTGCACCCACTCATAGACGTCTTTATTCCCGTGCGATGAGCATCCTCCACAACAACTTCCCTGGCAACCATCATCCTGATGAAGGCGAACCCGCCCTTTGCGAATCCAATGTTCCAGCATGCCGCGTAAGGCATCTGGATCACTGTCGAAGTGGACAGCAATATCGCTTAAGGGGACCATTTTACGTTCAGATAGATAAATTTTAAGATCACTTAAAGTCATCGTTTTCTCCTTACTTTATCGTTAACTATTCGCAGGAACCGGGATCGCTGCGCGCCGCGATTCGCTACCGATGGCCCGCATGACCAGGACAACGGCGATGCAGACGATGGCGCAGCTGATTAACCAGGTTGCTGAAAAGACCGGGTGACGACTGAAGGTTGCCAACTGGTAAAAGGATGTTGCGGAAATATAGGCCAGCCCGGTCGTCCATGAGGCAACAAACAAAGTCCAGCGCATGTTGACTTCGCGATAAATAGCCGCCATGGCAGCAACACATGGGAAGTACATGAGGATGAATAGCATGTAGGCAATGGCGCCGATCTTACCGTCAAACAAGTGACCCATGGCACCAAAAATTCCGGAGCTGACATCTTGCTCAGAAGCTGCTGTTTCAACATCACTGGTATCACCAATATTCAGTCCTAATGGATCGGTCAAGCTATCAGCGAGTCCGGCCAGGTTGTCCGGAATGGTACTGACTGCTTCACTTAAAGCCGCACTAAGGCTGAAGGTTTCATCTTCTCCATCAGCAGCGTTTTGTTGGCTTTCATTTTGTAAGTAGATCGCATCCAATGTACCAACGACAGCTTCTTTGGCGAATACACCAGTAAAAATTCCGACCGTTGCAGGCCAGTTGTCTTGGCTAATACCCATAGGGGCAAAGACTGGAGTGACGCTGCGGCTGATTGTGGCCAGCAGTGAATCGCTACTGTCATCGTGACCAATGGTTCCATCAATAGAAACGGTATTAAGAAAGGCTAGCAGAGCGACCATCGGGATCAAGATACGGCTTGCTTTGAGGATAAATGACTGCAGCCGATCCCAGGTTCTCATGACCACCGATTTAAGTGTCGGGACATGGTAGGGAGGGAGTTCCATAACAAAAGGAGTGATTTCTCCTTTCAGCAGTGTCGATTTTAAAATCAGTCCGGTCAAGATGGCAAACCCGATCCCTGCAAGATAAAGAAGGAAGACGATATTTTGACCACCAACCGGGAAAAATGCGGCAGCAAAAAGGGCATAAACCGGAAGTCTGGCTCCACAGCTCATAAATGGATTCATGGTAATGGTCAATGTCCGGTCGCGCTGATTTTCGAGAGTTCTCGTTGCCATGATCGCCGGTACATTACAGCCGAAACCGACCAGCATTGGCACAAAAGCTTTCCCGGGAAGACCGAGTAGACGCATGAAGCGATCCATGACAAAGGCGGCACGAGCCATGTATCCCGATCCTTCAAGGGCTGCCAGAGCCAAAAACATGAAGCCGATTGGTGGAATGAAGGTTGCCATGGTTTGAATACCACCGCCGATACCAGTGGCAACAATACCGATCACCCAACCAGGTGTGTTGATGGCGGTCAGCATTGTCGTCATTCCATCGACAAAGATCGCTCCAGCGGCAATATCGAAGAAGTCAATAAATGCTCCCCCGACATTGATCGTGAACATGAATGTCAGATACATGAAGAGTAGGAATATCGGCAAACCCAGAATCCGGTTCAAGACGATCCGATCAATTTTTTCTGTCAGATTCTTATTGACCTTGAGAGGGTGCTTTACACATTGACTGGTGATCTGGTTGATAGCGACATAACGTCGGTCGGCGATAATGATATCGACATCTTCTTCTAAGCTATCCAGCAGAATCTGCTGCTCCGCTTTCAATTTTTCCTTAGCACTATCTGAAAGTTGAGCAATGAACTCCTGATCTTCTTCAAGCAGTTTCAATGCTAACCAATCAGCAGGTATTTTCAGTATTTTCGATAGGGTTCCACAACTGACTGAAAGACGTTCGATCGATTGGTTCAATTCATCAGGAAAGGCATGCAGCCCTGGTGTCGTAGATTCTTTAGAACGGTGATTAACGATGCTCTTTTTCAACAGTTCAAGACCTTCACGCTTTGCTGCTGCAACCGGAATAACCGGAACTCCAAGTTGTTGAGACAGCTCTTTTGCGTCAATCTTAATGTTACGGGAGCGGGCGACATCGATCTTATTCAGGGCGATAATGACCGGAGCTTTCAGTTCAAGTAGCTGGGTTGTCAGATAGAGATTGCGTTCAATATTGGACGCATCGACAACATTGATGATCAAATCGGGGTCGTCAGATAACAGATAGTCACGGGCAACCTTTTCATCAGTAGAATGGGCTGTGAGAGCGTAGATTCCCGGAATGTCGACCAGATCAACATCTTTATCTTCAAAAGTGTAGGTGCCGACTTTTTTGTCGACGGTAACACCGGGCCAATTTCCGACCATTTGCCGGGCGCCCGTCAGTTCGTTAAACAGGGTTGTTTTGCCGCAATTGGGATTCCCCGCAACGGCGATAGTGACATTCTTCATTGTGATGACTCCTTGTCGACCAGGACCGCATTGGCTTCTTCGCGACGTAGGCTGAGTGAAAAACCACGTACACTGATTTCAAGCGGGTCGCCTAAAGGTGCGACGCGGGTGACTTCGAGTTTTATCCCCCTGGTTAGCCCCATGGCCAGAAGCTTGGCCCGGTAGGTTTTCGCTCCCTGGGCAAAACCACTTATGGTTGCCTGATCGCCAACGGCGAGTTGTCCTAAGGGATATGTCATGTGGTGCTCCTTTTGATATTGATTTTCAATACGATTTGGAGGGAGTATGCCAGAGATATCATCGAAAAGTGTGATCCAGGTCACACTTTTTCGATTTTGATAGTCTATTTCATTTGAAGTGATGATTTTGAAGCTATGGTTTTTGGGAAAAAATGGTCAGGTGTATATAACGATCCGGTAAATCTGTTATCGTCTGATTTGTGCTTAGAAAAAATTTGTCGTGCTGAGCAAATTGTATTGTTTGTCGAACAAAGCCGCTCTGTAGTTGCTGCTGTCATCATAGCGGACGACATAGTGGAGCGGGTCGGATAGCAGGTGGAACGACATCTTACGATAGTCGAAGTGGTCAAGTTGCAGTTGAATAAAGTGGTAATCGGGATAGGTCACGAGGTAGATGTGGCTGGCCGCGTCAACGGCATAGCCGTAAAAGTTTTTCTGGCGGTTCTCTGACATCTGCATGTAGATAATATCGGCGGTATTCAGACTGGGGTCGATCCGTTTAACCTGGATCTTGTCGTCGGCGCGGCGCAGGTTAAAGATCTGATTCTGGTTGTCTTTAAAAAAATAGCCCCAGTCGAAGGGTTTCATATTCGTCGTTTTCCCCCAGAGGTTGTGCACAGGAAAAGAGACTCCTGCCTGTAACAATTGCTGATTGAGTTCAGTGCTTAAGCGACTGTTGATTGTGACTGTCTCGCAATCGTAAATGACCAGTCTGTCCTGCTTAAGGGAAAGGACTTCTTCGGGGAAAGGAATGACTCCCTTGTCGCTGTGTGGGTTGAAGAAAGGATAGAGCCGAGCCTCCTTGTCGTGCAACCGCTCCGGTTGGTATTGCAGGCTCAGTCGCGCTGATTTAATGCGTTGTTTGCCGAAGCTTTCAGAGCCGATGAAAATTGGCAGACGACCCTGTATGTCACGGTTCTTCCAATAAACGAAGGGCAGGTTGTCTTCATAAACCTGACGGTCAAAGGTTTGTTCTGCTGTTCCATATTCAATGAGATGTCCCTTACTGTTTTTCTGGTAGATGAAATCGTTGAGAACTGGTGAATAAAAAATATAGAATTTTGTGAAATCTTTAGCAAATTCATGGTGGTAGCGCAGACTGCCGCTGGTCAGAATCAAGCCGCATAGAGCGACGGTACCGCCACGATAAAGCAGGCTTTTCAGGCGCAGTGTTTTGACACTTAAAAAGCTGTCATAGACTGCCAGCAACTGCCACAGAGCAACGGCCAGGATAATCAGGTCACTGTTCGCATAGCGCTGTTTAAAAAACAGCAGGGAGATCAGTATGGCGGGAACCAGCTTGCTCCATTTGCGCCATAGGCTGCGTTCGATGATGGCGCTGCTGAGCCCGAGGTAAAGAGTGATGGCAGGGAGTAACCAGAACAAACAGTCCCGCAGAGTAATCCGGACGATATCGCCTGGGTAATATTGGAGCATGATTAGCGCCAGCAGCAGAGTCAGCAGGCCATTGACAGCAACAAGTCCCAGGCCGCCAGCCAGCAGGTGATGGCGAACCAGAGCTTTGAGAGGGACCGGCAGGTGGATCAGTATGCGCACCCGGTTCTGTATCGCTTCAGGAAGAAATTGGGCGAATGCGATGACGCCTGCCGAAAACAGGAAGAACGGAGCCAGATAAGAGTAGGGTTTATCCTCCAGTTGGGCGAAGCGGTACCACATCATCGATTTCGGTTCAATTTCAGCGTAAGTGCCGGCAAGGTGAAACCAGAAATAGGCCGCAGCAGCGATAGCGGCGACAAACAGCGCTGGCAGAAACCACTTCAGCTTGAGCCATTCCTTTTGATAAATTGCTTTTCTCTGCATCAGTCTTTCCCCACAAAACCGAGGAATTTTTCTTCGAAGGTCAATGGTTTCTCAATTATGGTTAAATTCAACTTCTGCTCTAATGTTTTTTGCTCGGCCAGGCTGTAAAGCTGGAATCTGTCCTGGTTCTTTTCGCATCGGCGGATCAGGTCGCTGGCAGGAGGTTCCTGAAGACTTTCAAAACAGCGGAATTGGGAACAGAAATGATCCATGCTGTCCAGGTAGACATCGGTTGAGCGATCGACAATGGCGATCTGATCGACCAGATGTTCCAGGTCATTCATGACATGTGAGGTCATCAGAACGGTTTTGTTCGTTCCCTGGAGATAGTCCTTTAAATAATCGACGAACAGACGTCTGTAGCCAGCGTCGAGGCCCATGGAATAATCATCCAGAATCAAGAGATCGGCATTCTGGGCAAAGAGCAGTCCCAGAACGACCTGTGATTTCTGACCGAAGGAGAGTGATGATAACTTCTGCTCCATACGGACATCCATAAATTCGATCAATTCGTAGAAAACCTTGCTTTGCCAGCGGGGGTAAAAAGTTGCGAAAAAATGTTCGATCTGGATGATATTCATCGCGTCGTATGAGGTGAACCCTTCATAGAGCAGAGCGATGCGACTGCGTGTTTCAGGCGACAGATTGTGCGACCGCTCTCCGAATACCAGACACTGACCGCTGTTCGGCCGCAGGTACCCCATAAGAATGTTGATCAAGGTTGATTTTCCGACGCCATTTTTGCCCAGCAGACCGAAGACGCTGCCCGCTTCAATCTTAAGGTTCAGACCAGCATAAATCTGCTTGGTTCCATAGCTGTGATGCAGATTTTGGATATTGATGACGCTGGACACTTCAGTCTGACTCCTTCTGTTTCTGTGGTGCTGCCTGCTGAAGGCTGCAGCAGGATTTGCTACTGGGGCAGTCTCAGCCGCGGTTTTTGACCAGTTTGCGGTAGAGGTAGTAGACGGCAACACAGAACAGAATAAATAAAATCAGTTGTTGCATAAAGACTCCAAAATGATCTTCGGGAAGGTGAAACAACTCTGGGTGGAGCCTGGGAAAAACCCGGCGACGCAGGGCATCGCCGGGTTCGGGTTTTACTTCATGTCTTTAGCTTGAATCCAGATAACAGCATCCTGCTCAGTTCCTTGCCTTTGAATTCAGTGTCGCTGCCGGCGCCGAGAGCGCAGAAGCCCCACCAGCCGGACTTGGGAATGCCGAAGGTGAATTGACCGTTAGCATCAGCCTTGATGCCCATGGTGACAAAGCTGTCGTGAGGTGCTTCAACGAAGGCGGGTCCCATGGAGTTGGTTGTGAGATCGGGTGCATGGTTGATGTACTCCACTTCGATATCAGCGAAAGGAACCACTTTGCCGTTGCGCTTGACGATCCCGGTGAAGGTTGAACCGGTCCAGATAGAGTAAGGTTTGTTGAGTGGTACGATTTCAGCTTTCAGGCCCAGTTCCTTATCCCAGTCAGTCGGTGTGCCGGCGACATTGATAACCACCTTGGTGATCTGCTGGATGTAGATGTCCTCACCTGCTTCGTAGTAGGGAGCAGGCTGCAGAACGAACATGTGGTCACCCATCCGTCTGGCTTTGTAGGTAGTTGCGTAGCCACCAGCAGAGTTGTGGTTGCCGTTCCAGGTGATCGGCTTCAGAGTCTTGAGCAGATCCTTTTTTTTTGTCCTTGTTGATGACGTAAAACTCTTCAACCGCAGCAGGGGTTTTGGTGTCATGCTGTAGCCCCATTTCCATGGTGTGCTCATCGGCAAAGGGGTGAGTAAAGGTCAGGCGCAGATCGATTTTCTGTCCTGTATTCAACGCCGACTCGGGGGTATAAAGCATCTGAAAGTGGGCAAAGGACGAGCTGGCGACCAGTACCAGTGCCAGGGTTAATAATCCTTTTTTCATTGTTCTCTCCTTGTTATGTACGTTTTTAAGATAAGAAACGGATCTACATTTTATAAAAGGGACTGTTTACTCCTAACCACAGAGACGCGGAGTCACGGAGAACCTCTCCATTTCGAGGGCTTTCTCTGTGTTCTCAGTGTCTCTGTCGTGAAACCTTTTCTGTTTTATAGAGCCGTTAAAAGATAAATGCAGGGCTTACTCGACGATATCCTTACCATCGACATAAACCTGGTGACCCTCCCCTGCGTTGAAGACAGCTTCATAATTGCCTGCAGGTTTCTTGAAGTTCACTTCGCTGTATTCGTTCATTTTTGTTTTAAGGATGATCTTGGCGTTCTGTTCAACGCGGAATTCAACGCCACTGGCACTGCTTCCATCGCTGAAACCACCTTCGCAGGTGATGGTGCCATCCCCTTCATCGAAGCAGGACATCAGGGCGGTGTGAGCCCAGACCGAGGTGGTCGAGAAAGCCAGCAGGCAGGTCAGAAATAATAATTTTTTAAACATGATATTTATCCTTTCGATATTTCTCCGGCTCGCCAACCGGAGCGTTTTGTTTTGATCAGCCGAGAAAGAGAGTCAGAGCGACAACGCAGATATAGAAGTTACGCATCATGTCGAGACCGCTCCAACCGAAGTTTGCGGCCAGACTGAAGAACAGGGTTGAGACAATGATGCCGAGAATAATCGGAAAGAAGATGGCGAACAGCATCCAGCGGAATGAGTTTGATTGCAGTTTGACCACGACCATGGTGGCAATGCAGGGTGGTGTCAGGATCATGAACAGCAGCATGGTGGCGGCATGAATCGGGGTATATGCACCGTCCTGAGCCATGGCTTGTTCTGGTGTTAAGTTGCTTTGACCCTTTTCGTAGATCGATCCAAGGGTGGCAACGGCGCTCTCCCGTGCAGCAAAAGAGCTGAGGAAGGCAACGTTGATACGCCAGTCGAACCCGGCATAACGGGTCAGAGGTTCCATGGCGCGGCCAAACATACCAAGGAAAGAGTTCGCGATTTTTTCGCTCTTGATTTCGATCTGCAGCTTTTTGTTGATTTTGGATAGCTTGCGCAGTTCGCGGTTGAGTTTTTTAGCTGGTTTATCTTGTGGTCGCACCAGTGGGAAGAGTTGAGGGTGTTTTTGTCGGTAGTCAGCATCAAGTGACGCAACAGCTTTTTTCGACTTCGCCAGCATGCGGTTGGCTTTATAGCTGTCGTATATGTTGACCAAAGTAAAGACCTTGGCCGCTTCGTCAATCATGTCGGCGTAATCGGTCTGTGCCGCTTTGTCTATGAATGAGGCCGTGGCTTTATCCGCTGTCTGATGAAACTGGGCCATTTTATCCTGATCAACGCCAGGGTATTGGAGCAGAACAAAGAGCACGACAGCGACGGCAACAACAATGGTGACAACCTTTTTGATGTAGAGCCAGACGCGCTGGAAGGCCC
>JDSF01000388.1_pt1 | contig 18071 bp, 23 predicted proteins | sample 199441 | NCBI WGS metagenome assembly JDSF01 (sample SAMN02592751, study PRJNA231836) | bioreactor metagenome | isolation source: continuous culture bioreactor denitrification-DNRA | place: Germany: Bremen
TGACGGAACTGGTGATGGCACTGGTGATGGTACTGGAGACGAAACTGGTGATGGAACTGTAGACGGAACTGGTGATGGCACTGTAGACGGATCTGGAGATGGCACTAGCGATGGAACTGGTAGTCAGGACTCGGATAAAGGCTCAGATAACGTTGACTTGGTGGCCTTAACTGAAGCTATAGCCGCACTTGGAGAAGCACGCGATGCTTTAGAAGAAGCAATGGCACTTCTTAGTCCAGAGGATCTTCAATTGATTGAAGCCTTTCTTGATTTAGTAGATGCGGTCACACTCTATGCGCAAGAAGGCAATGGAGATATGGCGGTATCGTCAGTTGAAGCTTTAGTTGCCTTATTACCAACACTTCCCGAAGGTATGGATGTGACAAGCGCATTAGCAGAAATAATCAATGCACTGAACTCTGCTAAAGCATTAGCAGCACTAGAGGGTGATATTTCTGGTGCACAAGCACTAGCTGAAGCTCAGCTGTTAACACAAGAAACAGCGCTTGGGGATTTTGCAGAGTCTCAAGCAGCTAAAGACACTTCCGCTGTCGATGTTTTAACTGGGACAGTCATTATTAAGCCCGATGGATTTATATCTGGTGAAATAACTTACGTAGGCATTAAATCATTGTTTGACCAAATTGGAGGCCAAGCTGTATGGAATCCAGAACTACAAAAAGCTTTGGGTATAGCAAATAAAACCACACTTGAAATTATAGTGGGTGAGGCAATTGCAACCGTTGGTGATGAAAACGTGATTATGGAAGGAAATGCCATTTTAGTGAATGGTCGCGCTTATTTGCCATTTAATACAGTGAGTGCTTATATAGATCAGTTTTTAGACGAAAGATTTGATGGACTAAGAGTCATTATACTACCAAATTTGACAGGAGAGTGATGCCGTGGGGCGCTATACAGTCATTTCAGAAATAACAGAATCTATCATCAATGTACTGCGTGGAGATCTAGTACCAGAGCCTGTTCGTAAAAAAGACTATATTGCGGCTTGTTCTCCTGGAGATAAAGCTGATATAAAAAATTGGTCTGCATTTGTATGATGTACAAGAAAATGGAGAATTTGTTGACCGAAATAGAATTCAAAGATCGTCAAGTCAACTACAGTATCCACCTATGTCTTTGACTCTTTATTATATGCTAACAGCTTATTCAAATGCGGACCCTCGTGATAGGGGAATAGATGCTCAAAGGGCTCTTGGAAGGTGCATACAATCTTTATACGACAAGGCGATACTGCCACCAGACCAACTCGTGGGTTCTCTTTCAGACTATGGAGAAAGTATTGAAATATCACGACATAATATGACTTTTGAAGAAAAACAGCGTATTTGGCATTTTCCAAATACCCCGTATCAGCTTAGTGTTTTTTTTATAAAGTTGCTCCTGTATTTGTTGAGTCAACAAGAGTGAAGAATGTTAAGCCAGTTTCAGATATTGATATTACATTGAAAGGCAGGTAATTGCCATGACACCATATTGGAATGACAGATCAAAAATTACTGTCAAAACAGATTTAGTACTTGAGTTGGTTGATAACTTTACGAACCAACTTATTCGACCATGTCATTTACGATTTTTCATTAACGAAAGACCAGCAAAAAACAACGCGTAACAAAAAATGGTCTTATGGTATTTTGCAATTTATTAGATACACCGAAAAAAAGTTAGGATTGAGTGTGATCTGTATCAGTCAACAGAGATTAGACTCTCTGAGGACGAAATGAATCAGCATTTAGAAGGAAGGTATGTACATAAACTTCTTAGGTTAGAACCTTCCAAGAGATATTCTATCCCGAAATGGGCTACTGTTATTGAAGGAACCTTGAAACAAAGTGCTGATATCAATTTTGATGAAATAAGTGTTGAAACCATTATTTCAGAGGTTACAGATACCTTTAGAATTAAAAAGGAATCTGCTGACAAGAGTCACGCTGCAATCCATATGACGAATAATGATATTATGATCGGACGACAGTTTTATGATTCAAAAGCACATCCGAGTGACTCGTTTTTCATAACTGAAAGTAATGAGGAGGATTTTGTAATAAGGCCTGCGATGAATCAACCTTTAGAAGCCCATACACTTTTACAGGAAATCAAGACGGTTCACGTTCAGAAAAATGGACATTTTATGATGGTCTATCCTAATGTGTCTGGTGAAATGCCTTCAATTAAGATATACATGCATAAACAAAAAATTGCGGAAGTACAAATTCAAGCAGGAAAATGGAATGACTTGGGCATATTAAGTACTTAATTGAAAGGAGGTTGTATGGGAATTTTTGTTTGTGGTGGAGCGTCAATTTTGTGTTCCTTTGGAACAGCTCCAGGAACTTTAAATGTATTACCTAGTAATAAGGTTGTTACCAGCATGCCTTTTGCAAATATTATGGACAACAAACCAATGGTGAATATTACACCATTTGCAATGTGTATGTCAATGGCGAACCCAGCAGTTGCAGCGGCTACATCGGCGGCAATGGGAGTGCTTACTCCACAGCCATGTGTTCCTAATGTGGCAGCGCCATGGGCTCCTGGTTCTCCAACGGTTCTTGTTGCTAATATGCCTGCTTTAAATGAGTCTTCGAAGCTTATGTGCAACTGGGGTGGAGTCATTTCCATTACCTATCCTGGACAAGCCCAGACTATGGTTCCATAAATGGTTAGAATAAAAAGATGGTATGCAAATTAACGCTTATTCAATTACTAAGTTGTAAATGAATAGGCGTTTTCATTTGACATAAAATTAGATTTATGACATATGTCATGGTTTAATTTGGATTCTAGCCGTATAATGAACGAAATAGGAGGGGATCTAAGTGGTAGGTATTTTATTCGCAGTAATGGCAGGAGTTTGTATCAGTTTGCAAAATGTTTTTAATACACGTGTAGGAGATGGTGTAGGCTCTATTGAGGCGACTGTTGTTGTACATGCAGTTGGTCTTATCGCAAGTATTATTCTAGTTGTCCTAATAGGTGATGGTGATTTAACAAAAGTTGGAGATGTGAATAAGCTCTATTTAATTGGTGGCGCTCTTGGTGTTGCAATTGTAATAGGTGTAATAAAAGGGGTTACAGTATTAGGCGCTGCTCAAGCAGTTATGATTGTCATGTTAGCACAACTTGCAGTGGCCTATTTAATTGACGCACTTGGCTTATTTGGAATGGACAAAGTCCCAATTTCCATGACGAAAATTACTGGTCTTGCAATTGTTCTGGGTGGAATCTTTGTCTTCAGACTAAAGTAAACAATACAGGGGGGAGTTACCAGTGCCATATTTGAAAGAGATTAAAGAATATGTACCTGTGAATGAGCAAGAGGCAAGTGACAAACAGGTTATCATTAATTATATTGAAAAATTTAGACACAATATTTTAACGCGGGAAAATGAAATTGCTCATATGACAAGTTCTGGTTTGATTCTAAATGAGTCAATGGATAAAATTCTTATGATACATCACAATATATACAATACTTGGACATGGACTGGTGGACATGCAGATGGTGAACATATAATGCTTGAAACGGCCATCAAGGAAGCACAAGAAGAAACTGGTCTTGAAAATATTAGACCATTAAGTGAGAAAATGGCTTCCTTAGATATATTGCCTGTGTATGGACATGTGAAAAGAGGCAACTATGTGTCTTCACATCTACATTTAAACACTTCATATGCTTTAATAGCGAATGAAGAGGACACTTTAGTTGTGAATGAAGAAGAGACAAGCGGAGTAGGCTGGATAGATGTTGAAAAACTTCATGAGTACTCTAATGAGCCATATTTAGTCAACATTTATATGAAAATAGTGAAGTGGGCTAGAGAACATAAAAAAAAGTAGATCAATGATCTACTTTTTTTATGTTTATTTTAGGTTCATAATGTTTTCTGAACTCTTTTTAGCGGTTCTTCTGTTAGACCACTTTTTAAGAGTACTAATCTTTTGTTGATTATAGTCACCACTGTAGTTTAGTGGAGCCATTTCACCAAATAATAAATCCAAAATGTGTAAGGTTCTTTTCTCAGAACGATTTAATGCTTCTGTACACTCTTGGCAATACGTGAGTATATGGTCCGTTTTAGCATCACTTGCTCGTTTGGATTTGTGAGTCTCAGCCAGTTGGGGTGCAACGAGTGATAACATAGCACCAGAACCACAGCAAACTGTGCTGTCTCGATTGTCATCAAACTCCTGAACAGCAACGCCCATTTTTGAAAGAACATATCTGACAGCTTCATGGATATGAGGATGTTTTCGTGTTGGACAAGGGTCATGTAGAGTAAGATCGGGCAGACCATGATTACTTGTCTCGAGCATTCTAGAATTAAATGGGATAAATTCAGAAGGTAAGCCGTATTCTTCGATAAATTCCCATAGAGTTCGTACTTTAGTATTAGGGAACAACTTTGAAAATGTATTATAGCAGTTCATACATAATACAATAATCTCTTTTGCATCCATTTGCTCAATGTCAGTAACAACGGATGCAGTATACTTTTCAAACTTACTAATTTGACCAACACTAAGTGTGGGATTACCACAACACTTCTTATAATACACTGTGTCTGTATGATTGTTTAAATACTTATATACCAATTCCTTAGTTTGAGGGTTGTAAGCCGCTGGACTACACCCAGGTATATAGACTGTTTTATTTTTGGGTTTAGATTTTCTAAATTGAGTTGAAAAAATATTTGAAAAAGATAAATTCTGATGGTAACTAAGTGAAGTTTTGCCTAGTTCAGGTGGAAAACCAACTTTTTTGACTATATCAGTTTTCAGTTCGTAAAACACCGTTCTTAAGTCAACGTCTTTTGGACATACATGATGACAATATGAACACAGTGTACAAGTAAAAGGCATTTGAATGGTTTCGATTGATCCATTAAAGTAGGTATTGTCTGAAAGCGTGTTTAACAGAGATTTCGGAGAATCACAATACGTCTTTAACATTGGGCAATTCTTCATACAAAGATTACATCCAACACATTTATTGTACTCCGCTTTCATTTTACGAGTTAATGTAGAATTTTGATTAAAACGCTTATATTTCATAATGAATCACTGTCCTCATGTATGTGACTAAAAAATTGATTGTTTGAATGAATATAATACTAACTGATTATACATGTAATACTTAATAACGTACAGGTAGTGGATATTGTTATTAATTATCTATATACTGAAGGGCTTAGTATAGAAATTATTAATAGCTCCTCGGTCCTTTAATTTGCTAGAATAAAGATCGATGATTTTAACAATCATCAAATCTATTTGATAAGATACTAGATAATCAATATTGGAGGACGAAATGAAAAAGACATTAACAATGATTCTTGCTATGTGTATGGTAGTAGCAATGCTTGCTGGCTGTGCACCTGCTGAGACTCAAGATTCGGAAACGGTAATGAGTGAAACAACAGAAGAAACTGCTTCAGAAGAATCGACTACAGAAGAATCTACTACAGAAGAATCTACTACAGAAAAAAAACAAGTGATGAAGAGGAAGTTGAAGATAAAACAATTGGTCTTGACGCTTTCAAAGTAGCGATGAAAGACAACTCAACATTACTAATTGATACAAGATCAACATATGCATTTAATGGTTGGGCTCTTGAAAACGAACAGCGTGGTGGACACGTTGAAGGTGCAACAGTTTTTAGTGCTAGTTGGTTAACTAAACTTGAAGACGCTAAGGCAGTTCAAGTTGAACTTGACCGCTACGGTATTTCAAAAGACAAGGCAATCGTGACATACGGATATGGTTCAGACACAGCTACCAAAGTGGCTAATATGCTTGAAGAACTTGGCTACGAAAATGTGAAGACGTTTGAAGAAGGCTTTAAAGCATTAGCTGATGATAGCGAGATTAATATTGTTGCTATGGACCACTATGAACTTCTTGTTCACCCAGCATGGGTAAATGATGGTTTAGAAAAGAACGAGATTACGGTCTTTGAAGCAAGCTGGGGGCCTGGTGACAACTATAAGAAAGCACACATTCCTGGTGCCGCTCATATTAACACTGATGATTTTGAAGAAGGTCCATTATGGAACAGAAAATCAGATGTAGAAATTGAGAAATCATTATTGTCCAATGGTATTACAAAAGATATGACTGTTGTACTTTACGGAGACGACATTACAGCGTCTTCAAGAATTGCATTAATTCTTAAGTACGCTGGTGTTGAAGATGTTAGATTATTAGATGGTGGCTTTACTGCTTGGAAAGAGTCAGGCTTTGAAGTTGCACAAGGTGGCGTAGACGCTGTACCTGTTGAAGAATTTGGTGCAGAAGTACCCCAAAACCCTGGCTTCATTATTGATATGGAAGAGGCAAAAGAAGTTATCGCTGATGAGAATAGCAATCTGATTAGTATTAGAAGTTGGATTGAGTTTACGGGTGAAACAAGCGGATATGATTACATTGAAGCTGCTGGTCGTATTGATGGTGCTGTATATGGATTTGCTGGTTCTGACCCATGGCATATGGAAGACTATAGAACACCAGATAATACTATGGTAAACTATGAATACATGGTTGATCGTTGGGAGAAGCAAAATATCACAATGGACAACGTGAATTCATTCTACTGTGGTACTGGCTGGAGAGCATCTGAGACTTGGTTCTATGCACTTGCTATAGGCTGGGAAAATGTTTCTGTGTACGATGGTGGATGGAAAGAGTGGAGTGAGACTCAAGGGAATCCAACAGCCAAAGGTGACCCAACGTCAAATTAATTATGAAGAAAATTTTTGATAAAGTATTGAAAACACTAAGTGCCATACTGTTATTAGGTGGTACAATTGTAGGCTTTCTAGCGACACGTTACATGGGTGTTCAAAGAAGCCTATATTTTAGAAATTCACAGCTTCAAGATTTTTTACTGGATACAACAGGTCTTTTAGGATTAGGTCTTCTTGGTGGTTTCTATTACTGGCTTATCAAGAAAGATGTAGATAGGCTGACATCTGTTCAGTTGTCTGTATTTAGAGTGGCTGCTGGATTTTTAGTGTTAACAGTGCTTCTGTACATGATGACATCATTCATGGGTGCTCCGTGGATTATGTTAGGCGCATATGTGTACTTTATCGCAGTATGTGTTGAGACAATAAATCAAAGACAATAAAATGAAATGTTAAAAGATCAATTGCTAAATTTGTAATTGGTCTTTTTTTTGCACTTTTGTCCAAATGGCTATCTATCTTCAATCTCAAAAGGTCATGTTTGATTAGTCCCACTTTTTTAGTGGGTAAAATTCTATTGAAAACAATGCTTCTTGGGGATGTGGCAAGTTATATGAACTGGCTGGTGAATTACAAAGGAGATGGCTATGGAAAAATCACTGGACAATAGAAAAGGAAGTAAAAAAAATATCAAATAAAATTGCTCTTTCAATTATTGCAACTAATTTAGTTGTGGTTTTAGTCATTGCAGGAATAATGGGAATTCTCCTCAGTCAAAATGTTGGCGAGGAATCTAGAAAAATGGCAGTTGGACAAGTTGAAGCAAGTGTAAATGAGTTTCAACAGGAGTTTTTCAATATTGAATCTGCAGTAAGTGTTCTGGTTCATGAAATTGCAAGCGAAGTAGATGTTAGTCTGGCGCTTTCTAATCCTCAGTATTTAAAAGACTATAAAAAAGAGTTGGTCAAGAGAACCAAAAGTATTGGTGAAAACACTGACTTAACGGATAGCATTTACGTTTATTTCAATGTGGAAAAATTCAATCAGGAAATTGATATTTGGATGCTCCGCGATGAAAATGACAAGTTTAATTTACAAGATCCATTTGGTATGGATTATTACTTTGATGAGTACTCATCGTGGTATCATGATCCAATTGAAAAGCAAATGACCTTATGGACATTTCCTTATGAATCATCAGCAGGTGGTTTGATTACGTCTTATGTAACACCTGTAATTGTAAATGGTGAAGCCATTGCACTTGTTGGTATGGACTTGTATCTTGACAGTGTTGAGCAATCACTTAGTGAAGTGACTTTATTTGAAACTGGTTACTTGTACTTAATGCATCCAGATGGACGTACTATGGTGCATCCTAGAGTAGAGTTTGGAGCCAACATACTTGATCAAGGCAAATTTGAGTTTTTACTGGATGAAATGAACACAAATGACAAAGGCTTTACAAGTTATAAACGAGATGACGGTACAGGTGTTGTTGCCGCATATGCCCATCTAGATAATGGCTGGATAGTAGCATCGAGTATTCCAGAAGCGGAAGTGCTTCGAATTTTAAATATGATCCTTATGATTCTAGCTGGTATAGCAATTTTAGCTGTTGTACTGTCTCTTATCACTTCTAGGATTGTTGGTACAGGAATAAGTAAACCAATTCTGAAAGTCCTAGGAGCAACGGAAACAATTAAGAATGGTGACTTCACTGTAAGTGTGAATGTTAAATCGAAAGATGAAACAATGTTACTAGCTGATGGCTTAAATTCTATGACGAATAGTGTTAAAGGCCTAATAAGAGAGGCTAGAGACGTTTCTCAAGAAATGCTAGACTCAGCATCTAATCTAGCATCTATGGCAGAGGAAACCAATGCGACAGTTGATCAAGTGGCTTCTACAGTTCAAGAAATTTCTAAAGGGACTCAAGACACTGCAAATGATGCTGAAAAAGGGGCACGAGTGGCAAATGAGATTGACGAAAAATTTGGCACACTCATGGACAACAGTGTAGAAATGAAGGAAAATGCAGAAATAGCCATTGAAATGAATAAAACGGGTTTAGATGCATTACAGGCATTAAAAGAGAAGTCTGATATTAGTAAAGCTTCCAATGAGAAAGTTATTCATGCAGTTCAGAGTTTAAACACAAGGGCAAGTGCAATTACAAATATTATTGCGACTATATCTAGTATTGCAGAGCAAACCAATTTACTTGCACTAAATGCCTCGATTGAAGCGGCTAGAGCTGGAGAGGCAGGCAGAGGTTTTGCAGTTGTTGCTGATGAGATCCGTAAGCTGGCAGAGGATTCAGCAAGTTCAACTGATGAGATTCGTGATATTATTCTTAACATTCAACAAGAAAGTCAAGACACTGTGAAAATCATGAATGAGGTCAGTGAAATCTCTAACCAACAAAATGAAGCAGTAGAAAATGTAACCGATTCATTTAATAAGATTTTTACATCCGTTGAAGGCATAACAAATCAAATTGAAACGGTTGCCACAGAGCTTGATGGACTTTCAGCCAATAAAGATGATATTGTTGAGATTGTAAGCAATATTTCAGCTGTTTCAGAAGAGACAGCAGCTGGTACAGAACAAGTTAGTAGATCAATGGATGAACAAGCTAGGGCTGTTGAGGAAGTTGCAAAAAGTGCTGAACGCCTCAATGAACTTTCAATAGAATTAAACAAACAGATTGATGTATTTAAGATTTAAATCAACATAAATTAAAAGTCAGACGGCGTCTTGTTTCGTCTGACTTTTATTATGTAAGTCAAAAGGTGCAAATAATTGATTTTCTCAATTTACAGAGATCATTGTACTGGCTATAATAGTACTAGGTGAAAATTCAACATCATATATAATGAGGGGGTGTCGCTGGGGTTCCCCAGTGTGCTTATGGATAAAAAGTGGATAGACTTAAGAAGTGACACAGTTACAATGCCACCAGTGTCAATGAAAGAAACTATGATGAATGCACCCCTGGGTGATGACGTATATGGTGACGATCCAACAGTGAATGAACTAGAAGCTTTTGCAGCTACTCTTTTGGGTAAAGAAGCCGCCCTGTTTGTTCCAAGTGGAACTTTCGGCAATCAATTGGCGCTTTTAACACATACGCGTAGAGGTGATGAAGTAATTCTTGCTTCAGATGCGCACATTATGGCGCATGAGGTTGGGGCTGCTGCAGTTATTGCAGGGGTACAGTTAAGAACATTTGATATAGTTGAGAACAAAAAACTGCCTGTAGAGAAAATAGAGTCTTTAATTCGTGAGGATGACATCCATTATCCAGATACAGGGTTAATTTGTATTGAGAATGCCTTAGGCAATGGATGTGTTGTTTCTCTTGAAGATATGAAAAAGGTTAAGGCGCTGGCAGCTCATAATCAGGTGCCTGTCCATTTAGATGGTGCTAGAATATTTAATGCGTCAACGTCTCTTGGGGTTGATGTTAAAGAGCTAACAAAACACGTAGACTCAGCAAGTGTGTGTCTTTCTAAGGGTCTTTGTGCACCTGTAGGGTCAATACTCGTAGGAAACCAAAATTTCATTGATAGAGCAAGAAAAAACCGTAAACTTATGGGTGGCGGTATGAGACAGGCTGGTGTTATTGCTGCTCCTGCACTATATGCGCTTAAAAACATGGTGAGTAGAATTACAGAGGACCATGAGAATGCAATCTATATGGCAAATAGATTAGCTGAAATTGATGGCGTTAAAATCCTACGTGACCGACTGGATATTAGTATGGTTTTCTTCACACTTTCAGAAGATATTATTAAGGAATCTAAACTTGTAGATGAGATGTATAATAAAGGTGTAAAAATTAATGGTACTGAAGATGGTGAGTACAGATTTGTTACCCACCATGGTGTTACAAAGCAAGATATTGATGAGATGATGAGGATTTTTAAATCGTTATTATAAATGGAAATATGATCTATTAACAATTGCAGGGACAATTTATGGAGGCACGGAATATGATTAAAACAGGTTTTGACCCAGATAAGTACTTAGAAGAACAGTCTAAGTTTATTCTTGAAAGAGTAAATGATTATGACAAACTATACTTGGAGTTCGGTGGAAAGCTACTTCAGGATTTACATGCGAAAAGGGTATTGCCTGGATTTGAAGCCAATGCAAAGATTAAACTTCTACATAAGCTAAAAGAAAAAAAAGTTGAAGTTGTAGTTTGTGTTTATGCTGGTGACATTGAACGCAATAAAATCAGGGGTGATTTCGGAATCACTTATGATATGGACGTTCTTAGAATAATTGATGACCTTAGATCATATGATCTTGACGTAAACAGTGTTGTTATTACAAGATATGAAAACCAGCCTTCAGCAACTGTATTTATGAATAAGCTAGAACGTCGTGGCATAAAGGTTTACACCCATAGAGCAACGAAGGGCTATCCTACAGATGTTGATACAATTGTTAGTGATGAAGGGTATGGGAAAAATCCATATATTGAAACCACTAAGCCTATTGTAGTGGTAACAGCACCAGGTCCAGGGAGTGGCAAACTGGCAACATGTTTAAGTCAAATGTACCATGAGCACAAACAAGGACGTGAGGTTGGATACTCAAAGTTTGAAACATTCCCTGTATGGAATGTTCCGCTGAAACATCCATTAAATATTGCATATGAAGCAGCTACAGTAGATCTAAAAGATGTAAACATGATTGATTCATTCCATGTTGACGCATATGGTGAAGTTTCAGTTAACTACAATAGAGATATTGAAACATTCCCTGTACTCAAAAGAATCATTGAAAAAATTACTGGTGAGGAATCTGTGTACAAGTCTCCAACAGATATGGGCGTCAATAGAGTTGGATTTGGTATTACAGATGATGATGTAATAAAAAATGCTTCACAACAAGAAATTATAAGAAGATACTTTAAAACCGCAGTAGAATACAAAAAAAGGGTTTGTTGATCTAGAAACGTATCAACGTTCAAAACTTATTATGGAAGAACTGCATCTTAAAGCTGAAGATCGTGTAGTCGTTGAACCAGCACGAGAGAAGTCGACTCAACTAAAGTCTTGCTCAATTGAAGGTGACACGTGTCCTGCAATGGCTCTACAGCTTCACGATGGCGCAATCATTACAGGTAAAAGCTCAAAAATTATGGATCAGGCTGCATCAGTAATACTAAACGCAGTAAAACACTATGCAAAGATTGCTGATGACATGCATTTATTGGCTCCTGTGATTTTGGAGCCGATTATAAATTTGAAATCTAAAACATTAGGCAATAAAAATACAGCTCTAAACTGTGAAGAAATTCTCATTGCACTTAGTATTTGTGCAGCTACAAATCCTATGGCACAAGCTGCAATGGATAAACTGCCTATGCTTAAAGGGTGTCAGGCACATTCAACAACAATCCTGAATACAAGTGATGAGCAAAATTTTAGAAAACTAGGTATTGATGTAACTAGTGACGCAGTCTTCTCTACTGAAAGTCTATATGACCATCAATAGGACTTTATAAAATCATAACTTAGATCCTTGGTTACATACCAAGGATCTTTTTTGTGTGGAAAAGTCTATGTTTTATTTCGTAATCAGTATAAATTTATTTTGATTTTTACCGATAATATAATTGTAAGGGATATTCAATCAAAAGATATAGAGTGACGTCAGGAGTGATCTCATGGTAATCGCAAATACGTTGAATCTCCAAGAAGTAATTGATGAGTCGGAAATGATACTAAAAGACAATCAGGAATACTTAATCCTCTATAATGAAATTGAAGTACCTCATATTGAAATGGAACGTATAATTACAATACTTCACACGAGAGGTCGCACATGTGTGGAGACACTTATTGAACAACTTGCACGCAATGAGTATGATCACTATCTACAACGTCGTTATGTATATGCTCTCATGTGCAGCGGTGAGATTGAATTTGACCTGTTTACACCAATTAATGAGCAAACAATATTATGGACAGATACTGTAGAATTGGTTTAGTGTTTACTTAATGAACACTAAACTAAACAACACTGCAAAATTAAACCTTACATATAGATAAATGATACGGATTCGTCTTAAGGACTTAGAGACCTATAGGGTCTCTTTTTTATTAGTTTGGGAATTATATGATCTTGTTCACAAATTTTACACAAATTTGTAACGGAATTGTTTTTATAAATTACATGTCTTACATGTATAATGGGTATGGGAATAAACCTCCCACTTAAGCTTAGGAGGCCACCATGTTTGGACAGAATAAAGAACAAAGCAGGAAACGATGGGAAAGCTATAGGCGTATTGGCAAGCTAAAGTTCATTCTATTTTTTGCTGTGTACTTTTCGCTCGCTTTATCAATTGTAAATTTCCTTATGGAGTTTACTATATATGGCTATGCATCGCCATATATGGCTGTAATACGATTTATTACATACATGATTGTTAGCCCTATTATGGGAGTTATAATTTGGAACGTGTCAGAAAAAAAATATCATAAGAGCTAGGAGTATTATATGAAAAAATTACTTAAGGAAATAATGGAATGGGGTAAGTCATTTCTACTTGCTGTAATTATATTTGTTATTCTAACCACATTTGGTGATGTTACTCAGGTCTATGGTCAGTCCATGGAACCAACGCTACATCAGAATGATCAGCTTCTGTTCAGTAAAATATCTGAAGTTAATAAGGGTGATATTGTAATTGTAAGGTCTGATATTAAGCTTACGGCCAGTGAACTATCTAAAATGAATCTCGTACAGCGCTGGAAAATAGGGGACTACAAACCTTTAATTAAAAGAGTAGTTGCTGTTGCTGGAGACGAGATTTTGATTAAAGAAGGCATAGTTTATGTAAATGGAGTTGGTCTCGATGAGGACTATATAGGTGGTGTACCTACACCTGGTGATGTTTACATAGAAAGTATTCCTGAAAATTACTACTTTGTTATGGGAGATAATCGACTTAATTCTTTAGACAGCAGAAGTACTAAAGTTGGCTTAATAAGCGAGGATCAGATGGAAGGAAAGGTCTTTGTAAGATTCTTCCCATTTAATGATGTTGGACTATTATAATATTTGAAAAATTACGAATTCAAAAATAATCCCGCCAAAAGGCGGGATTTCTGTTATAATAGAAACGCTAAAATATGGATGTTGAAGAGGGGATCTATATGTTTGAGCTTTTAAAAAAAAGCAGTTCAAGTATTAAAAAAACCTAGATGCGCAGTGGTGTTTCTGTGGAGGTTGGGCGCTTGACCTATTTATGGGTGAAGAAACTAGACCACATAAAGACCTTGATATCATGATCTTCAAAAAAGATCTAAAAGAGTCTATACAGTATATGAAAACTGGTGGGTGGAGAGTTGAGGCTCCAACTAGACAAGGATTTATGGCTGTTGATGAAGAAAACTACGAAGAATTTGAATATGATAATTTATGGTGCATGAACGAAAGTTATCCTATGGATTATTTAAAAATTGATGAGCAAGGTTTATGTAATTTCTATCAGTATGAAAGAGACGTACAAGAAAATGTAGATTTTATTGAGATTTTACTCAACATGTGTGAAGATGGATGTTTTGTTTATAGCGGAATCCAGCCATTAGACTAGATGTAAAAAAAAGGCATTTTACGATTATAATGGAATTCCATATTTAGCCCCTGAGATCGTATTACTTTATAAGTCCAAGTATTTATCAGAAGACAATCAAAATGATTTTGATGTTGTGCACTCTAAAATGACGAATGCACAAAGAAATTGGCTTAAGGAATCATTAACACTCGAGTATGGTTCGGATCATCCTTGGGTTGAAGCGTTAAGTTAAGTACTAAACCAGTACATTAGTATGTACTGGCTTTTTTATTGAATCTGAGTCACCAAATGGTAATTGGTACAATATACATATTTGAGATAATACTGTTATCAGGAAAGCGACAAATGTGTTATTATAGAATTTGGTTGTTGATATGAGAAATAATCAAACATTACAAGTGTTTGTTAGAAATGCGGTGTGATACTATGAAAGTCTCTTTACACGAACTTAGTGTATCAAACGAATCAAAACTAAAATATGTTGTCATAACGGCTTTGTATAAAGGTAAATGGCTCTGTGTTCGACATAGGGAACGTGTAACTTGGGAGTTCCCAGGTGGACACATTGAAGTTGGAGAGTCACCAATGGAAGCGGCAAAGCGTGAGTTGTTTGAGGAAACTGGAGCAACTGATTTTCACATTGAAGAAGTCTGTGACTACTCTGTTTCAAATAGTAGTTTCGGTAATGAGTCTACGAGTTATGGAAGACTATTCTTTAGCCGAATCAAGGTGATTGGTGAGTTGCCTGAATCTGAAATAGGAGATGTGAAAGTCTTTGATGGCTTACCAGAAAAAATGACACATCAGGCTATTCAACCTATTCTATTTCAGAAAGTGAATTCAATTCGGTTACTTGTTGACAGAGAAATTTAAAATTACGATTTACCTTAAAAGGGTGCCACCGTGGGAGATGGTACCCTTTTTATATTGATTAACAGCATTTTTGTTCGAAATCAGTTATAATTATTACATAACCAGTGAATACTGGTTTAGTGTGGTCAGGTAGTAATGATAAGTTGGGTAGATATTGGCTGAAGTATAGGGGGGGACTAAATGACAAGATCGTATTCAGTTAAGATTCCTGAGAAGTATAAAAGCAAGTACTTTGAAGAGCAAATGGGTTCAAATCTAGACCGATTGATGATGACTGGTACTGCTATACTTATTATACAGATTTTCGCAATTATTTCTAACTTAATTAATCCATTCACATCACATCAAATAATTATTGAGCATTATTTTCAATTTTACTATTATACAATTTCGGCTAATCTTGCACTTTTAATTCTTGCCCATGTTGTTAAGTTTTCAAAATTGGGTCTCCTATATAGGCGCGGTTTCATATATTTGTATCTGTATTTTCAAATTTTATGGGGTGCCGGTGTAGCATTAGCGGATCAATTTCAGGGAGAGCAGATTGTAGTGTATTACACTTTGGTGTTTATATTTGCTATTATTCTTGATATTGAAACGTCATCATTTTTAGTTATTGTTGCCGTGAATCATGTTATGTTCTTTTTTAATTTTAACCATCTATGAGCGGTTTTATACCACTGTGTTTGGTTTAAGAGCTGGGAGTACACAAATTGTGTCTTTCATAATTTTGCTTAGATTCTATCTTCATGAACTTTTGAAACGCAATTTTGTTCAGCGAGAAGTGCTAAATGAAAACAGTGAAAAAGTGAAGAGGCTTGAAATGTTTGATGAGTTAACAGGCCTTATGAATAGGAAACAGTGGGAAGTGTCTTATGAAAAAGCATATACTAGTGCCCTTATGACAAAACGGCCACTGGGCATACTTTTACTAGATATTGATAGCTACAAACTGTATAACGAGAATTATGGACATACTGAAGGTGATATACTGTTATCTGAATTAGGGGAACTCACGAGCAGTATTACAAATACTTTTCATGGTGTTTCTGGTCGTTATAGCGGTGATAAGATCATTGTCTATTTTGACAATGCTGATAAATTTCAAATGGAATTTTTCATCAAAAAAATTTGAACATGAATTAGAAATTCTTGATTTTGAACATAAGTATTCTTTGGTTTCAGATAAGGTGACAGTTAGTACTGGACAGTATTTCGCCATACCACCAGATGAACATTCATTATGGCGTTTTATAGCTAGAGCAGAAGAGTCTTTGAAAGAAATTAAGAATGAAACGAAAAAAAAGTGTTGCTTTTTAATTCGGACTCAGTTAGTATGATATCAAGTTAACAAAACAAAGTATGGAACGAGGAGGTGTAGTCATGAATAATAATTATAGATTTGAGAATTCAAAGAATACTGTTGCAATTGATTACACACCATCGAACTTCATAGACCACACATGCTGTTGTTGTAGTTCTAATATTAGAAAACTACATCAGATTTATCATGTGTGAAAAAGCTTTGCCCGATAATTCATAACTAATGTTATGAGTAATACTGAATTCAGGGAAGAAGGTTAGTCACCTTCTTCTTTTTTTTGTACAAAATCCAAATGGCGCTCGGCCAAGCGCTACCTACTTTTAAAAGAATCTATAACCAGAATATATTGGAGGACAAAATGAAAAAGATTTCTATCATCGTACTAGTAATGGCACTTGCAGCAGGTTTTGCATTAGCAACACTTAGAGGCAATTCAAATGAAGTTGAAGCAGGTTCACAGACAAATACTAAAGAGGTTACTGAAACAGAAGAAGATACTAAAAAATGAGACAGGATCAGAGGACAAGTCGGACTCGGTAGAATCATCAACGATTGTGGTTGGAATGAGCGGCGGGTACAAACCATATACCTTCATTGATGAAAACAATGAATTAACTGGCTTTGATGTTGATGTATGGAAAGAAATAGGAAAACGTGTTGGCAAAGAGGTAGAGTTCCAAACTGCAGAGTTTAGTGGTTTATTCGGACTGCTGGATACAGGCAAATTGACTACAATAGCCAACCAAATTACAGTTAATGAAAAGCGTCTAGAAAAGTATGACTTCTCTGAGGCATATGTATATTACGGTGCACAGTTGGTTGTTCAAGGCGATAATGAGTCTATTGTTGATCTTGAGTCGTTAAAAGGTAAAAAAGTGGGTGTGAGTCTTGGGTCTAACTATGAGGAAATGGTAAAAACATTCGACACGAGCAATGAAATTGAAGTGATCACTTATGAAAGCTATCAAGCTTCCCTTCAAGATGTTTCACTTGGCCGTATTGACGCGGTTCTTAATGACAAATTGGCTGGTGTACTTGCCATAAAGGAATCAGGTCTGAACTTAAAACTTGGCGGTGAGCTGTTGAGTTAATGTTTAATGCCTTCCCATTTGTAAAATCAGAAGAGAACACTGAACTTCTTAAATTGGTTAATAAGGCCATAGTAGACATGAGTACTGATGGTACACTAGAAAGTATTTCTATGAAGTGGTTTGATATTAATATTACCAAGAAGTAATTGGTAATGAAGTGATTGCTAATGAATAAAAAGAAATAGGTGACTTATGAACGGATTTGACATGAACTACTTCATTAATATTATACCAGTGATTATGAAGGCTCTACCAATAACACTCATGGTTGGTATAAGTGCTATGTTTTTCGGGTTTATTCTTGGAATCGCAATTGCACTTCTTAAAAAAAATGGAGAATAAACCATTAAACGTAATTCTTGATTTATATGTATCCTTTTTCAGGGGAACACCACTTATGGTTCAGCTTTTCATATTTTTCTTCGGAATGCCACAAATCATTCCTCTTTTAGCCAAATTGAATGCATTTCAAGCT
>JDSF01000389.1_pt1 | contig 18056 bp, 24 predicted proteins | sample 199441 | NCBI WGS metagenome assembly JDSF01 (sample SAMN02592751, study PRJNA231836) | bioreactor metagenome | isolation source: continuous culture bioreactor denitrification-DNRA | place: Germany: Bremen
ATTGTACCTTCTCAAATATGTTACAACAAGCATGTAATGACATAATGTGTCTATGATCTATTGCAATTACATAGCCTCTTATTTATAATTATCATAGGATTGAAGTTTTAGTCCTCTAGAACTTATCGAAAAGGAGTGGAGAAAATGAGTATTCCAACACCACATATTGAAGTGAAAGAAAAAAGGAATCATTGCGGACACTGTCTTAATGCCAGGTGATCCACTAAGAGCAAAATTTATAGCTGAAACATTTTTTAGAAGATGTTGTTCAGTTTAATCAAGTCAGAGGTATGTTAGGTTTTACCGGTACTTACAAAGGTAGAAAAATCTCTGTAATGGGATCTGGAATGGGTATGCCATCCGTTGGTATCTATTCATATGAGCTTTATGCATTTTATGATGTAAAACGAATAATTCGAATTGGTTCATGTGGCGCGTATTCTGATGAACTTGACTTATATGATGTATTGTTAGTTGACGAAGCTTGGTCAGAGTCCTCTTACGCAGCTGTTCAAGGTGGCAATGACAGTGATATACAAGAAGCGGATCCAAAGTTAAATGATAAGATTGCCAACATTGGTAAAGTACTTGATATTCCAGTAAGGCGTGGTCGTATCCATTCTTCAGACGTTTTTTATAGAGAAAACTTCAAGGTATTTGAAAGCATTAGAGATAATCATGGTTGTATAGCCGTTGAGATGGAATCTTTTGCTCTCTTTGCAAATGCAAAAGTACTTGGAAAGGAAGCTTCATGTCTACTAACTGTGAGTGACTCACTTGTGAAAGGTGAAGTGACGACTTCCGAGGAGCGTCAAAATGCTTTTACAAAGATGATGGAGATTGCTCTTGAATTAGCGTAATCATTCGACCATCCACTAGAATCAGTTTTGCAATGACCATTTTTTGCAATTCTCTGGATAAAGATGTACGTTGAACACCTAGCATTTGTGCTAGGTGTTTTTTGCTTGTAGGTAATTTGATTGTAGAGCTGCCTTGCTTGGAAGATTGTGCTTTTAGGTAAACGAGTAGCTTATCTCTAAGTGACTTGTTAGATTGGTCCCTTAGTTTGCTGCCTAATGTGGAAGCCCTGTCACTTATGTTTTCTAGGTAAGCTTCTAAAAACATTGGATAGGTGGAAAGTAGTTCTAGAAGTGTAGACTTATTAATTGCAATTAATGTACCATCTGTTCTAGCAGTAATGGTCATCAAGTAATTTGGTTTTTTGGAGAATAAGGTGTTGCCTCCGATAAGTTCTTGTTGCTTAAAAGAAACAATGGTTAACAAATCACCATTTTCATCAATGCGCTCGACAACCAATTCCCCAAGTAAAAGGATTTCTAATTTACGACAAGGTTCACCAGCAATGTGTATGAGCTGATTGTTATGAAAAGGATTGATAGTGATTTGACCAAGATTCTGAAGAGTGGATAATACTTCTTCTGGAATCAAAGACATAAGTGGATGTTTGGCTATTAAGGTTTTAGTACTTAACATTGGCATCTCCTTTTTACAATAAAGTAAATAAATTTAAGAAAGTGTTACCTTGGTAACACCTTTACCCTTATCATACCTGTATACTGTTAATATATCAAGCAAGGAGGTATATGTATGGAATGGATAAACAGGCTAAAAAAGCCAATTGGAAAAAGTAGAAAAATGATGGGGAGTATGTTAAGTGATATCATTGCTATAATATTTCTTATAGGTTTGGTCTTAGCTTTAGTACCAGAAGAAACTATTCGTTTGTTTCTAGGAAATGAAAATAGCATCGTATCAACTATAGGTTCGGCCTTGATTGGATCTGTGACCCTTATTCCTGCTTTTGTGGCATTTCCTTTAGTGGGATCATTTGTAGATGCAGGGGCAAGCATAGTTCCAGGCGTTGCCTTCCTAACAACTTTAACCATGGTCGGTGTTGTGACATTTCCAATGGAAAAAAAGAATTTTGGCCTGAAATTTGCGATGCTGCGCAATGGTCTTAGTTTTGTGCTTGCCATAGTAATTGCTATTATTATGGGGGTGATACTATAATGAAAGTGTTAAACAAACTTGTCAGGCTTATGAAGCAGAATCGTCTATTGATTGTCGTTGGTATGTTCTACTTAATTGCTTACGTACTAAAACCTGATTTTATCATAACTGCTTTTGACAATAGTAAGTATTATATCATAGAGATGGCTAAGATTATGCCAATTATTTTTGTCATAACAATTGGCATTGAAGCCTTTGTGCCAAAGAAAACTATTGAAGACAATTTAGGAGAAGGCTCAGCCTTAAAAGGCATTTTCTTTTCTCTACTACTTGGAAGTCTATCAGCAGGTCCGATTTATGCAGCTTTTCCTGTCTGTAAGACCCTGCTAAAAAAAGGGGCGGGCATCAAAAACATAGTCATAATATTGAGTTCATGGGCTGTCATCAAAGTACCAATGCTTATTAACGAGGCTAAATTCCTTAATATCAAATTCATGTTAGTTAGATGGGTCTTGACTATAGTTGCAATTATTATTATGGGGGCCTTTATGGAAAAATTTGTGGAGCGAGAATCAGTATTAAAGTTAGAAGATGAAGATGAGGATGACTTAGTGATTGATGAGGAAGTATGCATTGAATGTGGTTTATGTAATAAAGATGGCTTGGCATCTTATATAGACAAATGTCCAGTCAATGCCATTGTCCCCCAATAATATCCAACCGTCTCTCATTAACATGCCTAACCATTGAAAGAAATCTTTCGTCGTAATATATCAGCACAATGTGAGCCCAGGGCTTAAATAATAAGTTTGTTTATAGGATTTGCTTTAATAATGGTAGGCGTTATGCTATAATTATTGACAAATAACTATAGGGAGTGTTGATGGATGGATACAATTGATAAGAAAATATTACATATTCTTCATAAGAATGCAAGAATTACAGCATCGGAAATTAGTGGTAAAATCAATCTATCTGTTTCGGCCGTTGGTGATCGTCTCAAGAAACTTGAGGCATCAGGCATTATTGAGAATTATACAACGATTCTGAACCCAATAATGATGGAAAAATCACTGACAGCTATAATTATGGTTGCACTTGAACGTCCCAAATACGCAGATTTGTTCCAAGAATTTGTGAATAAAGAAAGTGATATACTAGATTGTTATTATCTTGCAGGTGATTATGATTATGCCCTAAAAATTGTAACAAAAGATACAGCCAGTCTTGAAATCTTAATTGGAAAAATTAAGGCCCTTGAGGGACTTTTAAAGACAAAAACAACCATAGTATTGTCAACCATTAAAGACACACATTCTGTATTGCCTGAGATATAAAAGTAATTGTATTAAGTGACTGTTAGGTTTGTGGCTATAGCATTGCTATGGTCACTTTTTACTTATATATCTCTATTTGCTTTGGTATAATACATATATAGATTAAATAATAGGAGGGTTCATATGCCTTATATACAATTAATATACAACCCTATGGCAGGACAGCGATTTTTTCCAATGTACCTTGATCGTTTTGTTGAAATCTTTCAGAACAAGGGTTATGAAGTTAGAGTTTACCGGACTCAAAGTGCTCAGGACTTTTACACATATTTACTGGATAAAGACATGACAGGGTGTGAAGCGATTTTTGTTGCTGGTGGTGATGGGTCGGTTAACCGTGTTGTAAACGCAATGTTATCTCAGGGGATAGACCTACCAATTGGTGTTATTCCAGCTGGTACGGCCAATGACTTTGCTAATCACATTGATTTACCTGTAGATCAGATTGAAGCGATAGAATGTCTTGCAGAAATGAATATTGACAAGGTAGACGTTGGCAGGGTTAATGACGCTTATTTTGTGAACGTATGTTGTGGTGGTCTATTTGCTAATATCTCTGCCAATATTGATGTTGATTTGAAGAATACTTTAGGGAAACTGGCATACTACATTAAGGGTATTGGTCAATTACCAGGCTTTGACAAAATTCGCTTTCGAATTGAACATGAAGATGGTATAATTGATGACTACTTCTATCTGTTCTTATTGTTGAATGGCTCAAGTGCTGGAGGTTTTTCACGCTTGGTCATGACGCCGATATTCAAGATGGTGTTATGGACTTTGTTGGCATCAAAGCTTGTCCAGTTCAAGAAATACCAGGTTTGTTTGGTAAAATTCTTATTGGTGAACATTTAAGTGATAAGAACATTGTCTTCTTTAAGAGCCGCCAGATGAGAATAGAATGCTTGGAAGGTGTCAAAGGTTTTGAGGAATCAGATATTGATGGAGAAACTGGTCCAGCATTTCCACTGGATATTGAAGTATTACATAATCGACTGAAAGTAATTAGGCCCTTATAGAGCCTATAGTAGAAATGAGGAATGAAAATGTTAATATTACCTATTGAAGATTTTAGGGAAGAAATAAAAGCAGAAATGTATGGCTACGAAGAAATTGAAGAAAGCTTGATTGGGAGATGGTTCATAGCTTTTGATGGATTTGTTGGCAAGAAGCGAAAAGATGAACGCCTTGTTTATAATGGTAACAGGGTTGAAATACGTTTGAAAGATGAATCGGATTTATTTATGATTGTTGATAAATATCTGGCGGCCATTGTTAACGGCGAGCTTGATACATATTTTAATGACTGGAAATTATAAGTTGAGCTAAAAAAGAAAGAGATGATTAAAATTAAATGGCTACACGGCATTTTAATAATAGTCCTATTGTTGACGGCCTGTCAAAGTAAGGTACCTACAAGCACAAATAATAATTCGGTGCACCTAGGAGAAGAAACAGAAAGTTCAAGTGAGCATAAAGTGGAAGAAGAAAACGAGCAAAAAGAAATCGAGCAAGAAGAAAGCGAGCAAGAAGAAAATGAGGAAAATAGGGAGCATGTAGGTGACGAGGAAACGGATACAGAAATAAGCGAGACAGAAGAAATAGAATCTCAAATAGGGCCAGAGGATTTTTTGGCTCATGGTGTTAATGAAATAGGGCACATTATGGTTGTTATGTACCATGGGATTAAAGACAATCCTCCTTACCATAGGACGAAAGATGATTTTATCAAAGATTTAACCTACATGTATGACAATGGCTATAGACTAATTAGCATGTCAGATTATCTGAATCAGACAATCGATGTAGAGATTGGTATGACACCAATTGTTCTGACATTTGATGATGGTCTATCTTCTACATTCTCACTAATCGAGGAAGGTGGAAAGCTACTAGTGAATCCGGAGAGTGCCATTGGTCTGATTGAGGCGTTTTCTAAGGAGCACCCTGACTTTGGCAAAACAGCAACTCTTTTTATTCATGATACAAAGGCGAATTTTAGAGGGGAAGGCAGTGCATTTGAGAGGCTCTCTTGGCTTATTGACCACGGTTATGAGATAGGTAACCATTCGGCTACCCACGCTGACTTAAGTAAGCTTGATCAGCAAGCTTTAATAAAAGAGATTGGCCAAGTGGATGAGTTGCTTCTAGAACTTGAGATGGATTATGACATGAGTGCAATTACATACCCTTATGGTAAGCGACCTAATGAAACACTTATTAATAATTTGATTGAGACCACCTACAAGGGCATAGGAATTGATTATAGTGTAGGTTTTAGAGAAGGTCCAAGCTTTATTTTGCGACCGCCAATTCATCAAAAGTTTTCGCCTTTTAATGCACCAAGAGTCAGAGGGTCAGAAGGTGAAGTTCAAGACATGTGGTGGTTTTTTAACCATTATGATAATGACCATCCTGAACTTAAATATGTTTCTGATGGTAGGGAAGACGTTGTTGTTGTTCCACAAACATACCTAGAGGATGTTAATGCAGATAAATATGATACCCTTATCCTTGAAGTGTATTAGTTCAACAATGAGCATATTAAGCATAAGAAAACATAACAAAACACAACTATTTGGATAATAGTTGTGTTTTTTGCTTTGGCCTCATGAAATTATGCACAAAAGTGTCGTTGTGGATAGAAAATAATTGGTAGATATACCTAAGGCACGTTTGAGAATTTTGTCCTATAATATAAATAGGGCATTTTTGGGTTAATCTTGATGACTGAGGAAAGTCATGCAGATGTGATAAATGAAGCTGGGGTGACATGTATTGGCGATTTGTTTTATAACTGGTAAAACAGGCACAGGCAAAACACAACATTTATTAGAACAGATCATAGCAAAGTCAAAGGTGTTGCCATCTAAGGAACGAATTCTGATTATTGTACCGGAGCAGGGAACCCTTGATGTTCAGTACGAAATGATTCAAAAACATCCAAATCACTGTATAACAGATATTGAGGTCTTAAGTTTTGGCCGTTTAGCCCATAGAATGGTTGATGAGCTAGGCGTGGCTGGTAAAACAGTCATTAGCGATGTTGGTAAGAATATGATAATTCGCAAAATTATCAATGATGACAGTAAGTCATATCCTTTTCTAGCTAAAAACATTCATAAAAAAGGCTACGTAAACGAATTAAGAGATTTGATGTCAGAGTTCTCAAGGTATACGATTACAGATAGTGATTTTGACTCAGTTATTGATAAAGTCGATGAGACTTTGTTAAAACATAAATTAATGGATTGTCATAAATTATTTGTCGCATATCAAAAGGCGGTTGATGATGGCTACTTTAGTGGAGATTCTTTGATGGACCTGTTGGTTTCAAGGTGTGACAAGAGCCAGTTTATAGAGAATTCTCATATATTCATTGATGGTTTCTATGGTTACACACCTATTCAATATGCTCTAATTGAGAAACTTGTCAATAGGGTCAAAAACTTAACGATAACAGTAACAATCAGCAAGGAAATTCTAAAAAAGCAAAGCCTTAAACAAAACCATTTATACTTTGAAAGTCATGAAACATACAACAAACTAAAAGATATCGTTAGGGAGAATCCTGGTCTTGAAGTCGTTGACAAGGTGATGACCAATGACCATATTAACGTAACAAAGAATCATCTTAGAGATAATCTATATCAGTACCCTTACAAAGTATATCAAGATCAAACAGAAGGCATTCGAATTATCAAAGCAGTATCTCTAAAAAAAAGAAGTCGTATCTGTATGTGATATAATTGTGGATTATGTAAGGAACAAAGGTTATAGGTACAAGGATATTGCCATATTATGTGGTGATGTGTCAAGGTATGAAAGGTTGTTAAACTGGCGTCTTAAAGGGATGGATATGCCCTATTACCTTGATAGTAAAAAGCCATTCTTGGCAAGTGACGTTCCAGGATTTGTTCTGTCATGTGTTGGTATATTCTATCGTAACTTGAGTTATAAGGCTATGTTTACGTACTTAAAATCGGCCTATGTTGATTACGATGAAGAAGTGATGCATTATCTTGAGAATTATGTCATTAGATATGGTGTAAAAGGATTGAGTGGTTGGCAGAAAGAGTGGCAATATAAGGTTCCAGATATCCATCTTGAAAAAGACAGTAAAGCTCACTCTGTATGTTTGGCATCAATTAATCAACTAAAGGATTCAATTCTAAAGCCAATAATCAAATTAAAAGAAAACAAACCTATGACCATCAAAGAGCATGTAAAATGCCTTTACGAATTTATAGATAATCTTGAACTGGAAAAAACAATTCAAAAAAAGAAGAAATCAATATGAGGCTCAAGGTGATTTTAATAAGGCAAGAGAGTATAATCAAGTATATGGCATTGTTATTGATTTGCTGGAACAGCTCTACGAGTTGGACTCTGATAGCCCTATGGACTTCAAAGGCTTCTATGAAGTTCTAGAAGCAGGCTTTGAGCAACTTGAACTCAAGAACGTTCCCGCTAGAATGGATGAGATCATTATTGGTGATCTAACCAGATCAAGGATAAATGATAAGAAGCTGGTATTTGTATTGGGTGTAAATGAAGGGCTTGTACCTTTAATAAACGAAGGTGCATCTCTTCTGACAGACAAAGAGCGAGATATAATGGATGGACACGGATTTGCATTAGCGCCAAGCGCAAGCAAAGCCTTGTACAAAGACCGATTCTATATATACCTCAAATTGCTAAAAGCAACAGAAGATGTCTACTTATCTTATGCACTTATTGATGATGAGGGCAAGGTAGGCAGACCATCACATCTTATCCATATGTTACAAAAGTTATGTCCAAAGGTGCCGGTGGGTATTGTTGATGACAACTACAGAACATCCTCTTCACTGTCAACAAGTGAAATGGCCTATGAAGACCTAATGGACAGTCTTAAGCTTGACCCAAATGCTGGTTGGGAATTATACCTAAATTGGTTTAGAGATTCATCGGATTATAAGGACCAGTTTCAGCAGGCCTTGAAAGGCAAAAAACATAGTGTGACGGATGACAAACTTAGTGATAGGCTAGTAAGGAAGATGTATGGAGATAAGCTTCTAAACACTGTATCTCGGCTTGAGCAGTATGCCAAATGTCCCTTTTCTCATTTTGCTACCTACGGACTTCGAGCAAATGAAAGAGAAATGTATGAAATTACCATGCCACAACTGGGAATGATTTTTCATCGTGTTATTGAACTTTTTTTCAAAGCGAATTTCAGAACGGGAACTTTCCTGGGATGAGGTGATACAAGCAATAAGACTTGCTTGGATAGGCGAAATGGTTGAATCAGCACTCCTTGAAGAACAGCATCAAGTTTTCCTCTCAAGCGAGCGAAATCAATATAGGATAAAGCGTCTAATAGCTATACTTGATAAGACCATTGAGGCTATTGGATTCCAAATAAGTAGAGGTAACTTTGAACCGGCAGAAGCAGAGTGGCAATTCAAAGGTGATGATTCTTTGGAGGCGTTGAACCTTTCCCTTAATGGTGATAGGGAGATGTGTTTGCTTGGAACCATTGATAGAGTTGATAAGTTAAGTAAAGACGGTGTTTCATATTTAACGGTCATCGATTATAAGTCATCCTCCAAAGACATGGATTATGGTGACGTCTATAACGGTTTACAACTTCAATTGCTTTTGTACCTTAATGCGGCTATTGAGGTCACTTCTAATGCTATTGACAATGAAGAGGTTAAACCAGCTGGTATTTTTTACTTCAAGGTTGATGATCCCTATATCGACAGTGATTTACTGCTAAGCTCGGACCAAAGTCAAGAGGCCCATCTGAAAAGTTTTAGGTTGAGAGGTCTGGTGATTGAGGATGAGACAATTATCAAGGAATTGGACAGTCAGTTTACAGTAGACTCACCAGTAATACCTGTGAAAAGGAATAAAAGTGGCACACTTTCTAAGAATTCAAGAACCATTGACCCTGAGGATATGACTCATCTTAGAACGTTTGTCAACAAGAAAAGTACAAGCCTTGGCAATGGTATTGTCAATGGTGAAATAAGCCCCAAACCCTTTGTTAAAAAAAAGCCAAACCGCATGTGATTATTGTGTCTACAAAAGTGTTTGCGGTTTTGATGAAAAACTTCCTGAGTGCTCTTACAATCGTCATGACAGTTTAAGTCAGGAAGCTTATATGGATATAATAAGAAAAGAGGTTTAACATGCAAGATGTCATCAAGAAAATCATTAAAATTGAAGAGAAAGCCCAGGCAATTATTGAAGGGGCAAACAAGGAAAAAGATCAGATTCGTAGGGACTTTGAAGAGAAGGTTACAAGTCTAGAGAATAAGATTATGGGTGACGCTAGGAAAAAAGTGAAACAACTAAGGGAAAGGGAGCTTAGCGAAAATAAAATTGCCTCAGATAAGAGAGCAAGCAAATGTGAGAAACAAATTGTTGCAATGGAAGCAAGAGTCAGCGAGCATAAAGAACAATGGGTCAAGGAACTGGTTGAGAATGTCTTGAAAAGGTAGGCTTAGACGATGTTAAACATGGTTAATTATGGTCATCTGACCACAAAAATCAGGGCAATGAAGGGCAAAATGCTTAGTAATGAGGATTTTGATAATTTACTGAATATGACTTCGGTGAAGGAGATTGCCCTCTATTTGAAAAACAAGACTTACTATGGCGAAAATTTCCTTGATTTTAAAGAGGATGCAATCCATAGAGGTGATCTAGAAGTGATGTTATATAGGGCACATCTAACAGATGCCCTAAAAATTGGTCGCTATTTAAAGGGTAAAGAGAAGAAAATATATAGATTTGTTTATAGAAAACAAGAGGTTGAAGATTTAAAGAAAATGATACGTTCACTGCAAATGGGCAAACCTTTATCGAGCTTGAATAAACAAAGTTTGTTTGTTAGCAAATACAGTCATATCGATTTTAACGTATCACTTACAACTGAGACCATGAGGGAATTAATTGAAACTTTAAGACATACGAATTTCTATGCAATACTAGAACCCTTAATGGTTAACGACCACAAAATAAACCTCTTTGCCGCTGAGATGGCCCTTGACCTATATTATTATAAAAAGGTTATTGATGACATCAAAAAACATACATCTGGCAAGGATGCAGAAATTCTTAGTGTGGCTTTTGGCCTTGACGTTGATTTTAGAAATATGATGTGGATTTATAGGGGTAAGAAATTCTATGATTTAAGAAAAGAGATACTTTTCTCCTATATGTTGCCAGGAGGCTACAAACTTAAGAAAGATCGAATTATTGACCTTGTTGAGACAGACACAGCACAAGAGGTTCTTTCTTTATTAAAGAGAGGTCCATACAAAGACATAGTAGATTTTGAGTCTGGTCATTGGGACAATAGTTTTTATAAGTATTATGGCAAAGCTCAGCAACTTAATATGCGGTTTATGCCATTTACAATAGCACCGATTATTGGTTATGTGTTTATTAAAGAGATTGAAATACTAAATTTGACAACAATCATTGAAGGGGTCCGCTATAATGTAGACCAAGAAGTGATGGCGTCATTTTTATCAAGATAGGGGAAGGAGGCGTCAAAAATGGTAGAAAAAATGCATTTTGTGAACATTGCAGGGCCTATAAAAATTCTTGATACATTTGTAATTCAAAGCATTGTGCCCCATGAAGTCCAACTGGTTAATGCCTACAACATCCTTTCGTCTGTAAGAGGGATATCCAAATTTACGGAAGCAAACCCTTATCAGAAACTTGTGGATAAAGTCAAGTTGCTTGGAGAAGTTGCAGGGGTCGATTTTGTTTATGACGAGAATGCGCCAGTTACAATTATGCCAACTTATTTAATTGAACCAGAGATAGATGGTTACGAGAGACAATTAGAAACCATTAGGCATATCAGCGAGACCCTCAAAGAAGACTTGGATTATAAGATTCAAATAAGGAATCAATTGGTTCATATCCAAAATCTAGAGATTGAAGTAGATAAACTCTTTGATTTTGATTATATGAAGTTCCGCTTTGGTTCTATGCCAAGAGATAGCTTTGATAAACTCTTTGATTATATTGCTGAACTTGAAGTCATTGTTTATGAGGTTTCAAGAGATGGTGATAATGTTTTTTTTGGTTTACTTTACGCCAAGATCACAACAAGAGAATATCGACAGTCTATTTGCTTCAATCTATTTTCAACGTATTCGTTTATCAGATGATATTCGAGGTTATCCTAAGGAGGCCTTGGAGCAACTGAATGAAGAAATTGAAGAGTTGACCAAGAGAGTTGAAGAGCTTGAAGAGCAATCAAGAGCCTATGTTCAAACTCATATTCACAGAATTCAGGAGCTTTACACTTTTGTAGCACAGCTGGATTCCGTATTTGATGTTAGAAAACTAGCGGTTAGATCAAAAGATGCCTTTTATCTGACGGGTTGGATACCGGACTCTCAGCTGAACACACTCCTTGGTGAAGTAGATGAGATTCCAGCGGTGACATGTATTGTTGAAGAAGATGATGCCATAAGGATGTCGAAGCCGCCTACAAAACTTAAGAATCCAGGCTTCTTCCAACCTTTTGAAGCCCTAGTCAAAATGTATGGTACGCCATCATATAATGAGATTGATCCGACAATTTTTTATTGCACTAACCTACATGGTATTGTTTGGAGGTATGTTTGGTGATGTGGGTCAAGGTCTTGTTATTAGTTTGGTTGGTTATTTGATCTATCGTAAGTCAAAGAACCAACTGGGTAAAATTATGATGTATTTGGGTGGTATGTCCTTTGCATTTGGCTTTGTCTATGGATCGCTATTTGGCGATGAGCATCTTATAGGAGACCTACTTGGTTATAAGCCAATTAATCCTATGGAAGTGACCATGGAGATTCTAGTGGTTACAATAGGGTTTGGTATCTTCTTGATGCTTATAGCTATGGTAATTAGCATCAAAAACTCCTATGACCAACATAAGATTGGTAAACTCCTATTTGACCGTAATGGTATTGCCGGACTCGTATTTTATTTAACTGTTCTTGGTATCATACTTGCAAGTATCATGAATATTGAAGTGAGCCCGATTATAGTTCTTGTATTTATTGTGGCACCGATGATTCTTATATTCCTTGCCCACCCTCTAGGTAATTTAGTAGAAGGTAAGAGCCATATACTGCCAGCAGACAAAGGTGGTTTCTTCATAGAAGCCTTATTTGAATTAATTGAAACCTTGTTGGCCTTTCTAAGCAACACAATATCATTTATGAGGATTGGTGCCTTTGCTCTAAACCACGTTGGTTTTTTCCTTGCATTTCACATGTTATCGGATATTGTTGCAGAATCATCTGGTAAAGCCGGCGGTGTGGTTGTAATGATACTGGGGAATATCCTTATTATAGCCCTTGAAGGATTGATTGTAGGAATTCAAGGTATGCGACTTGCATATTATGAGCTATTTAGTCGTTTCTATGAGGGTGATGGTGTAGAATTCAAGCCTTTTAGTATTAAGAAGACAAGTAATGAAGCATAGTGATTTATATAACAGATGGAGGATTAAGAAATGAATTTTATTTTAGTAATGACAATTATTTTAGTAGGGGCAACGGTAGTGGTTGGTATTAGAAGTATCAAAAATGGTTTAAGTGGAAAGAATGCCAAAAGATTTCTTGGTATGAACGGTTTATCTTTTATGACATTAATGATTGTAGCAGCCGTATTGGTTTTCTCTGGTAATGACGCTTCAGCATCAGAGGCGGTAGCTGGTGCAGCAGCTTCATCTGATGGACTTAAGTATATTGCAGCAGCCTTATCAACTGGACTTGCATGTATTGGTTGTGGTATAGCCGTAGCCATATCTGGATCAGCTGCAATTGGTGCGATTTCTGAGAATGAGAAACTTCTTGGTAAAACAATTATCTTTGTTGGACTTGCAGAAGGTATAGCAATCTATGGTCTTATCATATCAATTATGATTCTTGGAAGCTAAGAATAAGAAAAGTTTGGATGTGATGATATGAAAATGTATTTGATTAGTGATAACATTGACACCAAAACAGGCATGAGGCTTGCAGGTATTCCTGGTATAGTCGTTCATTCAAAAGAAGAAGTTGAAGAAGCTGTGAATCAAGCAATTCGTAATCCTGAGACTTGCCGTCTTGATGATTACTGAGAAATTAGGACTTATGATACCGGAACTAATTAATGATATTAAGACCAATTATCCAACACCTCTTATAGTAGAGATACCTGATAGACATGGTTCTGAACGTGGTATGGATTCAATTACTAGATATGTAAGAGATGCTGTTGGGTTAAAACTATAGGTGGTATAAATGAGTAAAATTGAAGAAAAACTCGAACACTTTGCCAGCGATATTATGTCGGATGTTGGTGAGGAAAGAAGACAAATCATAGAAGCGGTTGATAATGAACTGCGTGCTGAACTTGAAGCCAAGGAAATGACATTTCTAGGCAATGCCTATGAATTGATTCAAGATGCTTTAACGAGTATCGACAAAGAAAAGAATGAGCAGTTATCAAAAAGTATTATGGGCAACAAAGTAGAGCTGCTAAAAAAAAGAAATGCACTGATTGATGAGATGTTTGATGAGGCTATTAAGGCACTTAGAGCATTTACAAAATCTGATGAGTATGTCCCACATGTACTTTCTTTGGTTGAAGATGCAAAGGAATTTCTGGGAGATGGTGAGATTGAGGTTTGTCTTAATGCTGCAGATAAGGATCTTATTTCAGAAATAGAAAATAAATCGGGTCTAAAAGTGACGTTGGAATCCAAAAAAAAGTTGATTTAATAGGAGGATGTAAAGTATACAACAAATCTAGTAGTATTGTTGTTGATTATTCATTCCTTCGTAAATTGGATGATCAAAGAGAAGATTTCATATTCAAATGTCATTTGGACGTAGAATAGTGGGTGGCTAGTGTGATAGAAAAAGGAAAAATTGCAGGTGTTAATGGTCCTGTAGTTACCATTCGTGGTAGTAAAGACTTCCAAATGCTTGAAATGATTTTTGTTGGACATCTAAAGCTAATTGGAGAAATAATCAATATCAATGGCGAAGATGTCACTGTTCAAGTTTATGAATCAACAACTGGATTATCTGTAGGTGAGCCGGTTTATGCAACTGGTAAACCCATGTCGTTGGAACTAGGGCCTGGAATAATTGGTGGTGTATTTGATGGGATTCAAAGACCCTTAGAAGACATTGAAAGCCAATCAGGATCCTTTATAGGTAGAGGTCTTGAAACAAAGGCGCTTGAACGTTCAATCAAATGGGATGTCACAATGACAGTCAAGGTTGGTGATGTGCTGACTGGTGGACAAGTTTATGCTTTGGTAAAAGAGACTGAGTTGGTCGAGCATAAAGTAATGTTAGGTCCAGATAAGTCTGGTGAAGTTGTAGAGCTTGTAGCAGATGGCTCTTATCATGTAAACGATGTTGTGGCCAAAATACGAAATGAATTTGATGAAGTCATAGATTTGAAATTATACCAAAGATGGCCAGTAAGAAAAGCAAGGCCATTTAGTCATAGAAGACCATTATCTCAACCTTTAGTGACAGGCCAGAGAGTCATTGACAGCTATATCCTATAGCAAAAGGTGGCGCAGCAGCCGTACCTGGCGGGTTTGGTACTGGTAAAACAATGACCCAGCATCAGCTAGCCAAATGGTCTGATGCGGATATTATTGTTTATATTGGTTGTGGAGAACGTGGTAATGAGATTACCGAAGTGCTTGAAGACTTCCCTGAGCTTATCGATCCAAAATCTGGTAAGCCCTTGATGGATAGAACCGTATTAATAGCCAATACATCCAATATGCCTGTTGCTGCTCGTGAGGCGTCAATATACACAGGGATTACAATTGCAGAATATTACCGTGACATGGGTTATCATGTTGCGATTATGGCAGATTCTACTTCTAGATGGGCTGAGGCTTTAAGAGAAATCTCAGGACGCTTGGAAGAGATGCCAGCTGAGGAAGGATACCCAGCATACCTACCCTCTAGATTATCACAGTTCTATGAAAGGGCAGGATATGTTGATACGCTTGGTGGTAGTGAAGGTTCTGTATCAATTATAGGCGCTGTTTCACCACAAGGTGGTGACTTTTCTGAGCCAGTCACTCAAAATACAAAAAGGTTTATACGATGTTTTTGGGCCCTTGATCGACAACTTGCTTATTCACGACATTACCCTGCCATTCACTGGTTAAACTCCTATAGTGAGTATGTGGATGGACTTGAGCAGTGGTACAATGACAATGTTTCACCTGACTTTATGGGGATTCGTCGTGAAGTAATGGCCTTATTACAAGAAGAAAGTAAGCTTATGGAGATTGTTAAGCTTATAGGGGCCGATATTTTACCAGAAGACCAAAAGTTGATTCTTGAAATCACCAAGCTCCTACGACTTGGTTTTTTGCAGCAGAATGCATTTCATGACGTAGATACTTATGTACCAATGGAGAAGCAACAAGAAATGATGAGAATCGTTATGTATGTTTACCATAAAGCTCAAGTTTTGGCTAATGATGGTATACCTGTTTCTCAGATGCGAAAAACAGGGATATTTGAAGAATTGGTCAAAATTAAATATACAATAGGTAACGACGACATAGAAGAGTTCAAACCATTATATGAACGTATTGATAAGGAATTTGGTTCATTGCTTGAAAGTTATAAAAAATTCGGAAGGGTGAAAAATGGATGAGTATAGAATATCTAGGTGTTAAAGACGTCACAGGTTCCATAATGGTCCTTGATGGTGTTAAGAATGCCACATATGAAGAGATGGTTGAAATCACCCTAGATAGTGGCGAAATCAGATCGGGTCGTGTCATTGAAATTATGGATGACAAAGCTGTTATTCAGGTGTTTGAAGGTACAACCGGAATTTCTAGTGGTAATACAAGAACCAAGTTAACAGGTAAGTCATTAAAGATTCCCCTCTCCAAGGAAATTCTGGGTAGAGCAATGAACGGTCTTGGTAGACCAGTGGATGGTTTAGGAGACTTAATGGCAAATGTTAGATGGGATGTCAATGGAGATCCAATTAATCCAATTTCCAGAAAATACCCTAGAAATTTTATTCAAACAGGTGTCTCTGCGATTGATGGTCTAACAACACTAATCAGAGGTCAAAAGCTACCAGTTTTTTCTGGTAATGGTTTGCCACATGATCAATTGGCAGTTCAGATTGTCAATCAAGCTCAATTATCAGTTGAAAATAGCCAAGATGATGATTTTGCCATCGTGTTTGCGGCAATGGGTGTGAAAAACGATGTGGCCCAATTCTTTAGAGATAGTTTTGAGCAAAGTGGTGTGCTTCAAAAAGTTGTCATGTATATGAACTTAGCCAATGATCCGGTTGTTGAACGTATAGTAACGCCACGTGCTGCTCTAACCGCAGCTGAGTATCTTGCTTTTGAACATAATATGCATGTTCTCGTTATATTAACGGACATGACGTCTTATTGTGAAGCCTTAAGGGAAGTATCTTCATCAAAAGGTGAAATACCTTCAAGAAAAGGTTTCCCAGGCTACATGTATTCAGACTTAGCATCACTATATGAACGTGCTGGAATGTTAAAGGATAGGGAGGGTTCTATAACTCAGATACCTATTCTGACAATGCCTAATGATGATATTACCCATCCAATACCAGACCTGACTGGCTATATTACAGAAGGGCAAATTGTTCTTGATAGAAGCTTACACCAAAAAGGTGTATACCCACCAATTATTGTATTGCCGTCTCTTTCAAGGCTTATGAAGGATGGAATTGGTGAAGGATTTACAAGAGGAGACCATCCACAAGTAGCCAATCAGCTATTTGCCTCTTATGCAAAAGTCCAAGAAGTTAAAGCTTTGGCATCTGTTATTGGTGAGGATGAACTGACTGACATTGATAAACAATATATGGCTTTTGGTAAAGCCTTTGAAACCCAGTTTGTTGCTCAGAAATTTATTGAGAACAGATTCATGGAAGTGACTCTAGATCTTGGCTGGTCGCTCCTTGGTATATTACCAAGAGAAGAGTTGACACGTCTAGATGATGAACTACTAGGCAAGTATTATAAACCTGCACAGTAAAAGAAAGTGATCTATTATGGATAACACATTATTTCCAACCAAAGGTAATCTTATATTGGCCAAGAACACATTGGCTTTATCCAAACAAGGCTATGATTTACTTGACAAGAAACGTAATATTCTTGTTAGGGAAATGATGAATTTGATGGAAGAAGCTAAAGAGATACAAAGCAGTATCTCTGAGACCTTTAGTAATGCATATCAAGCCCTTCAAGAGGCCAACTTAACCATTGGCATCAATACAGTCCAGCAAATTGGTGAAGCCATAGAAGAGGAAGAGGATATTGAAATAAAATTGCGTTCAATAATGGGTGTTGAAATGCCGATTCTTAAGGATTTGACTACAGAGTTTAAGCCTCAATATGGATTTGCTAGAACAAACCTATCCCTTGATGAAGCCATGGCCATGTTTGATAAGGTTAAACATCTTACATTGCAGTTGGCTGAGGTTGAGAACGCAATCTATAGGCTGGCAATCAATATAAAGCGTACACAAAAAAGAGCCAATGCCCTTAAGAACATAATGATTCCTAAATATGAGAACATCACCAAATTTATGGTCAATGCTCTTGAAGAAAAAGAGAGAGAAGAATTCACTAGACTTAAGATGATTAAGAAGATTAGTTAGATAAGCAATCTATACAGAAGATAAGGGAGATAGTCAATTTGACTGTCT
>JDSF01000390.1_pt1 | contig 18028 bp, 15 predicted proteins | sample 199441 | NCBI WGS metagenome assembly JDSF01 (sample SAMN02592751, study PRJNA231836) | bioreactor metagenome | isolation source: continuous culture bioreactor denitrification-DNRA | place: Germany: Bremen
CCTGTTGTTTCTCGTTTTTTTTCTTTGCTGTCTCACCAGCGAAGAGTATTGTATCATCCCAGCAATTTAAAGTCAAGGTTTTTTGAGGAACTTTTTTTTCAACAAAACATTACAGCGTTCTCTAAACCCTTATTATCAGCGGCTTTAGCACATATTTTTTTTATTGAAGTTTATTTGTTCTTTTTTCTTGTTCTGTTGCTTATTCTCTTTAATACCTTAAAAAAAATATTTCTAAACCCCTCATACTGTCTTCCAAGCCAAAGAATGAGAGTATTCTCACACTTATTCCCTACTTAGCATCTTATTAGAATCTCTTAATTGTTCATCATCAAAAAAAGCGTCAATTCAAAATATGACCCCTTATCAACTAAAAACCCGGTATTAGCTCAAATAGATCTAGATAAATACCACACACTAAAAATACAGGGGGAGATCTTTCTTTTATCAACTTTATGTATGTACTTCATGGGGGTCCTTATACTATGAAAAAAGACGTCCCTATCTTCATATAATACTTCAATACAAAGTTAAGGACGCTTTCAAAGCAAGATCATTATTTAGTTATGTAATTTCCCTATAATATATAGTAGAAACACGTTAATCTACTTTATAATACTCTTTGAAATATTTGTTACCACCTTCATTAATAGGTTGTTATCATAGAAGAAACTAGCTACCTTAGATACTTCTAATGTCTCATATACCTTAGCTACATTTGGATTAGCGCTTAACATAGATAGTACTAAACCTAAAAACCAGACAACAATAACACCAATAATTGCACCGATTGCCAAACCACCTAATTTATTTATCTGATTAAGTACAGGCAACTTGCTTACTAAGTCAGCTAAGCTTATAACGACCTTCATTAAAATAGATACAATAATGAAAACACCTAGAAAAGCAATAATATTAATAATTAATGTGGCAATCATACCACCAATATAATCACCAATGTTATTTACATCCAACAGATTGTAGATTTCATTATTGTTATTGGTTACTAATATATGTTTAAATGCCTCTGGTATCTGTAACCCATTAATAAAGTTCATTTGGTCTCCAGTAGTCTGAGCTGTCTCAGCAGCACCTTCTAACTTTAATAAACCAATAATCCAATCTTTTATGGATCCAAAAACACCTGTATTATGAATCAGAAATTGACTCACATATGGATATACATACATGGTAACCATCACCGATATAATCAAAGATACAAACTTAAACAACGTTTTTATTAAACCTCTCTGATAGGAAATAAAAGCATTAAGCCCAATGATCCCTATCACCACTATATCTAACCAACTCATTTTAATTTCCTCCTCATTTAATCACCTTTACAACCCTATATTCATTTTGTAGAACGATTAGGAATTTATTACGACCTAAAGATGCAATATATTTTATATCTTCCTTAAGAGGTGTATCCCAATTAATTTTACCATTATAATATTCCCTTATGTAGAATTCAGATTCAACATAGTATTTTTTCATGGCTACCTTCTAAATATGTAATTGGGTGTTCATAATCTGTTTGATAAGCTACTTGTCCTGAAGGCTTGTATGCCACTAGGGTATTTTCTTGATATGTTGCCTCTCCTGAAACGGGTCTACCCATTAAAGTTAATAGATTGCCATCTGCATAAGATACTTTTTTAATTTCATTGCCTATTATAACTTTGGCAATCTCCTCTGGCTTGATATCTACTTGATAAAATAAAATCTGATTATCACCTACTGCACTCACATGCTCTCCATCAAGAAACTTCACTTCTGGGATAACGGTGCCATCAACACCGTATGCGCCAGTTACCCTTTCGTCAAATTTCTGACCGGTATCACTGAAATTAAAAAACGTTAAGTTGGATGCTACTGTTTCACCCTTTACAAACAAGTAGCTCGTAACCATCTTGGTACCATCTTTTGAAATATCTAAGGCTAAAGGAAACCCATCATTTTCTAAAAAAGTTTCTCTATGTATTAATTCTGTGCCTTCTGCATTATATAATTGCACAACATGTCCCTTTTCATTTTGCCCAATTATAGCTACTATACCATTTTCATTAATATCATACATAATGATGGGGTCATTCACATCATATTTTCGAATAAACCCTTCTTCGTTAAATAAATAAATATCTCTTGATGATATATCACCAACTGCTAAAAACTTATCATTACTAATCACCTTGGGATTCATCATATTAAAGGTTTTATCCCATATAGGGTTTCCCTTATAGTTTATCATGGTCACACCATCTTTGGATACTCTTACAATATGATCACCCAATTGTCTTAAGCTCACCTTATCAAGCGGATTAATAATTGTCTTATTCATGACTTCAAACTTAACTTTCCCCCCTATTAACCCATAGCCCGTTGGTCGTAAAATTAATACGTATGCCACCAATGCGCCAATGACAGTAACCATGATGAGAAAGATTTTCATCTTTTGTTTTTTCACCTTATCACCTACGTTTATTCTTTCTTATCCTTTTGTTAGTCTCTTTCCTAAATACTTTACGTTACCCTTGATCTTAGCTTTTAATTCATCCCATTTTAGTTTAGCAAAATATAACATAATGAGAATAATTTGAAATATACCTATGTAGCCAAATATAGGATAGACCTTACCTACCATATTTGAAAAACCTATTTGAGAAAAAACCACTGCCACACTAATGAAAAAATGCAAGCTTGACTTTACCACCCTTAGCTTTATTTATATTTAACTTAGATAATATGCCATAACCATTAGCTACCGCTGTAGTAAACATAGCAGAAATTAAAACAATGATGTAAATATATTGTACCACCTTAGCGTATCTCATTACAATAGCTAGCATAGGAATTTCTATTCCTTGTATATCTTTGTAATGTACAAGAATCACAAAACCAAGGATTAGTCCAATCATACCTAGAGCGATACCAGCAAGAAACGAACCTAATCTGGCTGTGAATTTACTGGTAATTAATTTATGCAAAGTGGTTAACACCACCACAGCTGTGATAATGTTATAGGATACATAGATAATGGCTGAGCTAAACCAATTATCACGAACAACTAAAAACACTTGAACGATATTGCTTATGACAGATGTACTTCTAAAAAACCACATATATAATCCCACAATAAGAACACCTACTAATAAAATAGGTGCTAAAATAGAATTAACCGCAATAACACCCTTAACGTCAAACAAAAAGGTAATGTAACAACAAATAGCCATGGCAAGAACACCTACCTGATAGGGCATGTGAAATCTTTGTTGAAACAAAGCTCCTGAGCCTGCAAACATGGCACAAAAACAAACGAACATAAAAAAGACAACAGTCCAGTCCAATATTTTGCCAGATACTTTTCCTGCTATAGGGTTTATAAACTCTTTATAGTTTTTTGCACCATTATGGTAGATCGTTTCTAGAACTGCCCATCCGATAAGTGCGAACATAAAACCTGTCAGCAATAACCCTATCATACCTTTGTATCCATAATATGCAAAAAACTTCATCATTTCTTGACCAGAAGCAAAACCAGCTCCAAGAACAGTTCCTATGTATACTGATGCAATTTTTTATGGCATTTCTGAAATCTGTTTTCAATATATCAACCCCTGAATATCATAATGTTTGATTAAAACTTGTTATTATATATTTATGTTCACCTCTATAAGTTCATACCATATAAGTCTATTTAGATCATATGCCTTCTTTAATTAATCGAGCCAATATAATACTTATCATTATAAATAAGCTACACTTTCCCATACTATAAAAAGGCTATCAATGCTAGAATACCTAGCTAATGATAGTCTTTTTTATAGTTATTATGACTTGTTTCTTCTATTATAATGTGCTTCCCGTCATGTTAATTAATCTCCACTCTGGATACCTTGCCATCCAAACCATTCTTTTTTTTGTGGTATTGGACTTTTACATAAGTATCTTCGTAGCTACGTTCAAAGGAATTTACTTTATAATCTCTTACATACCTTTTAACTGTTATGGTACATACATCGTCACCCCAACTTCCTTCTGGGCTATCATAAACGCGGATGACCGTATCCGGTGCTACATTTTTTCAAACGTAGTGATCGGACTTCATCATTTTCCATAGGGTTCTTTTTTAAGGTTAACTCTTGTATAGACTACATTCCATGTACCTAATAAATCTTGTGTACAGTTATTACCTTCATAAAACATAATAGAACCATCTGGAAGTTTATCGTAATGGGTATTTACACTCACACGGGATATCTTACCATCCAAACCATTCACATAGTGCGGTATCACTCGGACATGGTCGTTATCTACATAGGTTTCAAAAGAATCGACTTTAATACTTGCACCATCACCCTTGATGTAAACCTCAGCCCAGTCATCATCTTTTCCTCCGTTAGGATCATCATAGAAAGTGAGTAATGCTCCTGCTTTGGCATCTGTAATAACCATAGAACGTATCTCATCATTTTCGATAATGTGATTCTGGAGATTCAAGGTCATATTCTCTGATAGACTTACTGTTCCGACAAGGTCTTGTGTGCCATTATTGCCTTCATAGAATCGTGCTACAGAACTGGGGGCACTTACCCCTACTCTCACTTCTACTCTTGATACTTTACCTGATAAACCATTATATAAATGGGGTAAAATGTATACATAGTCATTACTCAAGAACGCTTCAATATTATCAATCCTTATGGAATGGTCAATATCCTTCTTTACAAAGATCTCTACATAATCGTCAGATGTACTGCCACTTGGACTATCATATAATCTAATACATGTATCTTTATCCATTTGGATAAGTTTTAACGACCTTATATCATCATTGGATAATTTCTTAACACCACTTGGAGGGTCCTCTTGAATATTATAAGTTATATCCCCATTTATACTTAACCCTGCACGCATAATACCGATACAATTATCACGTGCATAGAATTCAATAAAGTTATTATACTTATTCAATGTAGAGCCTGTTCCTGAACCTGGACCATAAGGTCCATCCTTATAATCGATACCAACATTGCCCCATCTACCACGATAGTCAAGCCATGGCTGATTTTCTAACACCTGGACGTTATGCCAAGTTTCCCATGTTTGCCCACTTTTACTGATATGATCATCAGGAAGCAACAGTGCCGTTGCAGCTGGTCGATCTATTTTCCATTCATTACTACCCGTACTGGTGGCTGCTTCTAATGCATAAGATGCATGGCTATCAATCGCTGAATAAACAACAGGGTGACTGCCTTCAAATTCCAATTCGCTCTGGGTATAATATTGATGTTCATCCCCATGAGCATTGTATATTGCAGCGTCAAAGGTATGATTTTCTTTATTTAAAATGACAGTAATTCTTTCCCAATCTCCTTGGTGGGATGCACCGTCAATGCCTAAGATATCTGGACCAATATTGCCATTATGGGGATACCAGAAGAGATATATCATCTCATAGTAGTCATTACCTTCATAAAACTTGACGTATACTGGAGCATTAACCGTTCCATCATTATCACCATATTTAGCTGAGTCCACAATGCGTCTCAAAAAAGAATTTGCCATCTTGGTTACTTTGAGCCCCTTCATACACTTGATTAGCAATGTTATCAGCTGTTACATTTTCTTCAACGACTGCTGATGTAACGCTTCCACTTAAAAGTATTGTATCTTCAATCCATACTCTTGTATCTTCGATTAAATAATGCATCTCAGTTGCCTGAAACCAATTTTCAACGTTATCAGGAAAATACTGTTCTTCATTATGAAAATAAACTTTTGGTGCATACTGTTTAATTAAGTCAAGTTTTTGACCTTCTGTCAATGAGGTTGAAGCATAACTCTGAATCCCAAACCTAGAACTCACATGAACAATGATTAAAATCAATACAAAAAAACAGATAACTCTTTTCTTACATATCATAAATATTCCTCCCTTGTAAAAAGTATCTACATTATAAGCATAAGCAATTATCTTAGCTATACCTATAGTTTCATTATAGCAAATCATTGTCATGTTTTATCCTTCTTGGCATGTAAGTGTCATACAGCATCATAAAACAGCAATCAAGAAAAGAGGCTACGCGTCGTCTTCCATAGGAAGTTTTAGTCGTTAAGAAAGTTTCCATAGCGCATATGCTAAACTGAGGACTTTCCTATAAGATGAAAAAGCCATCACCCACTAGAATATTCTAATTTGTGATGACCTTGAACATACTCTTCTATGCTTTCAATCATTATGAATTAATTTTTTTATATTCATCTATATACGTCTTGGCAGAACCTTCCCAAGAAAATCTCTTCTCCATACAATGCCGAACCAATTCTTGTCGTTTCTTTTTTATGTTGATAGATGTCAATTGCGTCCTTAATTGCTCCCCTTAAAGATGTCTCATCATATGATTCAAAAACGAATCCACAACCTGTTAATGTATCCCCGTCAAAAGGTTCAACTGTGTCCACTAACCCACCTGTTTTTCTAACAATGGGTATGGTGCCAAATCGCATACTATATAATTGAGATAACCCGCATGGTTCAAATCGGGATGGCATCATAAAATAATCAGAAGCTCCATAGATTTTTCTAGCTAGTTTATGGTCAAATGCAATAATAACCTTGATTTGATCCGGATATACCTTTTCTAGGTTTCTTAGTGAATCTTCATAGTCTTCTTTACCTGTCCCAAGAATCAAAAATTGTACCTCTTGATCTTCTTTGACTATCGCTTCCATTGCTCCAATGGCGATATCAATTCCTTTTTGATCACTAAGGCGCGATATCATACTGACTAAAGGAACTTGTCTTTGGGGTAAACCCACTTCCTGTTGTAATTTTAATTTATTTTTACCTTTCATTGCCATTGCATTTTTAGTACCAAAAGTATAGGCAAGATAGGGATCTGTTTCTGGATTAAATTTCTCATAATGAACACCATTAATAATACCTATGAGTTTTAACTTATGTCGACGTAGAATTCCGTCTAGTCCGTACCCGTAAGCTGGTGTTTGGATCTCTTCTGCATAGGTGTGGCTTACTGTTGAAACAGTGTCAGAAAAGATAATGCCAGCTTTCATAAAGGATACATTTCCATAGAATTCTAGTGCTTCATTATGAAAGTAGTTCCTTGATATATTTAACCGATCTAATAAATCTATTTGGAATATACCCTGGTATTGTAAATTATGGATGGTATAGAATGCTTTCATTTCTTTGTAATACGTGTTGTGACCATAGGTAGTCTTTAATAAAAATGGTATCAGCCCTCCATGCCAATCATTCACATGAATAATGTCGGGTTTAAATCCTATGATAGGCAATAATTGTAGCACAGCTTTAGAGAAAAAACCAAAACGCATACCATCGTCATCGTAACCGTAAAGTTGTTCCCGGTCAAAAAATAGCTTATTTCCAATAAAATAAGTTGTTAACCTATCTTCCTTATACACATATAATTCTGCTGATTCAATACGTCCCTCTACTTCTATCATATAATGTAACGTCTTCTGTAGCGGGTAGTCTTCTTCAATCCTCATGTACTTAGGCATAATCCGAACAACTTCTGTACCCATAGCACTTAATTCATCTGGCAAAGATTCACTCACATCTCCTAAGCCACCAGTGGTTGCATAAGGCGCAATTTCAGCAGATACATATAATAGCTTTATATTATTCTTACTCATACAAATCCCCTCTTCGTCATCCAAATCTCAAATTAGCCTACTATACTTAACTATATTATTGCCAGAAATTCCATGGCTTATATAGTATATAGAAGTATGTCCTATTATATGCTAGGAATCTTAAAAAATGGATTATCTTTGGAGGTAACCTTATTATTTCGTTACGGATTATCCAAAATTATAGTTTACTAAGTGGTATAACTATATTTAATATATATACGTGTATGTTTTTTCTAAAATCAGTGGGGGTCATTCCCATCTCTCTTTTGAAAACATAACAAAAATAAGCGCTACTCTTATAACCACATGCCAGACCTATATCCTCTAAGGTTCTGGTAGTATGGGTTAATAGTTCTTTTACCTGTTTTATTCTCTGGTTTGTGATATACTGACCCGGTGTGATTTTCATAATTTTTGTAAACTGCTGATGAAAATATGTAGGGCTAAGCATACAAATCTTGCTTAACTGTGTTAAGGATAGATCTTGGTTCAGGTGATTCTGGATATACTCAAGGACTTGATTGATGCCTATATGTTGATCTTTTGCTACATTACTACCCGTTGTTTCCTGAGATAATCGGTAGATTAACTGTAGTAGTAGCGATTTGATTAAAATTGCGGACCCTTCGTGAGGATGAATATGGTTATTAAAAAATATCCATAAATAGCTTTCTATACACCTCTTGATACTTGCATTTTGTTTTTTTTCTGGATCTTAACTATAATTGGATGATCAACACACGAACTCATAATTTTATGTTCATCGTGGATGTAATCCCGTTTAATACCTTCTTCTGGTTGAACAAATTGAAAGCAAATCCAAATACTATTATACGGCATGATACCTCTTGTGGTTTGTCCTGGCTGTCGAAAGAGTATATCCCCTTTTTCCACTTGAACTTTTTGATCATCAATCCACATCCATCCCCCATGGCTGTCCATAATCATCTCAAATTCATAATCGTATAGTGTCCGTCGATGCAAAGTTTTACCTTTTGTCATATGCATCCCTTGTGAAAAATAAGAACAATATAGGAGTTTTGGATTCATCATATCTTCTTGAATGGTATTCATTGGCATTCTCCCTTAATATTTTTATACAACTGCCTTAGCCCTATATATCAATTTATCTAATTTATAAGCATTTTTATTTTATTATATCATAAGATTTCGATATAAAATCAGAATATATAAGATTGTTTCCCTTCATCTATATGGATAAAATAGTCTTAGACACGATAAAGAACCAAGGAGGTTACCTCAATGCAAAATTATATGACTTTACCCTTTATGAATAAGCACTTATCTATTGAAGATAGAATTCATGATTTAGTTTCTCGCTTAACACTGGAGGAAAAAGTATCTCAGATGCTACATTATGCACCTGCTATCGAACGTTTTCATATCCCCGCTTATAACTGGTGGAACGAGTGTTTACATGGTGTTGCTAGAGCTGGTGTTGCCACAGTTTTCCCTCAAGCCATTGGTCTAGCTGCCACTTTTGATGGACCATTAGTGAAACAAGTAGCTTCCGTAATCTCAGACGAAGCACGGGCAAAACATCATGAAGCCTTACGCCAAGGTGATCACAGCATCTACAAAGGTCTAACCTTTTGGTCACCTAACGTTAATATCTTTCGTGACCCAAGGTGGGGTCGAGGCCATGAAACGTATGGGGAAGATCCTTGTCTAACCGGAAAATTAGGCGTAGCTTTTATCCAAGGTATTCAAGGTGATGATGCAACATACCTAAAAGCAGCTGCATGTGCCAAACATTTTGCTGTACATAGTGGTCCAGAAAAAAAACCGACACGCATTTAATGCCACTGTATCTAAAAAAGACTTATATGAAACCTATCTTCCTGCCTTTGAAGCCTGTGTAAAAGAAGGTCAAGTAGAAGCTATCATGGGAGCATATAACCGTACTAACAAAGAACCTTGTTGCGGTTCTACCTTCTTATTGCAAGATATTCTAAGAGATGATTGGGGATTTCTTGGCCATGTCGTATCGGATTGTGGAGCTATATCTGATTTTCATTTATATCATGGTGTAACTAATACCCCACAAGAATCAGCTGCTATGGCTGTAAAAGCTGGTAGTGACCTAAACTGTGGTAGCACATATGCCTCTTTGTTATCCGCTGTTGAGCAAGGTCTCATTGATGAAGCAACGATCAATACAGCTGTGCATAGGCTCTTTTCTACCCGCTTTCGATTAGGACAATTTGATTCTCCAGATGATGTACCTTATGGGACTATTCCTTACAAAGTAAATGATTCACAAGAGCATCATGACTTAGCTATTGATGTGGCTAGAAGAAGCATGGTCCTCCTTAAGAATAAGAACACGTTACCCTTGAAAAAGGATCGTCTTAACGCCATCGCCGTTATTGGACCTAATGCTGATGACCCATTGGCTCTATTAGGTAATTATCATGGTACGCCTTCCACATGGTGCACACCCCTTGGTGGTATCCGTGATGCTGTAAGTGAAGGGACCAGGGTCTATTATGCAAAAGGTTGTGACCTATGCAAATGCCAAATAGCCATGGGACAACTGACTTACTAGCCGAAGCTGTATCTGCCGCAACCTATGCTGACGTAACCATTCTATGTGTAGGTCTTAATGCACTCATTGAAGGTGAACAAGGAGATGCCAATAACTCTGATGCCGCTGGTGATAAGAAAAATCTTAATCTCCCTGGCTTACAACAAAAGCTTATGGAAAAAGTAATAGCAACAGGCACACCAACTATTGTTGTGGTGTTAGCAGGTAGTGCTTTAGACCTCCGCTATGCCAATATCCACGCTAATGCTATTATTCAGGGTTGGTATCCTGGTCCTGAAGGTGGTCGCGCTCTTGCTGATCTGATCTTTGGAGCTTCTGATTTCTCCGGCCGTTTACCTGTAACTTTTTATCAATCTACAGATGATTTACCTGATTTTACAGATTATCACATGAAGGGGCGTACTTATCGTTATTTGGAGAAAGATCCCCTTTATCCTTTTGGATATGGTCTAAGCTATAACACGTATACCTATAATCACATGACCTGTTCCACTGAAAACATTACTATAGAAGATACCTTAACACTTACTGTAGATGTAACAAACGAAGGCATTTACCATGGTCGAGAGGTTGTCCAACTCTATATAAAAGCTCATGATGACCATCTACATTTACCTCATTGGTCTTTAGTTGACATCAAAGTCATTGACCTTAAACCGACTGCAACACAGACTGTTTGCTTTAATATTAAACCTGAACAACGTATGGTTATCAATGATGATGGCCAGTCTATCTTACCGTCAGGGGACTATAGGATCTACGTAGGCGGCAGTCAACCGGATGACGTAAGTGAGTCATTAACAGGCAAGGGTGTTTTATCACAAGTTATCCACAATAAACCACAATAGTTTGTTAATAAAATATTGTATAACGCAACTTAGAAATGTAATGTTAAAGACCTAAATTCTATTATTTATGAAGAACATGAATATTTTAGTAAAAATTTATAGAAACTTTCTTGGTAATATATTATAATACTACCATTGAAAGGAGTTGTTATATTATGAGTAAAATGGCAAAACTTGCAAAGAGAAATGAAATTGATGATGCCTTCAAATGGCGTCTAGAAGATATGGTGTCTTCTAAAGAAGAATGGCAAAATCGTTATGAGGAAATCATAAAATTATCTGAAGAGATGGCCTCTTATTCTGGAAAATTACAAGACTCAGCAGATACACTATTTGAGTGTTTACAAAAAAGAGATGAACTAAATGAGAAACTATCAAGATTATATGTATATTCCAATATGCGTTTACATGAGGATTCTAATGATGCTCAGGCACAAGCAACTGCTGAGAAAGCTAATACCCTTGCTGTTCGTGTAAGCAGTTCTTTATCTTTTATTGAGCCAGAGATATCTGCAATACCTGAAGAGGTGTTAAAAGGTTATATGGCATCTGATAATGGTATTTCATTATACGATGCTTACATGGACAATCTCCTTCGTCAAAAAGAACATATTCTTACTTTAGCTGAAGAAAAATTAATGGCTGAGGCAGCTGAATTAACTCAGAGTCCAGAGAACATCTTCTCCATGTTAAACAATGCTGATATTAAGTTCCCTACTATCAAAGATGAAAAGGGAAATGATGTAGAACTTACAAAAGGCCGTTATGTGACCCTTCTGGAAAGCTCAGACCGTCGTGTTAGAAAAGATGCTTTTGAAGCCATGTACGCTACTTACAAAAAGTTCAAAAAATACCATTGCGACAACTTTTACAGCTAATATTAAGAAAGATATCTTCAACATGAAGGCTCGTAAGTTTAGCTCAACATGCGAAGCAAGCCTTTTTGAAAATAATATTCCTGTTGCTGTATATGATCAACTCGTGAGTACAATTCATAAATACATGCCTCTTATGCACCGTTATGTATCCATCCGTAAAAAGATGCTTAACTTAGATGAACTGCATATGTATGATGTGTATACACCCATTGTAAAAGATGTGGATGTGACTATCTCTTATGAAGAAGCAAAAGCAAAAGTATACGAAGCTCTTGCTCCAATGGGTGAAGAGTATCTTTCACTTATTAAAAAGGGATTTGAAGAAAAGTGGATTGATGTGTATGAAAATGAAGGTAAGCGAAGCGGTGCTTATTCTTGGGGAACATATGGTGTACATCCATATGTATTACTTAACCACCAAGACAATGTAAATACCATGTTTACACTTGCTCATGAGATGGGCCACGCTCTTCATACTTATTATACAACAACAAATCAGCCTTTTGTTTATGGCGATTACCCAACATTCTTGGCTGAAGTTGCTTCTACTGTAAACGAAGCTCTACTTATGGAACATCTTCTTAAAACAACAGAAGATAAAAACCAGAGATTATACCTCATCAACTACTTCATGGAGCAATTCAAGAGCACTGTTTATCGTCAGACTATGTTTGCTGAGTTTGAGCGTCTTACCCACGAAGTTGTTGAAGGCGGCGAAGCTCTGACAGCAGATAAATTATGTGAAATGTATCATGACATCAATGTGAAGTATTTTGGTGATGATATGATTATTGATGAAGATCTTGATATGGAGTGGGCAAGAATTCCTCACTTCTATTATAATTACTATGTATTCCAATATTCCACAGGCTATTCAGCAGCTATAGCTCTTTCACAAAAGATTCTTAATGAAGGTGATGAAGCCGTTGAAAAAATATAAGAATTTCCTTAAGAGTGGTTCTTCTGTATATCCTATTGAGACACTTAAGAAAGCTGGCGTAGATATGACAACAGCTGAACCTATTGAGAAAGCACTTAAGGTATTTGAAGGATTATTGGATGAAATGGAAAATATGATTAAATAGTTTTCGATTATACATCTTTTTATTATATGAAAAGAGACTGCTTAGGCAGTCTCTTTTATGTTATTTCCCCACTCATTATTATTACTTCTGTTGCACCCTATGGTTTTGGTAAGAGTATCTCTTGTCCCACATATATCCGATTAGGATTACTGATATCATTTAACTCTTGAATAGCTGGAACCATATCTAAACTATAGTAAAATTTTTCACTAATGGTGTTGAGACTATCACCTACTTTTACTTTATAGCTTTTTGGTATATTATCGGTAGATATGGTTGTGGTTTTTTGGCAATACTTCCGTTGACATAGCTTGGCAGTCTCAGGTTGTTCTTCTGCCACTGGCTTTGGTTCTGTTTCTCCTTCTGCATCATTGGTGGCATCATTACCTTGCTTATCTTCTATAGGTGGTTCTTCAATGGTTGTTTCATTGTTTGTGGAAGGAGCTTTGTTTATAGCTTTTCCATCTTGTTCTGTCTCTGTGGACTCAATGGACTGGGTTGGCTTTAGGGTCCCATTGGTTGAATCCTTTCCTTTTCCAGGTTCTAGACTCCCTACTTCTTCTTTAATATTGTTGTATTTCTCAGTCATGGTACTCATGGCTGTTTGTAGTTCATTGAGTTTTTCAATATTGCTGAGAAGACCTATGCCCATTAATAAACATATGAGCACTAATCCTCCACAGAGAATCGATAACATATTAACAAATTTCTTCTGATACACATCTTCCCGTCGTTCTTGTTCTTTTCGCCGGAAAGCTCTTACAATATTCTGTTCTTCCTGAACCTCTTCCTCGTTATTTTCTTCTTTTTCAATGACTTTGTTCTCTAACATGTAGTGATGCATAGCTGGATTTTTATCATAGTAGATATAATAACCTTTCTTCTCCTGCAACTCTCCATCACTTATGGCAAAGAAACTATCATCTTTTTCTAGAGGATCAATCAGATAGAGTATTTGCTTATCATCAATAAAATTCTTTTGGTGATGATCCTTTAAAAAAGAGGTCAATAGTATACCGTATCCTGGCTGTGTATACATCCAACCAATCACACTGTAATCTTCAAAATACCTTCTTATTTTTTCATAGACATAGTACCATGTTCGCTCTGTTATGCACAAATCTCCATTAACTTTTTCTGTGTGCTCACCTTTTATAGCGCCATGAATAATCACTACCACATCGTCATTATAGGTATAATTCTTACCTATTAAGAAGGCAATCTGTTCCGATGTTTTTTTTCTCCGCTGCATACTGATTCAGATAGGAATACACATAATCCTCCATGTAAATACGATTACCTTCCATAGCCTCACCAATCTGACGGACGTTTTTGGGTAATGATTCTAGCTTGTCTAAATACAAATGATTATTCTTGAAAGTTTCATTCATAATTTGCACACCCCATAAATACATTAAATATATGAAGATAATAGCATACAAACTTAAAAAATTTTATCAAAGCTTGTCTTAAGAATAATAGCTTATTCGAGTAGAAATTTCCTTTTTTTTGGAAATAGTGAGGGGGTTATATCTTTTCAAGATCATAATTTGGAAATAATTGTAAATAAATGAAGATGAATTATTCAGCGTAAAAGGTTTATTATGGTGGTCTTTTGCCAAAGATATAAGGGAGAAGTCTTAAAACTGGAATTCTCATTGGTAAAGAATAATATGGAAAGTAGGCAAATAGGATGAAATTGAGAAGAAAATCCGAAGAAATTCATTATTATAATGTGAAAGATACATATGCCGTTCGTAAGTTCACCAATACATTATATAACCTTATAAAAGAGAATGCAGGTATAAGGACCGATATTATTATACTCTGCATTGGGACAGACCGTGCAACGGGTGACTGTCTCGGACCTATTGTAGGCTATAAACTAAAAAAAAATGTTCTTAGATAATGTCACTGTATATGGTACACTCAGTCAACCTGTTCATGCCAAAAATATAGAAGAAACCATTCTAACCATTCAAAAAAAATTATCATAATCCCTTTATTATTGCTATTGATGCATGTCTTGGTAAAATGGATCATATCGGGTATGTGAGCATTGGAAAAGGCTCGATAAATCCAGGAGCAGGCGTCAACAAAACCCTTCCTGCTGTAGGCGATATGTATATTACTGGGATTGTTAATTTCTCAGGTTTTATGGATATGCTTATTTTGCAAAATACACGGCTTCACACGGTGATGGGTATGGCAGATTTTATTGCTGTAGGCATTAGGCGGACTTTTCAGTTGCTTAGTCGGTCTGTGGGTTAGATTAAAAAGGCTAAATTAAGGCTAGAGGTCTTTGGGGCTGTCTCACCAAAAGCATTGTTATTGGGACTTTAATGCTTTTCATGAGATGGTCCCTTTTACATTGACGTATCGTTTGATTATATGGCTCATATTTAATTTTCTATTGTATTGACACAAAGAGTTTGAATGATTATACTTCCTTGATATAACCTGATTCGCTATCCTGTATATAAATAGGGTTCTATATGAATATTGATAATACTCATATCCCCAAACAGCGCCCTTATATCTTTTTCTATATGATTAGCTATATCGTGGGCTTCAACGATATTCAATTCTTTATCCAATAATGTATGCACATCGATAGCTATTGTTCTTCCTATTCTCCTCGTCCTTAACTTGTGATAAGATTTCACTTCTGAATACCTATTTAGTATATCTCTTATTTGATTAATTTCACCATTGTCTAAACTACACTCTAGTAGTTCATTTATAGCTGGCTTAATAATGTCATAACCTACTTTAAAAATAAAGATACTCACAACAACTGAAGCTATTGGGTCAAGTATCACCCACTTATTTCCTAATACTATAGCACCTCCAATTCCAATTAAAGTGCCAATAGATGATAATGAATCTGAACGATGGTGCCAAGCATTGGCTATAAGTACGGAGCTATGGATTTTTCTACCTGCTTTTATCGTATAATGGTATAAACCTTCTTTACTCATAATAGAAAAAAATTGCTGCAAAGAATGCAATCCATCTTGGTTGCACTAATGTATAACCATTCATAACATCCATAATTTTACTTATTCCTGATTTCAATATATAAAAACCTGCAGTGATAAGTAAAAAACTAATGAATACTGTAACCAGTGTTTCAATCTTACCGTGACCATAATTATGACAATCATCCTGGGGTTTATCTGTTAACCGAAGCCCTGCTATGACAATAATATCTGAGAAAAAATCAGACAAAGAATGAATACCATCTGCTATCATAGCACTACTCTTACCAATAAAACCAGCTAATAACTTAGTTAACGCTATAAGTACATTAATGACTGATCCAATGAGTGTAACTTTTCTAGCCTCATAACCTCTTAATACAACTCTGTCCATCTCACCCTCCACAACAACAAAAAACCTGTAAGCCTTGGTCAGACTTATAGGTTTTTTTTAACGCATGATCATGACATGCTTTCATCTTAATATTAAAATGATCATAACATTATTTCCAATATTTGTCAATTCTCCTTTATCTATATCCACTTCTATATGTAACCACGCTCTATCTGTCTAATTGGAATGTTAATATCACAGGTTGATGGTCTGCATATTTGAAACCTAGGTTATGCCCTTCTACTTTCAGAATGGTTACATTAGGTGATACTAAGAATCCATCAATGATACTCACGAAATTAACACCTTCCGTATACGGTACATCCACCGTTCTACTGGTCGGTACAGTATTATCAAATCCCCACTTAAATCCTTCCGGGCTGAAATCTTCTGGCATAGGCTGTAGCCAATCTGGCCAAGATTGTGTTGCTTCAAAGGTATCAAGATTGGTGCCTGGTAATAGATGATTCCAGTCGCCACCAACAACCACATAGTTTCCTTTATTATATTCTTCAACAATAAAGGTTTTAAGGAAACCCAATTGTTGTTTACGAATGGTGCCACCCTTATCATAAGCAGATAGATGGGAGTTAATGAGTACTAGTTCTTTCCCGTCTTCTACAGCTATTCTACTTTCTATCATACATCGATCAAGAAGAGCTAACTGTCTTGGCCATTTCTCTTCACCTGGATACTGATTACGATTTGCTTCATCAATTTTATATCGACTAAAAGTCGCTAATCCTGATTCCACAGAACCGTGGGGTTTGGATAAAGGTACAGGTACCCATGGCACTTTGTAATTTATAGCAAATGTAGCACTATACTCACTAAGAGCATTTTTAAGATGATCATACTGATTCACCTTTTGACTACGGGTTGCTTTCTGGTCGACTTCTTGTAAGAGTATAAAATCTGATGGTTGTTCTTGTAAGAAGGTGGTTACACCCTTAAGATTTTCTAATGTTTTTTCTTTACTCTCAGACCGAGAGCCTGTACCGCCGTCCATAAAAAAAGTCTTGGTCTTTATCTAAACCGCAGTAGCCTATATTAAAAAATTGTTGCTGTTATGTCTGTATTTTTTGTCAATTTCTGTTCTTTGTTATTATCTGTGCTAAGTGTCATGACGGCCTCTGGCTTATAATCTGTTACTGTCATAAATACGAAATAGCCGATAACGAAGACAATGCATACCAAAAGGAGTAGGCCAGCTATTTTTGCTACTTTTAACAACATTGTATTTTCCCCCTAACATATTTTAGTTACAATGCTACCTTCAAAATGGTATTTTTATCTTATCACTTAACGGTTTAACTGTAAACAAATAAAAGGTATTATTCTTGATTTGGTATGAAGGTATAGAAGAATTATTGCAATGTGTGTCATTATAGATGGGGATGGGTTGGGTAGTTGCTGAATGGTTTTAATTTGTTTAGTGGTATATGGGTAGTATTTGGTGTGGTGGTATAGTTCGTAAATGCAAGGGCTCTCATATTTCTGTGATGGCTAGAGGTTTGGGTAAGGTCCTATAGGTGATGCTTTTCCTTTCCCTAAACGTCCGTGTTTAGAGGAAAGGCGCTTAGCCGTCCG
>JDSF01000391.1_pt1 | contig 17940 bp, 17 predicted proteins | sample 199441 | NCBI WGS metagenome assembly JDSF01 (sample SAMN02592751, study PRJNA231836) | bioreactor metagenome | isolation source: continuous culture bioreactor denitrification-DNRA | place: Germany: Bremen
CAGATAGAGACTGTATGAAGGTGTGCAAGTCAAAACAGTAGAGCCAAAGTCCTGCATGATCATCAGTTGTTTTTTTGTGTTACCTCCGGACATGGGGATAACAGAAGCTCCAACCCTCTCGGCGCCATAATGGGCACCTAAGCCGCCAGTAAAAAGTCCATAACCATAGGCATTATGGATCAAGTCACCACGATTTGCCCCTGCCGCACTAAAGGAACGAGCCATCAGTTCAGACCAGTTTTCAATGTCACGACGACTGTATCCGACAACCGTTGGCTTGCCAGTTGTCCCGGAAGACGCATGAATACGGACAATTTGTTCTAATGGCACTGCAAACAGACCATAAGGATAGTTGTCACGCATATCCTGTTTAAGAGTGAACGGAAACTTCTGAAGATCTTCAAGAGTTTTCAGATCAGTTGGTTTCACCCCAGCCTTATCGAATGATTCGCGATAAAATGGAACGGTTGCATAAACCTTTTCTACGGTCTGTTGCAAGCGTTTGAGCTGTAGTGACTCAATCGCCTCTCGTGGCAACGTTTCGAAATCATCATTCCAGATCATTTATTTACCTCCTGAAAACCGAATTATTTAACCTGACAGCCCAACTCAAATGCCTTCAGGTTGATATCCAGTAGTCGTTCTGGAATCATTTTCTTGAGAGCTTTCAACCAGAGTTCTTTATCAAAATCGAGCATATTTGATAGAGCCCCCAAGAGGACAGTGTTTACTGTCTTGGGATTACCCGCTTCAAGAGCAAGGTCAAGACCATCAACAACTTTGGTGTTCGGGAACTGCTCACGAACTGTTTCTACCAGATTCTCTGGATACGCTTGTTTCCCTAGAGCCACGGAAGGTGGAGCAATTTTCCAGTTATTGATAATAACCTGACCGTTTTCACGCATGAGTGGTAAATAGCGGCAGGTCTCGAGTGTTTCAAAGCTGAAGAGAATATCGACTTCACCTTCAGGGATGATCGATGAATAGACTTTGTCGCCGTAGCGAACATGAGAAACAACACTGCCACCGCGTTGGGACATGCCATGAATTTCATTCTTTTTGACATCCAGGCCAGCCATCAAAATGACCTCAGACAAAACTTCACTTGCCAAGAGAATGCCCTGCCCTCCGACACCTGCCAACAAAATATTATTAACTTTGCTCATGTTTATTCACCACATTCCTGAAATGCACCAAAACCACAGGTCTGCTGACAAACCTTGCAACCGGTACAGATGATTTTATCAATATTTGATTTTTTATTTACTGCATCCCAGGTGATTGCAGGACAACCGAGTCTCAAGCAAGCCTGACAGCCTGTGCATTTATCATGATCAACAAAAAGCGGTGTTCTGCGCTCTTGATTATCGCGCGGGACAAGCATACATGGACGTGTTGTGATGATGACGGAAACTTCTGGTCTCGCCATCTCTTCACGGATCGTTTTGCGCGTCAGTGCAATATCGTACGGATCAATAATTTTGATATGTTGCACACCGACCGCTCGGCAGAGTTGTTCCATATCGACACTGAAAGATGGATTATCGTCAAGAGTGTATCCTGATGTTGGGTTTTCCTGGCGACCGGTCATTGCAGTAATACGGTTATCGAGGATGATAACAGTCGATGTTGACTTGTTGTAAACCATGTCCATCAAGCCGTTGACGCCGGTATGAAGAAATGTCGAATCACCGATAACTGCGACCACTTTACGCTGTTCTTCTTCCGACAAAACTTTACTGATTCCGGTCGCATTGCCGATACTGGCACCCATACAAACACAGGTATCCATTGCAGAAAGTGGTGGCATAAAGCCGAGGGTGTAGCAGCCGATATCACCAGTAACATAGGCTTTTGCCCTGTTGAGTTCCATGAACACACCACGATGTGGGCAACCAGGACACATGTTGGGTGGCCTCTGTGGAATTTCAGGTGAGTTGTCTTCTGTTGGGACATCTGTTCCAAACAAACCTTTTTTAACGCGACCCGGTGTCAATTCTCCACAGATAGAAAGCTTGTCTTTTCCTGAGACTTTAATCCCCATTGCCAGAACCTGTTCTTCAATGAAGGGGTCCAGCTCTTCAACGACATATAATTCTTCATACTGAGCGGCAAACTCGCGGATCATCGCTTTAGGAAGAGGATAAACGAGGCCAATTTTCAGGACATCAGCATCAGGGAGAACTTCTTTGACATATTGATAAGAAACTCCAGAGGTAATGACTCCGACCTTACCTGCGCCCTTTTCAATACGGTTGAATGATTGCTTGCAGGACCATTCTTCCATGTCAACAATACGCTGTTCAACATCATAGTGGCGTTTACGCGCATTGCCTGGAAGCATAACCAATTTTGCTGGGTTTTTCTCCAACTTCGGTGTTGGCAAATCGGTCACTCTCTCACCTAGACCAACAACAGATTTGGAGTGTGATATTCGTGTTGTACTACGCAAGAAGACAGGTGTGTCAAATTGCTCGCTTACCTCAAAGCCTAGCTTTGTATATTCAAGAGCTTCCTGACTATCAGCTGGCTCAAACATGGGCACTTTGGCAAACTTGGCAAAGTTACGGTTATCCTGTTCATTCTGAGATGAATGAAGTTCAGGGTCATCCGCAGTTACCAGAACCAATCCACCTCGAACACCAGTATAAGAAAGTGTAAAGAGTGGATCAGCCGCAACGTTAACGCCAACATGCTTCATGGTAACCAATGACCGAGCACCACCAAAACAAGCACCAATTGCAACTTCAAGCGCAACTTTTTCGTTAGGTGCCCATGAGGCATCAATCTCTGTATATTGGGTGATGTTTTCGAGGATTTCAGTACTTGGAGTCCCCGGATAGGCACTGGCTACTAATGCTCCAGCTTCATATGCACCACGCGCAATTGCTTCGTTTCCTGACAGCAGAACTTTTTTCATAATGATCCTTGATAAGTCTGTAAATAGATAAAATCACGAAGAAATGAACCGGCAAATAATAAATAATTGCAAACCTCCTGTCAATCAACGAAGTGGTTTGAACAGAATTTCTACCCTATCTTTTATCGTTTTATTCGGCTGGTTAATACTTCTGTTTAGTTTGGCTAAAATCCAACAGGATTCCTTCCAGTAAACCGGAGTCAGCGACCTTGATTTGTTTTTTCTGAAAGGTTTTCAGTAGCTCCAGGACGAGTTTCAGACCGGGCAATATCAGGTCACCGCGCCCGGCTTCCATTCCTGTTATGGATTCCCTGGCTACGTTACTCAATGAGCTAAGGTGTTGTTCGATTTCGTTGAGTTCAAACAGATGCAGACAGTGATTATTGATCAAGTTAGGGTCGTAATCAGCGAGTTGAAGATCTATTGCCGCAAGCGTCGTCATCGTCCCTGCGGTGCCGATCAAATGCCAATTCTTGCCATTTAATTCATGTCTCTTCAGGGCAGACGTGAACTGATCAATGACATCGGTTATCGCTCGCTGCTGCTCATGAACAGTGGTGAATTCTTCACAAAGCTTGACAACGCCGAGCGGATAACTGATCTGGAAACAAACAGATCCTTCAGACAAACAAACAAATTCGGTGCTGCCACCACCAATGTCGATAATAATTGTATTGTCAGGGATGGGATTTATGACAGAAAGAACACCAATCGTCATTAAGCGGGCTTCCTCTGTGCCTGCTATGATGTCGAGGGTCAGCCCGGTCTGGGCAAAGACCTGATCAAGAAATTCGCGTTGATTTGATGCTCGGCGTAATGCAGCTGTGCCAACCACACGAACATTTTTAACATTGGCGTTATCAAGGATTTTTCGGAAGGACTTAAGTGCCTCCAGAGTCCTGTTCATACTTGCTGTATGGAGTTCGTTGCTGGCAGAGATATCTCCAGCAAGGCGAGTTATCATGCGATGATATTCAAATGGACGGAGAATGCCTTGAAGGCATTCTCCAATAATCATTCTGACAGTGTTGCTGCCAACATCTATCGCAGCTTGCACTATTTTTTACCGACAACGGCCTCAGAGACATTAAAAGTATGGTCACCAATCTTTTCATAGCTGTGGAGCATATCGATAAAGATGAGACCTGGTTGGACAGCACATTCTCCTGTATTAAGCCGAGTGACATGGTTCATACGCAGGCTTTCTTCCATGTCATCAATCGTATCTTCATAAACAATAGACTGTGGTGTGATCGTCAGATCCTCAGTTTTCATCCCTTCAATGACAAACTTCAAGAAATCTTGTGTTTCTTGGGCGATTCCACTCACTTCATTGGTACCGGAATATGAAAAAGAGATTTTACCCTCTGCCTTACGAATGCCTAATTCCCACAGATTTTCACAGTGGTCACCAATCCGCTCAATATCATTCACCATGCTCATAAGCGAGGCAATTGATTTAGATGTTTCGGTTGAAATCGATCTCTGCGAGAGCTTGACCAGAAAGTCCATGATGTCACGTTGAAGGATGTCGACCAGTTCTTCTTTCTTCTCAAGTCCACGGATTTTTTTAAAGTCTTTATCCTCAAGAAACTGATTGGTTTCAACGAGCATGTCCAGAGCAATTTCTGCCATGCGGATTGTTTCACGTCGGGCCTGGCCAACAGCAACAGGGGGAGTATTCAGGACACGATCATCAATGAATTTAACCTGGAACGATTCAAGATCTTCCTCGCCTCTGATTATTACAGTCGATAATTTAGCCAGAATTCCGATGAGCGGCAGAAATATAATTGTATTGATAATATTGAACAGGGTGTGCGTATTGGCTATATGTCGAGCAATGTAAGGTTTGTCGCCAATGACAGCAGAGAAACTGTCAGCCTGGGCTTGTGTTTGAATGACAAAATCTGCGTCTCCGGGTGTGATTGATGATATGAATTTGATGAAAACCGGGAAGAGAATGAGCATGTAAAGAACGCCAAGAATGTTAAACAAGAAGTGCGAGAACGCAGTTCTTCTGGCGGCCAGGTTTGTACCGATTGCGGCCAGGTTCGCTGTGATGGTTGTTCCGATGTTTTCACCAAGAATCATAGCAACACTGACTTCAAATGATAGCAAGCCGGTGCTGGCTAGTGCCAATGTAATACCGATGGTCGCACTGCTACTCTGGACAATGACAGTCAATAACGCACCAATCATAACCCCCAAGAGCTTGTAATCTCCAACCATCAAAAACATCTGGCGAAATTCTTCACTTGCCTTAAGTGGATTAAAGGCATGTTTCATCGTTGATAGGCCAAAAAACAATAAGCCAAATCCAAGGATAATTTCGCCTATGTAGACATATTTTTTGTTTTTGCTAAAAAGTTTAAAGCCAGCACCTATACCGATAGCAGGTAAAGCAAATTTGGTGATTTTAAAAGCAATTAATTGTGCTGTTATGGTCGTGCCTACATTCGCACCAAGGACAACTCCAATCGATTGAACCAGCGATAAAAGACCAGCATTAACAAAACCGACAACCATAACGGTCGTTGCACTGGATGATTGGATTATTGCCGTCACGGCGACTCCAACCAGAGCACCGATGACACGATTGCTGGTGAGCGCAGAAAGTATTTTGCGCATGCGGTCGCCTGCAATTTTCTGCAGCCCTTCTGACATGATTTTCATGCCAAAAAGGAACATGCCGAGGCCGCCGACGAGTCCAAATATTAATTGTTGGCTAATTAATGCTGACATCGCATCTCCAATCACTTTAGTGGAAGCTTATTGCATCACATTATAAAATGGTCATAAAAATGCGGAAGAATACTTAGACATAATCTTCCGCTTCAATTTGCGCGAATACTATAACGCGGCAACAGATTTCTCAACAAAAAAAGGCCAACGAATACTTGTTGGCCGATCTTAAAAATGACAATAATCTATGCGCTATTTATGACGACTCAATGTCGTGAGCATGGTGTGGTAATCTTTTTTTGCCGTACGCATTTTTAAGCTTAACGTTCGAGCCAGATTAAGTGTCAGTTGCATGCCGAGACGTGGCCTCTCACTTGCCAGAGACATAAAGGCTTTGCGCTTCAGGCCATATAAAATAGCATCTTCTGCGACACGTGCGGATGTCGCTCTTGCCTCACCATCTATGACTGCCAGTTCGCCAAAAATATCACCCGCGCCGAGGACGAGTAAGATCTGCTCATTGTTTTCGCTCAGCATATGAGAAATGCGGATAGTCCCCTTTTTGATGATATAAAGTGATTCCCCAGGCATGTTCTCGACGAAGACGGTTTTTCCTTCGGTTACAGGATGGGCAATAAAAAGGGAGCTGAGAAATTCGACCTCCTTAGCTGCCAGCCCTTTAAATAAAGGACAGTCCATCAAATCAGAAAAATCGATCATTGCCACAAAATCACCCTTTTCCCTTTCGTAGCGATACTATTCTTTATAACTTTCAACATAATTTAAATAGTTTACAGCACTTTGTTTTAAATTTGCAATTTCAGAATCTGACAGATGGCGTTTATATCGAGCTGGGGCCGGCGTAAAGAGTTCCAGATGGTATGGCTGTCCCGGGCGTGACCAGAGCACCAGCAGCGATCATGGAGTCATTTTCAATAACGGCTCCATCCATAACGACGGCCCCCATACCGATCAGACAACGGTTACCAATCTGACATCCATGCAGTGTAACATTATGGCCAATTGTTACATCGTCTCCAATGACGGTCGGGTGTTTTTCATGTGTCACGTGAATAACGGTACCGTCCTGAACGTTTGTGCGCGCTCCAATCCGGATACTGTTGACATCGCCGCGAATAACGACATGAAACCAAACGCTCGATTCAGAACCGATTTCAACATCACCAATAATTTCAGCTGAGCCAACTCTAAAAACTGATTCATTCAGTTTCGGGGTCATTCCTTTATAAATATGTAGCATAAGTCATCCATACAATAAAAAGGCCCATTCACAGAATGTGAATGGGCCTGCTTTGTTTATTTATTAGAGCCCTAACCGTCTACACGCTCACGTAGCTCTTTACCAACCTTGAAGAAAGGTAACTTTTTCTCATCGACCTTAATGATCTCGCCAGTCTTAGGATTGCGCCCCATGTAGGCCTTATAATCTTTAACCATAAAACTTCCAAAGCCCCTGATTTCGATTCTGTCATTATCAATCAGTGCTTGAGACATGGCATCAAATATCAGATTAACAATTTGCTCCGACTTTTTATAGGTCAAGTCCTTATTGAGTGACAGCGCTTCTACCAATTCCGATTTGTTCATGTCGTCTCCCTTAAGGGGCTGGTTAAATGATTGATTTACATAGAGACTATACAATACAGACATTATATGTCAACAAGAGTGACATAAATTTCAGGCAGTTGGCCTCTGATTATCCATCAAATAATAGTAAACGGAGACAGCGTCCAGATAACTTTTGCATCGCCATCACCAATATTCTCCCAGCGGTGAGGCAAATGAGACTTAAAGCAAAGACTGTCTCCTGACTCAAGGATGTAGACTTCTTCAACTATTTTCATGCGAATTCGACCCTCAAGAATATAGATGAGTTCATCTCCAGGATGATACATGTTTTTCTGACCGCTCTGCCCACCCTTAGGAACAGTGCAATAAAAGGACATAAACTGAGGATCTCGCAACCCTGAAGTAAATGACTCAGTGTGCATATTCAGTTCATCATCATAAACTGTTGTATCTCGTTCACCCTGGCGCTTATACACAACCTCATGCGACGCGGCAACATCTTCAACAAAAAAGTTAATGCTTTTATCAAAGACAGTTGCAAGCCGCATGAGTATTTCAACGGACGGTATTGTCAGCCCTCGTTCTATTCGCGAAATCATATTTGACGAGACTTGTGATTTTTCCGCAAGGATTTGAATTGTCATATCCTGCTTCAGTCTAATTTCTTTAAGCTTTTTACCAACAATTTTTTTGACCTGCATATCAATTTACCTCACATGTACAGAGGGAATTAAACGTTAGGTGGAGGAGAAACAATCCACAGAATTTTAGCCTTTTGAGCGTTGTTATTTTTCCATCGATGGGGAATTGATGCTTTAAAACCGAGAGAATCTCCATGCTCTAGATGATAGTCTTCACCATCTATTGTAAAGTCAAGAGCACCCTCCAGCACCATGGCGAACTCTTCTCCTGTGTGAACCATTCCCCCCTCACCACTGTCACAATATGGTTCGAGCGTGTCGACAAAAACAGAAAAACCAGGGTCTCGCAGACCTTGAGTCAAGCTGGCAATCTGATGTTTATCTTCGAAGAAGAAAATTGGCTCTCCTTGCCCCGATGGTGTGAATATAACAGTATTCCCCTTTTCAGCCTCTTCGACAAAGTAACTGAGACTCAACCCTAATGAGTCAGCTAACTTCATGAGAATTTCAACTGAAGGAATCGTTAAGCCACGTTCAATACGCGAAATCATATTGGATGATACGCGCGATATTTCCGCTAATTCCTGTATGGTTTTATCTCTTTTGAGTCGCGATGATTTGAGTTTTCGACCTATAAGTTTTTTTACCATTGTACAGCGCTCCATAGTAATTTTAAACGATGTTTTACCATTCGATTCTATCACTGTCAATCCTATATGAGATATTTGGGATAAGAAATGGTAATTAAACCATGGTAAACCATCGAGATTTTTTGGGTTGACAATGCCTCTTGCTGGAGTTAATTTGTTTTGCACAGGAGGTAGAAATGATATCAAACAGAAATTTGATCGATGAGGTTTTAGCAGGTAAGGCACTCAGTGAAAAAGAAGCCTACAAGATCCTTACTGCAACAGGCTCCACACTGACAAGTTACTTCGCAGGAGCCCAGTATCTTAAAGAAAAATATTTTAGCAACAATGCTCACCTTTGCTCTATAACGAATGCCAAATCAGGTCATTGCAGTGAAGATTGCAGCTTTTGTGCACAATCATCACATTATCAGACGGATGCTCCTGTTTATGGATTGAAAAAACCGGAAGATTTACTAAAGGATGCGAAAGAAGCTGATCAGAATGGTCATGCTTGCTATAGCATCGTTACCAGTGGGGCGCGCATCGAACCGGGGCATGAATTTGAGCAAATAGAGACAGCACTAAGGATGATTCGGTCACAGACAAAGGTGTCCCCTTCTGTGTCGATCGGGACAATAGATTTGGAAACAGCGCAAAGGCTCGTTGCTGCTGGTTGCAAAACGTATCATCATAATTTGGAAACAGCACGATCGTTTTATCCCAATATCTGTACGACACATGCCTACGAAGATGACATTAACACTCTGAAGTACGCTAAAAAAGCAGGCCTGCGTGTTTGCAGTGGGGGGATCTTTGGGCTGGGTGAAACCCTGGAACAAAGAATTGAATTAGGAATGACCTTGCGTGAGTTGGATATCGATTCAATACCAATCAATTTTTTGACGCCCATACCAGGAACACCACTCGAGGGTCAGAATCAACTTACTCCAATTGATTGCTTACGTGTTATTTGCTTATTTCGCTATCTACTTCCTGCGAAAACGATTACTATTTGCGGCGGTCGAGAAAAGAATCTGCGTGATTTTCAGTCTTGTATATTCATGGCTGGCGCAAATGGCATGATGGTTGGCAATTACCTGACCACTTCTGGCCGAAATTTTGATATGGATATTCAACTTCTTGAGGATGCAGAGGTTACCGTCAATGCAGAGGCATACAACACCTAAGGGTCTTTTTATCACTGCGACTGATTATGGTCAGGGATCAACGCTTATCACTGCGGCACTGGCAAAAGTTTGTTTAGAGCGTGGTTTAAAAACAGCGGTTATCACACCTGTGGAAACAGGTGTGAGCGATCCCACCGAGCCTGGCCCGGCGGGTTCACTTCTTAAGTGGGCCGCTCAGTCGAACCAAAGTGACGATGATATTTGTGCTAACCGGTTTGAAGCTGATCTTGACCCTGCTCCAGCGGCCTCTCAGGCTAAATCAAAAATCGACTACAACAGCCTTACTCAAAAAATCCAACAGACCATTGCCAAAAATGAATTTACGCTCATTGATGGTAGTGGCGGTCTGATGGTGCCGTTGGCAGGTGGCTTATTGATGGCCGATCTGGCCCGCACGATAAATCTACCCCTCATCGTTTGTAGCAGCCCCCATAAAGGGACAGTCAACCACACCCTCATGAGTTTGTTAGTCGCACGCCAACTGGATCTGAATATTGCTGGTTATTTGATTAATAAGATGCCAGCAGAAAAGTCATTGTCTGACGAAAAACTACCTCACTCGCTGGCGGTCATGACTGTAGATGAGCTCTTAGGCGTATTGCCGGCTGTCACTGGCAATAATCAGGAAAAAGTTGACCAATTAGCGTCCGAAATAAATAAGATGAAGACCTTCCCCCTCTTGGCCCCCTTTTTGCCGTAGCCTGATTTATATCATAGAGAAATTTGTTTGCCACACTGGGGGCAATACTTCCAGCCTGCATATCCAACTTCTTGACCACATGAGCAATTCATCATCTCTCTGCCCTCTGCTCTCGTGGTTTTGATTATGATCAAGGTCGAAGCGGCTAAAACGTTACAAAAAATAAGTGCAATTGCTGTTGGCCCCATGTTGATCAGCATGGAGGGGGTCGTTTTTCCACACATATAGGACCAGCAGTTATAGAGAATGACCAGGACAGTCAGAAGCAGTCCACCCCAGATATACTTTTTGATACCATTTATTCTCATCTTGGGCACAATAAGGACAAAACAGCTGATCTCCTCTTTCTCTGCGGTGACAGAATGGACAATCGGATTTCAGGGGAATGTGACAATATGGACAACTACACCAAGCTCTATCGATCTTCTCGTGACAACCATGACAATCGACAAGGGAGCCAGTTTGAGATGTTTTTTCTGAATTCATCTCAGCTGAGAGTTTCCATATCAGGATGCCCAACAGGCTGAGGAGTAATAGAACCATAGATCACCGCCGACAGAAGAGAGATTTAAGCAAGATAAAATCTTAAGGACTTTTACTTCAGAAATCGTGCCAACGGTGGATGATCGCAAATCCTTGTATTTGTAATAGATTCATTTGTTATATATAGAATATTCAACACTATGGCTGTTGGATTTTGTTCAGTGATTGGCGTATTTCAGTGAGCAATTCCAATGGTTCAATCGGCTTATTTAACAACAGGACCCCTTCTTCCATAAGTCCCTGCTCTTGTAGATAATCAAAAGTGTAACCACTTATGAACATGACTGGAATTGTCGATCTCTTCCTGATCTCCTGGTAAAACTCCGTCCCCTTCATCCCTGGCATAATAACATCGGATAAAATCAAGTCCAGGCTGGCCCCCTTTTGATCAAGGCATGTCAGCCCAGCTTCAGCACAATCACAAGTCACAACATGATAGCCAACAGCAGAAAGAATACTGTAGGTCGATTCTCTAACGAGAGGATCGTCTTCAACTAACAGGATCGTTTCGGTTCCTCCAGGGAGTTCACTAGAGCTCTGTATCGATTTTGCTACGAGGGGCTGGTCTGTTTGTGGCAGGTAAATCTTAAATCGAGCTCCCTCTCCCGGATCACTCTCTACCAGAATGTATCCTTTATGCTGCTTGACGATCCCCCAAGACATTGCGAGCCCAAGGCCGGTTCCCTTGCCTGTGTCCTTAGTTGTGAAAAATGGATCAAATATTTTCTGCTGTATGTCACGCGGAATACCGACTCCAGAGTCTTCAACCGTTATAAGCGCATATTGACCAGGCTCTCCATAGCCGTACATTTGGCAGAAGCCACTATCTATTTCAGTCTTTTCTGTCCTCATTGTCAATCTGCCTCCACCGCGCATGGCGTCGCGCGCATTGGTCGCTAAATTAACAAGGACCTGTTCTAGTTGAGAGGGGTCAGCGAGAACAATCAGTTGATCTGCACTGAGGATCAAATGCTTCTCGATCCCCTCACCTATCATCCTTCCGAAGAGATCCTGAACATTCAGTACCAACTGATTGAGATCGACAGGCGTTGAGGGTTCTGATTTCTTACGGCTATACGCCAGAAGACCGTGGGTTAGTTTAGATCCGCGTTCTGCTGCTTCGCCAATCTTCATGATTTTTGAAACTAACTTTGTATTATCTGAAAATTGAGTTTTCAACAAACCAACATATCCAGATATGACAGTAAGAATATTATTAAAATCATGCGCAATACCGCCAGTTAATGTTCCGATGGCTTCCATGCGTTGAGAATGCTGAAGCTGCTTTTCAAGGGTCTTGCGACGAGAGATGTCAATAAAAGTGACGACACCACCGATTAATCGATTATCTCGATGCATTGGGTGTCCCCAGTACTCAACAGGAACCTGATGGCCATTTCGATGGAAGAAAAAGCCATCTTCACTGCTGATTGTCCCCTCTTTCGCAATGGAGCTGATAAAAGGACATTCTCCAGGTGTGGGCATGTTTTCATTCCCATGCGAACGGCTGACCATTCTCCAGAGATTTTTTCCGATCAAGTTGCTTTCTTCGTCATATCCGAGAATTTTGAGTGTAGACGGATTACAAAAAACCACTTCACCATTCATATCAATCCCAACAATTGCCTCTGCCGTTGAGTTGAACAGCGTTCGCAGCATTTCTTCGCTATGGGATAGTTCACGGACGTAACGCATTCGTTCGCATTCTGCAATAGCACGTGAAGCGATAACGGAGAGAAGTTCTTCAACATGTGGCACCGCCTGAATTGGCTTCCTTGAATAGGCGTAGATCACTCCAAGCACCTGTCCATGATGGCCTTGCATTGGGCAACCAATAAATCCAGACGCTTGTGACAAATGGGGAAAGTCCGATTGAGGAAAATGTGTCCCCGCCCCATCTGGATAAATTGTAAATTTTCCCTGTAAGATTTCGACAAAGGGGGAATTATTCAGTGGTAAATTGTTTGAATTCTTAAGTTCCCCCTGAAAGAAACATGACTTGATCTCCAGGGTATTATTTTGAAGTAAACCAATGCCAGCGCCCTCTACGTCGAGCCAATCACACAGGTTGCGTACGATCTCTTCAAGACATTCCTGACCGGTTAGTCCAACGGTGCTTCTCACAAGAGTTTTTATTGAGGATTCATATCTTTCACGCAGAGTGATATCTCGAGCTACTGAGAAATAAACATCTTTTCCATCCAACTCAAAGATCTGGCTACCGATTTCAACCGGAATCCAATAACCTTCTCGGTGAAGCAGGCTCGTTTTAAAAAGAGTCTTACCATTGACCTCTATCGCAGTGAGAACATCATTAAAATTACTCTGTTCCTCAACCGCAACTCGGTTGACGTCGTATGGTGATTTTTGTAAAAGTTCATTTCTTTCATATCCTAGTAAATCACAAGCAACGTCGTTAATTTCAAAATATTTTCCAGGTTTGCCATCGCTGCAGCGTTCTGAAATGAAAACAGCATCTGCTATTCCATTGAAAAGCTTCAAAAAGTAATCTCGGTCATGTTTTTTGACAAACTGATTCATTTATAGTATCCCCAGGAAAACTGCAAACCTAGCCTCGACGGTAAGAGTATCGACTGAACAGATATATACCAACTTTTGATGTTAAAATCATCTCTAGACAAGCGCAAAGAGAGCAAAGCTGAAAACTACAAGTTTTTCCTTCCCATGTCTGTCTAACTGTGCTAGTTTTCTGCGGTTCAAATGCACTTATAAAGGAGACATTGCATGACCACAGTTTTAATCGGACTGCACATTGTAGTTTCAGTTGCGTTGATTGTTATCGTTCTGCTTCAGATGGGTAAAGGTGCCCAGGCTGGTGCCTCTTTTGGTGCTGGCGGCAGTCAGGCTATGTTCGGTTCAACCGGCGGTAACATCATGAGCAAGATAACTGCAGCAGCAGCAATCATTTTTATGCTCACGAGTCTTTCTCTTGCATATTTTTACGGTTCACCTAGTTCTCAGACCGTAATGCCCAGCTCAGTTGCTGCTCCTGTGCAGCCAAGCGCTCCAGCAACACCAGTTCAAAAATAATTTAAATTTATTATTGACATCTGGGGAGCTGATTCAGTATAAAGCACAAGCCTTTTAGCCGAAGTGGTGGAACTGGTAGACACGCCATCTTGAGGGGGTGGTGACCAATTGGTCGTGCGAGTTCGAGTCTCGCCTTCGGCACCAAAAAGGAACACTTCTCGTTAAGTCGAGAGCTTAAAACCCAACTGACCTTTCTGTAGCACATGCTGTTACACTGAAAGATGAGTTGGGTTTTTTGTATGTATGAAAACCCGCAAAACAACCTCTTCTTTCCAAGCAAATGCGAAAGATAACTGTTTTCTCTGATTTGATAATATGAGCAAAACGTGATCACAGCCGTAGTAGATGCTGCTGAAAGCATTATGTATGTATCTTTGATATTCTCATTCTGTTGATACTCTTCATTTCTATCAAATGGTAAAATTATCAGTAACGTTCATTTTAATCTTGCAGTGTCCAAGAGTAGACGAGTCTTTGATACGAATAGGCTGTGGTGATGTGATTGATATGATACCCTAGAATTAAAACCACTAATTGTTAAATTGCACAATGGAGGAGCTGTGAAGTCCAATAATAGAGGCATATCCACCGCATTTTTTCTGCTTGTAATGGTATTTATATCCACCCCAGCTCTGGCTATCAAATTTGATGTATGGGAGACAGGCATGAGCCTAGCTGAACTGGTAGAGACTGCAAAAGCTAACAATATCCCCATAACTCAGGCTGGTACGATCTCCATGGATAGTGGTTTCAATCAAAAATTTGTCAATGATGGTTTCTGGAATGCTTCATCTGTTGGATATTCAACGAAGTTATTTGGAATCAATTCAACAGTCAGTATGCGAATGACTCCTGAACAACCAAGAAGACTCTATGAAATAGAAATATTAATGACTGGAAGAATGGACAAGAAAAAGCTCTATCCTGAACTAATAAGCACGCTTATCGAGAAATATGGTCCTCCCAACAAGCCGAAACGTGGCTTGAAGAAAATCTATCAGTGGACCCTCAATGACACGGATCAACTCATATTAAAGTTATTTTCTGCACCAGTTCTTACTTACACAGATATCACTTACCAAAAAGCTAACGAAGCAAAGAGTGGCATTAGATATAAGCATCAGGAAAGTGGGACGATGCAGAATGATGCAGATAAGCTATAGGCACTCAAGACCAGAAGCCTCTGGTGTTATAACCTCCCTCATAGAATCATACTTGCGTAGTGACGCGACCAACTGTTTCCCATTGAAGTCTGACTGTCTGGAGCAACACAAGGAAATTGGCTTGAAGCCCTTAAAATCTAAAAAACTCGATTTATTCTGACCTGTCGATTCAAAATTTTAAATTAAGGAAGAGTAGATTTGTAATAATCCTTTATTAATTTTCTATAAGTGACGAGCATGTTTTTATCTAGCCAGTCCATATAATACTGAGAAAATTTATCAAGTGTTTCCTTCTTCGCCAAAAGGCAATTGATTTTATCGACCAAAACTGTTCCGAAGTCACTTTTGGAAGTACCAAAATAAACTGGTATTAAATTGTCCATTTTTGAAATTGGCAAAAAGCTTAAACTGTCATTCAGACCTAAATATTTTATTTCAACAGGAAAACCAAATGCAGCATCAAGTCTTTTATTAGCGACCATTTTAATCAAGCCCGAATGTTCTATGCCTGAACGCATAAAAAACACGTCTGTTTCTTTATACTCCTCAATCGTCCGATCAATAATGCCAAAGTAAGATCGTCCGGAGTTAATCCCAATTTCCACTTTTCCTGATTTACACAATGCCTCTAGATCCAGAGTGCCATCGTCAAGGATATAAGGTGCGTAGACTTCTTTGAGTTCTTTGTGATAGATAAGACCATTTGGGAGGACGAGATAGCTTGGAACTTCACTGTAATGAATGTATTTTTCGCGAGCTTTTGTTTTAAAGAGAGGCGTGATGATTCCATGCTTTCCATTTTTTAAGTTTTCAAGAATGCGTTTATAATTTGCCTTTTGAAAAACGTGCTTATCTTCAGGAAGTGTCTTGATAATGAAACGAACTATTTGATCGTCTATACCGTGCTCTTTTTCTGGACCACTAAGAATCACATAAGGAGGAAAATCTGGTTGATACCAGGTGATGTTTGCGGCAAACAGTGAAGGTGCTGTCTGCGTTAAAAATGCTATAGTAATAAATATTAGGTAGTATTTATTCATTGATCGGCCAAATCATCTCATTCACTACGGTATTTTCAGTGGAAGCAATTAAGTACGCCTTTAAGAGTAGCATTTTTGCTTTTTTTGACAACATATCAATATTCAATCTGATGTTGATTTACTGCTAAATAGAACGATCTATCGTGTTTGAATTATTCCCTTCCCTGCAGAGATTTATTTTTATCAAATTTCAATTCGTAACATACTGAAAAATGAATATAAAATGGTATGACCAATTCAGACCATTTTTCTTTGACTTGAGTTCCACCACATGATACATAATTTCACAAATTTGATCATGACGAACAGGTTGATACGGTTTATGAGCCAAAAACAATCATTTGGCGAGTCAATCATCTTAATCTGGCAATCATTTCATTTAAAACAACCCGACTCTACTACTATGTAAAGCCGGGATTTTTATGTATACAGTTTTCACCTGGCAGCTAATCAAATTGTAAGAACTTAAAAACGAGGTAAAGGAAAACACATGCAAAATCTTTCTCTGCAGGACACAACTGCAAACCCTGCTCCACTTGGTTTGCTTGGTTTCGGAATGACAACTGTGCTACTCAATCTGCACAATATCGGTTTATTTCCACTTGATGCTATGATTTTGGGGATGGGCTTTTTCTATGGTGGTCTCGGTCAAATTATTGTAGGCACGATGGAGTGGAAAAAGAACAACACCTTTGGTGCGACAGCATTTACTTCATACGGACTATTTTGGGTCACTCTGGTCGCACTTATTCTGCTACCTAAGACAGGATGGATCGAAGCACCATCTGCCTTTGCTATGGGCTCTTACCTCGCTATGTGGGGTCTCTTTTCTTCGGTTCTGTTCCTGGCGACTTTTCGCTTGAACCGCGCTCTTCAAGTTGTATTCGGTTCATTAGTTTTCTTGTTCTTTATGCTGTCAGCAAGTGATTTTACTGGAAACCACGACATTAAAGTTCTGGCTGGGTATATCGGAATCTTCTGTGGAATGGCTGCTATCTATACTGGTTCTGCACAAGTACTAAACGAAGTGTTTGATCGCGAAGTTGCACCATTAGGTGCTGTGATCATCAGTAAATAGTTCTTCAGGCGCACTGGCCCCTGCCAGTGCGCCTAAATTAAACTCTCATCAATAGCCCATTTTATCTGGGATAACCCCTCTGACACCACCCTGCGGTTTCTTTGTGTCCCCATCCCGACGTGGAATCAAATGAGTATGTGCATGGAAGATCGATTGACCAGCGGACTCACCACAATTCATTCCAATGTTAAAACCAGTGATAGAGCTGTCATCCGTTAATAATTTTTGTTGCAGCAAAACCAACAGAGCAGAGGTTTCATCACGCTCTTGTGGAGTCATTGCAAAAAAATCAATAGTATGACGTTTCGGAATGATGAGATGATGGCCTTCTGTCACAGGGTGACCATCTTTCATCGCATAAACGGTATCGAGTTCTGCGACGATACGATCCTGACTCTGTACACAACAAAACAAACAGGTTTCATCAACGTCTTCAGCCATATTTACCCCATACATCTAAATTGTGTCTAATTCTATTCGCTCTGATGAGCACTCTTCTCTAGATAGTAAGTATAATCCCCTTCATAGCTGATCATTTCGCCATGATCAATTTCAAAGACACGGTTGACAAGACTACGTAAAAAATGTCGATCATGACTGACAAGAACAACGGTTCCTGTAAAACGCTGAAGCATATCGAGGAGGATTGCTCTGGATTGTATATCCAGATGGTTGGTCGGCTCATCAAGGATTAAGAAGTTAATCGGTCT
>JDSF01000392.1_pt1 | contig 17926 bp, 25 predicted proteins | sample 199441 | NCBI WGS metagenome assembly JDSF01 (sample SAMN02592751, study PRJNA231836) | bioreactor metagenome | isolation source: continuous culture bioreactor denitrification-DNRA | place: Germany: Bremen
TGATATTGAGAAATCTGCCCGGTTGATATTGAGAAATCTGCCGGTTGGGATACCATTACTAGTAAGGATGGAGAAACTATGAGTAAAAAAAATGAGTACCTTCCGAGATTAATTGATGAGAAAGTTACAAAATATCTTGAAGCATTTGGAGCAGTATGCATTGAAGGGCCAAAATGGTGCGGAAAAAAAACCGAAACATCGCTACATCATAGTAAGAGTGTTTTTTATGTTGGATCTCCAGCTGGAAATTTCAGTAATAGAAAATTAGCCCAAATGGATCCCTCTTTAGTGCTTAAAGGAGACACTCCCCGTCTTATTGATGAGTGGCAGGAAGTACCCTGCTTTGGGACGCTGTAAGATTTGCATCAGATAAAAGCAAGAAGAAAGGGCAGTTTATATTAACAGGGTCGTCAACTCCAAATAGAAAAGGGGTGGTACACAGTGGAGCAGGTAGAATTGCCCGGCTACGTATGAGACCTATGTCACTGTTTGAAATGGGTTTTTCAACTGGCGATGTTTCTTTGCAAGGACTATTCTGCAATATATATCCTTCTGTCTTAACGGGTGAAATCGATCTAGGAAAGATTATTCGGCATATTGTACGGGGTGGTTGGCCAGGGTCACTGGATATTGATGATAGTTTAGCGTCTCTTTTACCTGAGCAATACCTTGATGCTATCATTACCAATGACATCAATCGTGTTGATGAGAGAAAGCGAGACATCACCAAAATGCAGTTGCTTTTAAGATCATTGGCGAGAAATGAAAGCACTACTGTTTCCAATAACACCTTGAAAAAAAAGATATTAAAGTAAATGATGACACTGATATACATGAAGATACAATTTCCGATTATCTTTCAGTTTTTTGAAAGATTGTTTCTCTTGGATAATCAGAAACCCTATGGACCCCATTATAGATCATCATTACGTGTAAAACAGGCGGAAAAAAAACGACATTTTTCAGATCCATCATTGGCGTGTGCTCTCATGGGCGTGACAGAGGAAAGCTTGCTCGGAGATATGGAAACACTGGGATTCTTATTTGAAGCACTCTGTGAACGAGATCTGAAAATCTATGCTGAAGCCAATGATGCGAAACTTTTTTCATTACCAAGATTATCATGACAATGAAATTGATGCAGTAATCGAGATGAAAGATGGTACCTGGGGTGCGTTTGAGATCAAGTTGGGAGCTCATCAGATAGATGATGCAGCGGTAAATTTATTGCGTATCAAGAGCCAAATGGAAAGAAATCCAAAAGCGAAACCCCCCCCGAAAGTTCTATGCGTTATCTGTGGGCTATCTAATGCTGCTTATCTACGAGAAGATGGTGTCTATGTAGTACCTATTACTGCACTTACAAAGTAATTGTGATATGAACTTTTTGTAAGAAACACCCAAGGTTCAATTCCTTGGGTGTTTTGAGAATACTCTTGGAGCTTAGTGTTTCTTCTTGCGGTAGGGCGTATCTTCCAAGGGAAGGGACAATCGGAAGTTTCCATCATAGCGGTAATATGCATTTTGGCATGCAGGAGCAGTAGGGATGGTGGTAAGTTCCCCAACGCCCTTAACCCCGTAGGCAACAGGATGTTTACCCGGTCCTTCAACCAACATTACTTCTAAGGGCGGTACATCGGTGCTGCGAAGCAGTCCCAAGGTACCATAGCGGACCTTCAGATATCCCTCTTCAATGGGGAAGTCTTCAGTCAATCCATAGCCTAGGCCCATGGTAACCCCGCCTTCTATTTGGCCGGTGAGCGCTTGGTGGTTGATGATTTGCCCCACATCACATGCAGCAACAACCTTTTCCAGTTTTCCATCTTCATCAAGGATCACTACTTGGGCTGAATAGCTGTATGCCACATGACTTACAGGATTTTTTTTCTTCTGGCTGGTGATAGGGTCAGTAATGGACGTGTACTCACCGAAGTACTCCTTTCCTTCCAACTGTTCCAAGGAGGCCGTTTGTAGGTCATCCTTCAATTGCAGGGCGGCTCTTCTCACTGCTTCCCCCCGTGAAGACCGATTGACGACTTGCGGTACTGGTCCCTGAGTCGGGAGTTCTAACGGTATCAGGATCCTCAACCACTATCTGGTTTGCTTTCAGGGAACAGGTTTCACCAAGCATCTGGGTACAGACAGTCGCAACTCCCTGTCCCATACAGGCCGCACTGGTCCTGATATGCACTTTTTCTTCTTCAACCGAAAGTATACAGCGACCAGTATCGGGGAAACCGACACCAAGTCCGCTGTTCTTGAACGCCAATGCAATTCCAGCCCTAGGGGAGGAGTAGTAAGCATCCTTTACAGCTTCCAGGCATTCAATGACACCAGTGTCATCACTTGCAATCTGTCCATTGGGCATAATGTCTCCAGGCTTGAGTGCATTGATTCTCCTGATCTCGAAATAATCCATACCCAGTTCATCGGCAAGGAGATTGATGTTGGACTCCACAGCAAAACAGCTCTGGGTAACCCCAAAACCTCTGAAGGCACCAGAGGGAACCATGTTCGTATAGATTGCCTTACCGATAACTTCGAAGTTCTGGAAGTTATATGGTCCAGAGGCATGGGTACATGCTCTTTGGAGGACGGTCCTCCAAGGGAGGCATATGCTCCCGTGTTTGCCATGATAATGGCTTTAACGCCGGTAAGGTGTCCTTTTTTTTCGTCACAGCTGGTGGTAATCTCGATATCCATGGGATGACGCTTTGGATGGACCTGTAGGCTCTCCTGACGGGAAAGTTTCACCTTGACTGGTGCTTTGAGTATCCAAGCAGCAAGCGCTGCATGGTGTTGGACGCTCATATCCTCCTTGCCACCAAAACCACCACCAACGAGCATGCTATGACAATGCACTTTCTCTGCTGGGAGCTGAAGCATCGTACAGATCTCATGTTGTTCATCATAGATGGACTGACCGGAAGTATGTACAAGTACACCTTCATCACCTTCAGGCAGACCAACTGCACACTCTGGTTCCATGAATGCATGTTCGGTGTATGGTGTTTTGTAAGTGCGTGTGATGACATGAGGGCTTTCTTGGAATGCTTTCTCTACATCTCCGCGGTGGATGTGCTCCAATGAGAGCAGGTTGCCATCTTCATGCACCTTCGGGGATTCTGGTTCAAGCGCCTTGTAGATATCGAGCACAGGGGGGGAAGCACTTCATAGGAAACTTCCACCAGGTTTGCAAGCTCCTCCAAGGTTTCAGGGTTTTTTCCTACCACCAGGCAGATGGCATCCCCAGTGTACCGGGTAATCTCCCGATAGGGATGAGTACAGGCCAGTCTTGTTTGATGTGTCCGATGATATTGTGAGGGACTTCCTCACTGGTGATGGCACGGATAAAGTCGGGGTGTTGTTCAGCTTTCGAGGAATCTATGGAGAGGACTCTTGCTCGTGGGAACGCAGAACGGACAGCCTTGGCGTGCAGCATACCTGGGATTCTGATGTCATCGGCATACATCCCTTTACCAAGCGCCTTAGGCTCAGCATCTACACGACGATACCGTTTGTCGAGCTTTGGTTCTTCCTCAGTTTTAGGGACTGGCCTGTTTTCCCGGAAGAAGTCAGCGCACATCAGGATTGCTTCTTCAATCTTTTTTTTATATCCTGTACAACGACAGATATTTCCCCTGATTGCTTTTGTTACTTCCTCACGGGTAGGACAGAGGTTCGAATCGAGTAGACTCTTTGCACTGATGATCATACCGGGGGTGCAGTACCCACACTGAACTGCCCCAGCTTCAGCAAAACAGTAGGCATAGACCTCTGCTTCACGCTCACTGAGTCCCTCAATGGTAGTAACCGACCTTCCTTCAAGTCGTGAAAGAGGAATGGTACAGGCCTTCATTTTCTTCCCGTCCACCAAGACAGTGCAGGTGCCACAAACACCTTCACTACAACCGTCTTTGGTACCGGTTAAATTCAAATCCTCACGGATAAATCTAAGTAGTTTCTTGTCTTCTCCGTTGTAGGTGATCTGATTTCCATTTACGCTGAATGCATACATAGCTGTGCTCTCCATCGTACGTTGGTACGTATGTTTCTTTGGGAACAGGTGCTAGCCGCTTAGCGTCAGTACCCAGAACTGGATACATCGGTCTGTGATGCTATACATCTTCATGATTGCAACGAACCCGTAAAAAAAGTCAATATTTTGTTGCAGTACATTTATATAGGTTGCAAATGTTGTTGCACTATACTGCAAATTCCAAAAATAATGAGCAAGGCAGGACTGAACAACGCCCGTTCCTGCCTTGGTACAGGTATCCTAAATCCGCTTCTCTCGGTTGAATGGCTTTCCGAGTGATGTTGGACCAAGCAGCTGGCTCTCCCTGCTGAATGCGAGGACGATGATGACCAGTACATAGGGCAGCATGACCGCAAACTCATAGGGGAAATTGATTCCCTGGCCCTGGATGGCCAACTGCAAGGCTTGCGCCAAGCTGAAGAGCAGTGCTCCACCCATGATCTTCACAGGATGCCAGTGTCCGAAGTAGACCAAAGCAACAGCTATGAATCCACGTCCTGCGATGATCTCATCACTGAACATCTTCACCTGGGCCAAGCTGAGGTATGCACCAGCAAGACCTGCCAAGCTCCTCCGACAGCGAGCGCTTGGTAGCGAACTCTGTTTACCTGGATACCGATCGAGTCAGCAGCACGAGGGTTGGTACCGACTGCACGTATTCTCAGTCCCCAAGGTGTCTTGAAAAGGATATACCAAGCAACAGGAACAAAGAGAAATGCGAGATAGACCAATATATTGTGGCTGAAGAAAATTGGTCCGATTACCGGGATTTTGGAGAGTCCAGGGATGGGAAGGTTTCCGATACCAGGTACTGACTGTGTTCCACCGATGAAGTGGCGGAACAGTGTACCGGCAGTACCAACCCCGAACATCTGTAGTCCGATACCTGCAATGCCTTGTGGGGCGCGGAATGTGACCACAATAAAGGCAAAGAAGATGCCAAACAAGGCACCAACCACCATGGCAAGACCCAGTCCCAGGACATTATACATGCCAGAGGTGGGGCCACCCTGTCCAATACTATAGGGTACGAGCATACCCAGGAATGCTCCCATAGCCATTATGCCTTCACAGCCAAGGTTGAAGACACCTGCTCTTTGGTTGAACATCTCTCCCAGGCTGGCTAAAAGGAGGGCGACGGAGAAGGGGATGCCCAGACTCAGAATATTTACGATGAAGTTCATGCTTCCACCTCCACATGTTTTTTGCCTATTCCTTGGTACTTACGCCAGATTCGTTCCATCAAGTAGGGTCGGCGAGGATCATCTTGGTAGCAACGATGACCAGGATGATGACACCCTGCAGTACATTGACCATGTTAGCAGGCACTCCAACCATACGTTGGGTCATGTCTGCTCCAACGATCAAGAGACCGAAGAAGAACGATGCCGGTATGATGCCTGCAGGATGCAAGCCTCCAAAGAGAGCGACAACGATTCCACTGAATCCATAGCCTCCTGTAATACCTTCAATTGCTCGGCGGTGTACTCCTGCGATTTCGATGGCACCCGCCATACCAGCAAAAGCTCCACTGATGACCATGGCAATGACCAAATACCAGGTAACGCTGATTCCACCGTACTTGGCCGCCCGGGCGCTCGCCCCAGCTGCTCGCATCTTATACCCATAGTTTGTTTTCCAGAGGAGGAAGTAGATGAGCAAGGCAAGCAATAGGGCGAAGAAGATACCGGTATGCAACCGTGTTCCCTTAAGGAATCGATCGAGCCAGATCCCCTTGGACAGTCTCATGGACTGGGGAGTTCCGCTTCCCATTGTGAGTTCGGCAGGGTCAAGGAATGGTCCACGAAGCATGAAGGTGTAGAACTGGGCGGCAATATAGTTGAGCATTACCGTCGAGAGCAGCTCACTGACCTGCAGTTTTGCTTTCAGGATACCTGGGATGAAACCCCAGACTCCTCCTGCCATTGCCCCTGCCAAGATAGCCATTGGAGCAGGATCGGTTTTGGGAGTTCAGGGAACGCAAGTGCCACAGCTGTGGTACCGAGAATTCCCATTGCCATCTGTCCCTCACCACCAATGTTGATGATACCGCTACGGTACGCAACCGAGATACCCAAAGCTATGATGGTGAGTGGTATTGCCCTGATCAGAACCTCAGTAAGCTGAAGGGTTGTCTTCAACGGTTCGAAGAGAATGACCATGTAGGTCTTGAAGACATCAGCCCGATGGTCATCAGAATTATTGAACCGATCAACATTGCAGCCAGAATGGCCAGAATGATGATGGTAACCTTGTAAAGTACCCTAAACTGTTTGGTCATCTTTCACTCCTGCCATCAAAATACCGAGACTCCTTCGATTAGCGTCCTTCCTATCAAGAACCTTCTGGATCTGGCCCTTGAAGATTACCGCCACACGGTCGGAAAGGTCGAGAATCTCGTCCAGCTCCTCACTGATGAGCAGGATTCCGATTCCTTCGCGTCTGATCTCCAAGAGTTGCTTATGGATGAACTCTGCTGCGCCGAGGTCCAGACCTCTGATGGGGTAGACTGCAATCAGGAATTTTGGTCTTCTGGAAATTTCACGAGCGAGGATGACTTTCTGGATGTTTCCACCAGAGAGAGATCCTGCAGCAACAGAGATGTTGGGACTGCGGATGTCAAACTTCACACGTAGGTCTTCAGCATTCTTGTCTATTGCCTTGTTCTTGAGGAATGAGTGGTTACTGAACTCATCATGTTCAGTATCCTTGAGGATAAGGTTCTCCTTCATTGAGAAGGAAGGAACGATACCCTCTGTATTGCGTTCCTCAGGGATATATCCCATACCAGCTTCAATAATGTGGTGGGGGCTCCTGTTTGCGATGTTTTCACCGTAGAATTGGATCTCTCCACTCTCTACCTTCCTCAGGCCATTGATTGCCTCGGCCAGCTCCCTCTGCCCATTCCCTGATACACCAGCAAGGCCGACGATCTCGCCGGAGTAGATGGTCAGGTTCAGGTCGTTGAGAGCCAGGAATCCACGGTCGCTCTTTACGTTGAGGTGCTTGATATCCAAAACAGGAACACCTTCGCATGCTGGTTCCTCGTTCAATGGAAGGTCCACCTCATGTCCGGTCATCAATGCAGCGATGTCGGAAGGGGAGTGTTCATGGGTATTGCCCTCAAAAAAAACAACCGCACCATGACGAAGGATGGTAATCTTGTCTGAGAGGTCTTTAACTTCCTGAAGCTTGTGGCTGATAAAGATGATGGAAAGTTCGCTGCTCATATTCTTGAGTAGTACGATCAATTCATCAGTCTCCTGTGGGGTGAGGGCACTGGTTGGCTCATCTAGGATGAGGAACCGTGCACCCAGGCAGAGTGTTTTTACCAGTTCAACTCGCTGTTGTTCTCCAACGGAGAGTTGCCAGATATACGCATCGGGATCGACTACGAGCCCGTACTTTTTTGCTACTTCATTTATCCGGTCACGCACCATCTCAAGGTCCAACTTGTGTGGTGACCATGCTGCCTTGAATCCAAGGGCAATATTCTCCAGTACCGTCATGTTTGCAACCAGCATGTATTGCTGGTGAACCATACCAAGTCCTGCTGCAAAAGCATCATTCGGGGAGCGGAAGTGTACTTCCTCACCATTGATAAGGATACGTCCTTCATCTGGCTGGTAGAGACCCATGAGAATATTCATCAAGGTCGTCTTGCCTGCTCCGTTCTCTCCAACCAGCGCCAAGATCTGGCCCTCGGATATCTCCAAGGTGATGTCATCACTCGCCAAGACTCCAGGGAAGCGCTTGGTGATGTGTTCCACCCGTAGGTTGGTTATTTTCTTCTGTGTGAGTTCCATGGGGGAAGCTCCGTGGGAATAAATCAAAAAAAAGCAGTCATGCAGAGATATCCCTGCATGACTGGGAAATACTTCGCTTACAGTTTGGAGTAATCAACACTGGAGTAGTTGATGGTCCCACTTGCAGCATTGAAAGAATCGATGGCCGCATTGACCTTCTCTTCAATCTCACCTGCATACATGTTTTCAAGAGCAGGGTTGAACTCGAATACAAATCCACCGTTACTGAAGTTCAAAGGAATGACCTCTCCACCCAATACGCCGGCATCGAGCTTGGCAACGAGGCCTTCGATGACGGATGCATAGTTGTAGGAAGAGGCTGCAATAACCTTGTAACCTTCGGTGATGTGAATCTGAGCAATATCCTGACCAACCCACCAAATCTCTTCATTGGGGTAGTCAGCTACGGCACGAAGAGCACCGAGAGCCTGCTGGCTGCTTCCGGTCAATACATCTGCACCGCTTCTGATCTGTGACTGTGCAACCTCTCCAGCTTTTACGAAATCACTGAAGGATCCACTATGTGCGACCATGATCTTGGCTTTTGGATTGACAGCCTGGACACCGAGGACGAAACCACGATTGTAGCGTGCTGCGTCCCCTGCATCTACAGGACCGACCAGACCAATGACATTGGCTTTGGTGGTCATACCAGCGATGAGTCCACTGAGATAACCGGTCTCTTCACTTTCTGGCATGTAGGTGAATACATTGTCCGGACCAACTTCAGCGCTGGTTCCAAAGGCAAAGGAAACTTCAGGATACTCTTCAGCCATTTCCATGATGAGGTTCTTGTACTGTGCTCCGTGGGCGATGATGATATCAAATCCCTGGGCAACATACTGGCGGGCAGCAGAACCGGCATCAACAGGCTTCATCTTCTCTGTGTAGCTGTACTCAATACGACCAGGCAGGCTCTTCTGTGCAGCGACGATACCATCGTGCATTGCCTGACACCAGCCCTTGTCATCAATGGTGTTCTCGATGATCAAAGCAATCTTGACCACATTGGAATCAGCCTCTTCAGCTGGAGCTTCACTGCTACCTGCAGCAAAAAGCGACCCAGTGACGAGTGCAAGACAAAACAGAATTGTCAGAAATTTTCTCATGTTCCTTCTCCTCTTGGAATATCGACCCAATTTACTGGGTCTAAGCTTTTTTCAGTATAGAGGCTGAACAGATACTCTGTCAAAAGAAAAGTGAAAATGGTTTAGTATTTATCGATTAGTAAATTGAGCTATCAGTGATATTTATAAAAAAAATTACTAGGGAAATGATGATTTATTTGTTGCAATTTTAGTGAAACCTAAATGAATGAATGTATTATTGCACCATTCATATGGATTGAAAATTTAGACAATGCTTCCCGGATGTATAGATTTTGCACTCATTGTTGCAACTTTTGTTGCACTGGTTACTGCTTGTTGCAGTTTTTTTTCGCCTTTTAGCAACTGCACTGTCAAGGCAGCACTTAAGGAGTCTCCACACCCTATGGTATTCACTACCTCTGTTTTTATGGTAGGAGAACTAAAGAAACGAGAATTCTGTACCCAGAGTTCAGATGCTCCTCGAGAGAGTACAAAAGTACACCCATATTGTTCATATAGTCGGCGGAGCATTTCCCTCACAGTATCCTTGAGATGTTCGGTATCTTGGTGTTCTGCTATCTGGATTCCCATGAAGGTCTGGACTGCTTCACTAAGGTTGATCTTTACCACATCAGGGTGGTGGAGGAGACAGCGCTTCAAGTCTTCGCCTTTCAGGTCGAGCAAGACAAACTTCCCCAGTGCTTTCGCTTCCATTACAAAATCTGCATAGAGATTGTCTGAGTAGCCAGGGGCACGGGTTCCAAGAATGATTAAGCCATCACAATCCTTGATGTTCTGGGAGAAGAGGTCTCTGATAGGCTTTTCGCAGGCAGGGTCAACAGGGAATGGTTCTTGAACTAACTCCGTTGCCCCTTCGTCTGTGAGTACCGTTACACAAGTCCTGATGGCACTTCCACTATCTGCCAAAGCGGGGTGACTCCATCTTTCCCGCAAAGGCCTAGCATTTCTTCTGTACGACTACCTCCCAAGTGGGTAAGCAGGAGGCTCTCGTGTCCAAGTTGCCAGACTATCCTGGCTGCATTCATTCCCTTCCCTGATGCATCCAGGTAGTGTTCCTGGGCACGATTTACCTCCCCTACAGAAAAGGAGGGGAAGCGCATCGTGATCTGGAAGGTTGGATTCAGGCAGACCGAGAGAATCTTCATGACCACTTGAGCAGAATCGAACCATGATGGGGTATCAGTTGCCGGTAGGCAACACCCGTTTTATCAAACATCAGCTTGGATGCTTTTGTATTGTCTGCTTCACTGTACTTGTCAGAGAGGAATACCACTTCCTTTATCCCTGATTGGATGATTGCCTTTGCACACTCATTGCAAGGGAACAGGCCAACATACAGCGTACAGCCCTTCAGACTGCTGCTGATTGCGTTTAGGATGGCGTTCAGTTCAGCGTGACAGACGTAGGGATACTTTGTCTCGAGCCATTCTCCTTCCCTTTCCCAGGGAATCTCGTCATCATCCACCCCGATAGGGAACCCATTGTAGCCGACACCGACAATCTTGTGATCGGTGTTCACAATGCAGGCTCCCACCTGGGTGCTTGGGTCTTTGCTCCTGAGTGACGAGAGAACAGCCACTCCCATGAAATATTCGTCCCAACTGAGATAGTCTTTACGTTTGGGCATGCTTTGTTGTCTCCTTTTCTAGCAAAAATTCGAGAATGGTATCTGTTAAGGATTGTTGGATGGACCGATAGAGGAGTAGGGCATGTCTGCTGTGGTTGTAGTTCCCCATCTCCGTTTCAAGGATGTGGAAGTCGGTACTCTGTTGTTCCTTCTCTATGATCTTGAGATTCTTGAAGGGAACGGTCTGGTCGTTAATATCATGAATGGAGAACATTGGGCAGGTAATCTTACCCAAACTCCTTCTCACGTCTTTCATCGCGTAGACCAAGCTCAGGCCCGGTCGGATGAACACTCCTCCATAGCCGAACCAGTATTCACTGCCATCCTCGCCATTAGGATTGCCAGCAACCACATGAGCCCGATGGAGGGGGGTAAAGAGTCCCAAAGTTCTGGATATATATTGTTTCCAATCAGTAATGATGCCGTCCTTCAGGCTATTGTAGACCACAGGAGCGGCAATAGTAACCAGCTTGTCTGGAGCAAGCGAAGCCTGGCAATAGGTTTCTCCCAGCTTGAGGGTCATCATACCCCCCATGCTGATACCAAGCACATAGAGCGTTTCATACTGTACTCTGAGGTTTTCGTAGTAATTGCAGAGGTAGGAGAACCACTGGGTGAAGGTGGTATGGGCAAACTGGTCAGGATCGGTTCCAAAGCCGGGCATCAAAGGCGCATACACATCAAGTCCTTCCTCGTGAAAGCGCTCAGCACTGTAGTGGTAAACAGAGGGAGTGGATGGGAACCCATGGACGAGTAAGATGGCTTGCTTGCATCCTGGTGTAGTGAAGATGAGGCTCTTTGCCTCATCACAGCAGGTTTTGGATTCATCGACAGTGAGCGGGGCGACATTCCTGTCGCGATACGCAAAGAGTGTCGTATTCCAGAGTATGAACACAATGATGAGAAATAGGATGAGGAACCACATGGCCTTAACTATATCCTAGAGCTTCAATGAAGGAAAGACCAAAAAACAAGAGCCTATCGGTCAGGATAGCTCTTGGGATTGATGAAAGTATTGCTTGTTAGATAACCATGGATGGAATAACGGCAAGCAAGACACCAGCTGCTACAGCTGAACCAATAACACCGGCTACGTTCGGACCCATTGCGTGCATGAGCAGGAAGTTCTGAGGATCAGACTCCTGACCGACCTTGCTGGAAACACGAGCAGCCATTGGTACTGCTGAAACACCAGCACTACCAATGAGTGGGTTCAATGGATGCTTCGGATCGAGCTTGTTCATCAGTTTTGCAATCAGCAAGCCAGAAGCGGTACCGATAGAGAATGCTATCATACCGAGCAGTAGGATGCCCAAGGTGTTCAGGTTGAGGAAGTGGGAAGCTTCCATCTTTGAACCAACAGCGAGTCCGAGGAAGATCGTTACGATGTTCATCAGTGCATTCTGCATGGTATCGGAAAGACGGTTGGTTACTCCACATTCCTTTGCCAAGTTACCGAACATCAGGGAACCGATGAGCGGAGTAGCGGAGGGAAGCAAGATTGCGCAAGCGGTCAGGACGGTCAAGGGGAAGAGTATTCTCTCCAACTTGGAGACCGGTCGAAGCTGTTGCATTTTGATCATCCGCTCTTCCTTGGTGGTCAGGGCTCGCATGATCGGGGGCTGGATGATGGGAACCAATGCCATGTAGCTGTATGCAGCTACGGCGATGGGGCCCAGCAAATCTGGTTTGAGACGGCTGGTAACGTAGATAGCCGTCGGACCGTCAGCACCACCGATGATTCCAATGGAACCAGCAGCGAAGAGGTCAAAGTTGATCCCAGGGATGAAACTCAGGGCAAGGGCACCGAGCAGGGCAACAAAGATACCTGCCTGGGCTGCTGCGCCGAGCAACAAGGTCTTGGGATTTGCAATGAGCGGGCCAAAGTCCGTCATTGCTCCAACACCCATGAAGATCAAAATCGGGAAGAGACCGGTATCAATACCCATGTCGAATAACAGCTTGATGAACCCAGGAGCTCCTGAGGTAGGATCAATGCTTGCTGCGTATCCCATAGGGATATTCGAGAGGATACAACCGAACCCAATGGTAACCAACAATAAAGGCTCAAAGTTCTTTACTATGGCTAGATAGAGGAGGATAAAGCCAACGAGTATCATGACAAGGTTGCCGACACCGAAGCCTTCTACCATCCCCAAGAATCCGAACAGTCCTGTGGACTGCCAGAGTTGATAAAACGCGGAACCAATCATCTCAGGGTCTCCTTTAGCTGATCACCAGCAATTCGTCATCGCTCTGCATCTGCTGGCCTTGGCTTACGGCGATCTTGGTTACTACGCCGTCACAAGGAGCATAGATCTCATTTTCCATCTTCATTGCTTCCATGATCAGGAGTACCTGGTTCTTCTTGACCTGCTGTCCTTCCTTCACATCTAAGCGGAGGATCAGACCTGGCATTGGTGCATTGACCGAGACAGCTTCATGGGAAGGGGTAGCAGAAGCACCTGAGGCAGCAGCGGGAGCACTCCCAGCAGCATCCTTGGTTGCTTCGATGGCACTCTCGTCGATGCCGAAGGCAACATTGAGAGGATAATCATTACCATTAACCTTAGCGGAGTTCTTGGTAAGCTTGACGCCATAGGCCTTTCCATTGACGGTAACGGTGTACTCGCCCTTCTGCTTAGCAGCTTCTTCTTCACGGTTGATCTTGTAGATACCGTTTACCTGAGCCTTGCCGGTAAGATACAGGATACCCTTCTCCTTACAGGAAGCAGCAATAAAGATGTTCTCATCGGTAAGGGGAAGTCCTTCCTTCTCGAGCATCTCTTTTGCTACCTTTACACCCTTCTTGGGATCGGCATCATTGATGTCGACAACTTTTTTGGTGGTGGGCTCCATCTTCATCTGCTCAGCACAGATCTTTACAACCTCTGCATCGGGTTCGACAGGAGTCTTTCCGAAGTAACCGAGAACCATCTTGCCGTAACCTTCTGCAATCTTCTTCCAAGGTCCGAACATAACATTGTTGAAGGCCTGCTGGAAATAGAACTGGGAGACAGGAGTTACGGAAGTACCGAAACCACCCTTGGCTACAGTTTCAGCCATTGCCTCGACGATGGCGGGATACTTGTCCATCAGGTTGTTGTCACGCAGCATCTGGGTGTTTGCCGTAAGGGCTCCACCTGGAAGTGGTGAGAACGGGATTTCAGGACTGACAGTCATTGCTTCAGGGGGAATGATGTAATCTTTCATGCAATCCCTGAATACAGATTCAGCTTCACGAATCTTCTTGATGTCGATGCCCAAATCATAATCAGTATTACGCAGTGCGTGCCACATGGTGATGATGTCTGGCTGACAGGTACCACCGGAAACCGGGCTCATGGAGAGATCGACCTGGTTTGCACCTGCTTCAATAGCACTGACATACTGCTGGATGGAGACCCCTGCGGTGTCATGGGTGTGGAATACGAGGTTCATATCCTTGCCGAGCAACTTTCTTGCGCGCTTGATGGTCTCATATACATAAGCTGGGGTAGAGGTACCGCTAGCGTCCTTAAAACAGACGGACTGGAATTCAATTCCTGCATCCATGATCTGCTTCAGGGTTGCTTCATAGAAGTCAGGATCGTGAGCACCCTCAGTGTTTGGGGGAAGGCTCATCATGGTGACTACGACTTCGTGGCGAAGTCCTGCATCAATAATGGACTTTCCGCTGTCAATGAGGTTGTTGACGTCATTGAGTGCATCGAAGTTACGGATTGTGGAAATGCCGTGCTTTTTGAAAAGCTTTGCATGTAGGTCGATGACATCCCTTGGCTGGGAGTCGAGACCGACAACGTTGACACCTCGGCTAAGGGTCTGTAGGTCTGCATCATCTCCGGCAACACGACGGAACTCGTCCATCATGGCAAATGCATCTTCATTGGTATAGAAGTACAGGGACTGGAAACGGGCACCGCCGCCAGCTTCGAAGTGATTGATGCCAGCCTCTTTGGCTGCTGCAACTGCAGGCATGAAATCCTTGGTGAATACACGTGCACCGTATACTGACTGGAATCCGTCACGGAACGCTGTGCACATAAAATTAACTTTCTTCTTCATTTGGGATGATCCTCCGGGGTTTCTTATTCTTTGGATTTTGCGAAGGCTGCGACGATTGCTGCTGCTATGTCTGCCTCACTGGCAGAGGATGCAGAAGCTGTAACAGCTGCGGGACTGCTTACAACGGCTTTGGGTTTCTGTGGTGCGATTTTTTTTCTAGCAATTGCGCTCATGGCTTTTGTAAGGAAAACCAACAACGTAAGAAACACAAAGACCGTAGCAATACCCAGAATCATGAGGATGACCCCATTCTCCAACTGGGCGACAAGTTGCTCTTTCGGTAGTTGCGCTAAGAATACCATACGAACTCCTAATAAGGTTTATAGTGATCGTAGCCAAGGACTACAAATGACACACTGGGAGTTAGTATATCGGAATCATAGGGAGCGTTTCAAGTAAAGGTACGATAAATGCTTTGTGGAATTTAGCATAGCTCATGTCGGAGCTTCAGTTTTTATTCGAAAAAAAACAACCTGTTTCGGAAGTTTTGGTTTGCCTGTATACAATTATCTGGATACCTTTTTATAGAATACTGCACTGATGTCTCTCTGCACTCTACTTATCTTGTCTGTTTTTATGCTTTGCAGTAAGGTACTCTGTGGTAAAATTATCTAAAGAAGAAGGATATATATGGCTGAAGGAATGGATTTTGCGCAGAAAATTGCCGAGGACAAGGCAATCAGGGGAAATATGGATAAGATTGGGAGGAAAATCCTGATCATGAGTGGAAAGGGTGGTGTTGGAAAGACCACCGTTACCGTCAATCTTGCAAACGCACTTGTCGATAGCGGCTGTACTGTTGGCATTCTTGATACAGACCTGCACGGACCGAATGTTGCAAAAAAATGCTCGGTTGTGAAAAGGAAATTCTCACTACCGAAAATGGTGGGGAAACGTTCTATCCGGTCGAAGCCCGGCCAGGGTTGAAAGTAATGAGTCTTGCCTTTGCAATCGAACCCGATAGTCCGGTTGTATGGCGTGGACCTATGAAGATTGCAGCAATCAGGCAGTTTCTTGCCCAGGCAGATTGGGGAGAGTTGGACTATTTGCTCATCGATTCCCCTCCAGGTACCGGTGATGAGCAGCTTACTGTTTGTCAGACGATTCCTGAACTTACCGGAACGGTCATCGTAACCACACCACAAGAAGTAGCCATTCTGGATGCCAGAAGGAGCGTGAGCTTCTCAAGGAAGATGGGTGTAGCAATCCTGGGAGTCGTGGAGAATATGAGCGGACTGATTTGTCCAGGATGTAAGACTGAGATTCCCATCTTTGGAATCGGTGGTGGAAAGAAGATGTGTGAGCAGATGGGTGTTCCCTTCCTCGGCCGTGTTCCCCTTGAGGTTCCTCTCATGGAGGCTGAGGATGCAGGCAAGAGTTATTTGAGCATGCAACCTGCAAGTCCTTCCTCTGCTGCATTGAAAGCGATCGCAGATATTATCAACAGCGGAACTGCTGTTTCATCCCATCGTTCAACTGATTTTGCTGGAACTACTTCCTGTGCACCTTCTGCTTGTTCCACATGCAGCAGTAACTGTCCATCCAGGAAAGGAGAGTAAGCATATGTTTGATCCGTTTTCGCAAGAAGGGGGGAGCAAGGAGACGAAGCATCTCATTTGGAAGTCCGGGCAGCGTCAGCGGGTCTTCAAGGGGCCCATCTTTGACATTTGCACCGTTCATCGTACCAGTACTGATGGACGGAGCTCTTCCTTTATAGAGGTGGATGCACCCAACTGGGTAACGATAATCCCTTGGTACCGTGACGAGCATGGTGTTCCCATGATGATCATGGAAGAACAGTTCCGTCATGGGTCGAATACCGTTACCCGGGAGTTTCCTGCCGGGGTGGTGGAAGAGGGTGAATATCCCTTCGATGCTGCCCTCAGGGAGCTGCGGGAGGAGACAGGCCTTGCCGGTGGCAGGGTTACTGCCCTGGGGAATGTCAGTCCCAACTCCGCATTCATGAACAACCGATCCTATTTCTATCTCGTCGAGGGTGCTGAGCATGTAACCGGACAGGAACTCGATCCGAACGAACAACTGGATGTGTTCTCTGTACCGGTAGCCCAGGTGGTTGCGGATATGGGTACCGGCATCTATGATAATGGTATTATGATGATTGCCTTGGGTTTCTTTCTTCGGGAGGCACAAAAGCGTCCTGAGTTGGTGACCACATTGGAGAAGGAGTAACTACGATGAAACGAATACGTCTTGTGTTGCCTGTATTGGCGCTTGCCATGGTCATTTTATTCTCATCCTGTATGACGGGAAAGGATTTGGTGCGGACAATCGAGGTGAATGGAACGGCAAAGGTTACCGTCACCCCTGATATTGCTACGTTCTCCATTCAGGTCAGTGAACTGGGGAAGACCACTGAGGAAGCCCAGAGGTTTGCGAATGCAAAACTGGCACAGCTCCGCTCTGTCCTTGATGAGTATGGGATAGCTGAGGCTGATATCAAGACCACTTCACTGAATTTGAGGCCCAGTTACCGATGGGATGAAGGAGAACAGATCCTGGAAGGGCAGGTTGCAAGCCAGAGTCTTTCAGTGAAGGTACGTGACCTGAAGGCCCTTGGGTCCATTATTGATCAGATGGGAAAAGTCAGTGGTATCTACCTAAACTCTGTACAGCTTGACAAGGAGGACAAGAGTGAAGCACTGGAGCAGGCGCGATTGGAAGCAATCGGGAATGCAAAGGCAAAAGCAGAGCTCTATGCAGAAAGTTCATCCATGCAGGTTGGTTCCCCCATTACCATCAGTGAATACTCCGTTGCTTCCAATCCATACAATACAAGGATGAAGATGGAAGCAGCCTCTGCTGTTGCTTATGACATGGCTACCGAGATTCCTGCAGGGTCCATGGAAGTCTCTTCCACGGTTTCGATTGTGTATGAGATGTACTGATACAAAGCAATCGAGTAGTAGCAATTTGTTCATAAACAAAGAAATGAAAAAAATATCTTGAAAGGACTTAACAGACAAGGTTTTTTTGTTGATATAGTGTAAATGTCCAAACGAGTGGGTGAGTAGCTTATGTCATATACTCTCTCCCCACCGTGTATCTTGTCGTTGTTTCCCCCTCATTATGAGGTAACGGCAGATGCAGGCCGCGCATATGCGGAACTCCTTCAAGGGTGCAAGCTTGAGGGAGTTTTTTTTGGGCTCAGTCCGTTAGGCTGTTTGTAGTGTTTGCTATATGAGTTTCCTACTCCCTACTTCGCTTATAGGCATTCCTCTTACGCCAGAGATGGGCGAACATGAACTTCTCCCTTTGTTCC
>JDSF01000393.1_pt1 | contig 17729 bp, 19 predicted proteins | sample 199441 | NCBI WGS metagenome assembly JDSF01 (sample SAMN02592751, study PRJNA231836) | bioreactor metagenome | isolation source: continuous culture bioreactor denitrification-DNRA | place: Germany: Bremen
CCACACCTCCAGGATTTGGTCTTATTCAATCGGCGAGGATACCTAAAACCGTTGTTAACTCTCCACACAGTTTTGAAATTGTCATGGCCATCGGCGCAACAGCTCTACTCTACTCGGTTATATACGACGGCAGCCTCATCACAAGTGATGACCGTGATGTTGCTCGTGACGACACAATGATAAACGGCTTAATCGGCCTAACTTATCAATATCGGAACACCTTTTCAGTCCATGCCTATTACTTTGTAGCGACAGACCTTCTTGAGTCAAACGCAACTCCGGATCATCTATCAGAAAGAGATAAAACGTATCCTGACCCATCTTATGCGGCAATATCACTCGACTATCACTTTTGACTTATTCTGTGAACTTTTTTCACAAATCAAAGTCTACCGACAATAATGCTTATCTAGCATCTTTTTAAAATTACTCTATACTTTATGACAATGCTAAAGAAACAGTTCTGCCCGTTCCGTATTCTACCGGATCAACTGTTTCAGTGAGCTCTCTCGAAAGGAGATAATGTATGAAAAAACAGATCAGGTTAATCGTTCTATGTTTGTGTGCACTCTTCATGTTCGCACTCCCAGCAACTGCAGCAGACTATGTTGGATCACAAGAATGCTTCGAATGCCATACCGATCAATTCAATAAATGGCAAGCCAGTGGTCATCCATGGAAACTTCGTAAAGTTGAAAAAGCGCGATATTCCGGATTACCTCTCCCTCCTGGATTCAGCTGGGACGATATATCATACGTCATAGGTGGAGCGAATAAAAAAGCACGATTTATCGACAAACAAGGCTATATCATCACCACAGCAAAAGATGGCACAGAGGCCAAAACACAATACAATATGCAGGACGGTTCCTGGTCCTTCTATCACAAAGGTGAAAAGAAAGCTTACAAATGTGGCCCGTGTCATATGACCGGCTACGACAAAGCTGGAAATCAAGATGGGATGCCTGGCATGATCGGAACATGGGCGGAAGACGGCATTGCCTGTGAAGAGTGTCACGGGCCAGGCTCTGATCACATTAAAAAACCGATCAAAGAAACAATTGTCATTAACCGTACAGCAGAATCCTGTGGCAAATGTCATCAACGCGGCGGTATGGGTGATCAGCCACCAGCCAAAGGTGGATTCATTAAACATCATGAGCAAATTAACGAGCTTAAAGCCGGCTCCCACAAAGATTTGACCTGTCTCGATTGTCACAACCCGCACGAGCGTGCAATCTTGGCAAAAAATACCTGCATGAGCTGTCACGAAGATAAATATGAAAGTCTGTCCAAGAACATTCACGGCCCAACGGGCTTAAGTTGTAAAGATTGCCATATGTCCAAAGCGACAAAATCGGCCATTAAGGTATCAGCAACTGAAGGTGATGTCAGAACTCATCTCTTCCGCATCAATTCAGACCCAACGGCAAACATGTTCGCCACAAGTGAAAAAGATGGCAAAAAGAAAACATATGCTAAAGGATTTGTAACCCTCGATTTTGCCTGCCTGAACTGCCATAAAGGAAGAGACCTTGAATGGGCAGCAAAAGAAGCAAAAAATATTCACTAATTCAGTTCTGTATCAATTGACAAAAGGGATCTCTGAGGAGATCCCTTTTATTTCATTTTTTCACAGACAAAAGAGACAACCCAAGATAAAAGGCATCAAGGGGGCGATTTAAAATACGGTAAAATCTTTTCAGTATCAAAGAATTGCCCTATGATGAAAACACCATGGTTGATGGATACCTCGTTTACCCACTTTATCTTTTCTACGGCATGGCATTCTTTGCCATGGGCGTATCTATCACATCGCGCGATACACGAGCCAGCAACCTCAAGATTGCCCGCTGCCTCTGGTTATTTTCACTGTTTGCCTATACGCATGCTTTACTCGAATGGTTTTCTCTATATGTAATTCTCTACTCTGGTCATTTTAGTTCGTCTCTACAACTCCCAGTCAATAGTTTTAAACTTTTTTACTGTTGATCTCATTCTGTTTTTACTGCTGTTCGGTATCAGCGTCCTTGGAATGGTTTTTCCTCAGCACAGACGATCTCTTTTTTGGACATTTCCCCTTCTTCTTATAGTTGTCATCATCACATCAGGTGTGGATAACATGAACCAGCACGGTTCAAATTTTCACTTATTGATATACATATTCGTAACTGGATCGGTTTCCCTGGCGGAGTGATTACAGGCTTTGGCTGATCCTCTATTCACGCACGGTTAGACACATCAGCCGTCGTGGATCATTGAGCTTTGTTGGTGCCGGAATTTCTGTTGCCTGTTACGGGGTTCTGGCTGGATTGATTGCTTCAGGAAGTTCTCCTCCAATCATTGGTGGACCGATAGAACTTTATCGTGGTCTGTCAGCATTGATTATTATGTTTTTTGTTATGGATGCACTCTATACCTTCGACATCGAACGCAAACTACAGATAGAAGAACGCCTTCAGCGCTTCGCTCAATCTGAAAAGCTCCACTCTCTTGGTCAATTGGCCTTTGGAGTTGCTCATGAAATCAATAACCCACTTGGCAACGTATCAATCAACGCCGAATTACTCAGAGACGATCTCCAGAATGACCGCAATTTTACAGATTATGAAAAACGCCTTACAGCGATCGAACGAAATGTGGAAAGAGCGTCAAAAATCACCAAAGAGTTACTTTTTTCTCAACAAACAAGGAAAGTGACTATCAACCGACCGATATTAATGAACTTTTGACAAGCACGCTTGATTTGCTCGGTTCACGACGTAAAACTTATGCTATCAATACACACTTTACAGCTGCCAAGACAATCCCTGCCATCCCCTGGAAATTGGAAGAGGTATTTCTCAACGTTATCATCAATGCTATGGATTCAATGCCGAACGGTGGCACGATAAACATCGCAACCAGCTATAGCAATGATAATCTTCTAGTAAAAATAAAAGACAATGGACCCGGCATTGATTCTAAGGATCTCCCTCATGTACTTGATCCATTTTTCACAACCAAAGAGGTTGGTAAAGGGACCGGTCTCGGACTTTCCATTTGTTTTGGCATCATGGAAATGCATGGTGGATCAATCAAATTAATCAGCACTCCAAACAGAGGAACAGAGGTCGTGCTGGCTTTTCCTATAGGAGTTGAATGCGATGTTTAAAATACTCATTGTTGATGATGAACAGGACATGCGAGAAAACATAGCAGAAATCCTAACAGCTGATGATTTTGAAATTGACACAGTTGGAAATGGTGAGGCTGCACTTGAAAAGTTAAAGTCAAACGTTTACGACATGGTATTACTCGACCTGCTCATGCCTGGAATCAGCGGTATGGAGGTGTTGCCCTTGGTCAAAAGAGAAAACCCAGCAACACAGGTTATTATGGTGACCGCATTCTCCACAATAGACAACGCTGTGGAAGCAATGCGAAAGGGTGCTGACGACTACATCACGAAACCATTTAAAATTAATGAACTGCGGATGACGGTCAGAAAGTGCCTGGAACAAGCCAAATTCAAACGCTGCAAAATGCTGCTTGATATGGATGACACGTTCAGTAGTTTGGCAAATTCGATCCGACGAGAAATTCTGTTATTAATCAATCGAGAAGGCAAAATCCGTTTTATGGATATCTGTCGTAGCCTCGAAATAGAGGACCACACCAAGGTTAATTTCCATCTAAAAGTCTTAAAAGAGGCAGGTCTGGTACAACAGGAAGAACGTAAACTCTACACCCTCTCTGAGGGTGGGAGTAAAGTGATCGATTGCTTAAACACTGTCGTTAACAGCTTAACCAACTAAGGTGCTGCCCCCCTTGAAACGACAATTCCGGTACGACGCCCTCGGACATCGCATTGATGCACAGAATAAACAAAGAGGCCAATGTCAATACCATTGGCCTCTTTCATATTGCTTAATGATTATTTAAACGAATCAATCTCAACCAGCAACGCGCCCTTGACAACATTATCCCCGGTTTCGCAGTGAACGGCCTTAACCTTGCCTGATGTTTGAGCTTTAAGGGCATTTTCCATCTTCATTGCTTCAAGAATAACGATCGTCTCCCCTTCAGTGACATCATCACCGACAGCTTTGTCAAGACGAGTAATCAATCCTGGCATTGGAGCAGCAACACCATTACCATCCACAGGTATAGTCGCTTGATCTGACTTCTTAGCTTTATTTATAGATGTCACCTTCTTACGTCGCGCCTGCCCTCCGGCCCGGACTACAGGCTGACCGCCCTCTTCTTCAACATTAATCTGGAAGCACTCATTATCGACAAAAACATTAAAGCTCCGAGCATTGTCAGTTTGGACTGGCCTTTCAACAAGCTGCCCTGCTTTTGCTTTTTCGATAAAGGCCATGACCTGCTTACCTTCATCAAGCGATCTGGCCTGCATTTCTTCCGGTGCGCTTGCTTTTCCATATTTGTAACTGAGAAATTTCTTTCCAGTCACAGGATAGAGAGTATACAAAATCTGATCATCTATATCTTTTGCCAAATCACCAATTTCAGCCTTGGCATTGTCCAGCTCAGACTCAAGAACTTCGGCAGGGCGGCAACTGATCGGCACATTCCCACGGCTGTAATCTTCCAGTGCTTTTTTCTGAACCTCAGGATCAATCGGTATTGCCGTCTTCCCATAAAGGCCATAGCAAAGATCTTTGACCTGTGCCGTGACCATTTTATAACGTTCCTCAGGTGTATCAAACAGAACATTATTGACGGTCTGAATACCAACAATCTGACTGGTCGGAGTCACCAGTGGTATTTGGCCTAATTCCTTACGAACGCGTGGCAGTTCTTCGAACACCTGATCGAGCTTGTCAAGAGCATCCATTTCGCGGAGCTGATTGACCAGATTCGAGAGCATACCACCTGGCGTTTGATGCAATAAGACATTGATATCAATGGTCGAAAGCTTGCTATCATCAAGTAAATGACGATATTTAGGCACCACATCTCTTTCCAGGACCTCATTAATTGCTGCCATCGATTTGATGTCAAGGCCTGTATCACGGTCCGTTCCCAGTAGTGTCATAACCAATGGTTCTACAGCCGGATGTGAGGTCCGATAAGCATAGGGTGACATGCAGGTATCAACGATATCAACACCGGCCTCAATGGCCTTAAGCTGAGTCATCGATGCCATGCCTGATGTGAAGTGAGTGTGAAGGTGCAATGGAACTTCCGGAACAGCGTCCTTAATCGCTCTGATCAGATTATAGGCATCATAAGGAGCGATCAATCCCGCCATATCTTTGATGCAGATCGAATCAGCACCAATACCTTCCAGATCCTTAGCCTTTTGAATAAAATAATCAAGACCATAAACGTCTCCGCCCATACGCGGTTCTGTCATGGTGTAACAGATGCACCCCTGAAAATGCTTGCCCGCTTTTTTGATAGCTGGAACTACAGTTTCAAAATTTCGGTAATCATTCAGAGCATCAAAGGTTCGGAAGATATCCATACCATTCTCTGCTGCACGCTCAACAAAGGCCTCAGCGACGTCGTCTGCATAGTTACGATAACCGACAAGATTCTGGCCACGCAACAGCATTGAGAATGGGGTTTTTTTGATATGTTTTTTCAATGTACGCAAGCGCTCCCAAGGATCTTCATTGAGATAACGATGCATTGTGTCGAATGTCGCACCACCCCAGGTTTCAATTGCCCAGAAACCGATTTCATCCATCATTTCAGCGACCGGAATCATATCCTCGGTGCGTCCACGGGTTGCAAATAAAGACTGATGACCATCCCTCAAGGTCACGTCCATAATTTTGACGGGGTTCGAAGCTGCTGGACGATCTTTAGCGTAATTCATCTCTGTCATATTCAGCTGGCTGTGTTTACTCATCATAGAATCCCTTATCTGAACGCTATCGTCTGAATCATATTGCTTTGCTGAGTCTGGGTCAGTCTGCCAGACATACTCCAAGCCGGAGAACGAGAATCACGGGTTGAAGCGATCATCGCCTCTTCTTCTTCAGCTTTGATGTAGGCGGATACTGCGGCCATAGCAACGGCTAATTTTTTTGTCCTGTCCATGTGACCTCCTGTTGGTAATCTTTCGATAGTCTCGGTAAACGCTTACAATGGAATATTTCCATGTTTTTTAGCTGGTCTCAGTTCGCGCTTGGTGCAAAGAATCTCTAAGGCATCAATCAGTCGAATCCTGGTCTCTGAAGGTTCTATAACTGCATCGATATGTCCTCGTGATGCCGAGCAATAGGGATTGGCAAAAAGCTCTTCATACTCAAGTTTGCATGACTTGCGTTCAGCTTCAGGGTCCTCAGCAGTAGCAATTTGCTTACGGTAGATAATATTGGCAGCACCATCAGCGCCCATAACGGCGATTTCTGCTGTTGGCCAAGCAAAAGCCATATCGTTACCAAGATCTTTTGCATTCATGGCGAGATAGGAGCCACCATAATCTTTACGCACCGACAACAGCATTTTAGGAACTGTCGCTTCGGAGTAACTCCATAACAGTTTCGAGCCATGATTAATAATCCCGGCCCACTCCTGATTAGTTCCAGGCAGATATCCCGGAACATCGGCGATGGTTAATAGTGGAATATTGAAAGCATCACAAAAACGGATGAAACGTGAAGCCTTGTTTGATGCATTGATGTCAAGACAGCCGGCAAGAACTTGTGGCTGGTTGGCAATGATACCAACACTACGTCCATTCAACCGAGCAAGTGCGATAATGATGTTCGGTGCATAATACTCATGAGGTTCAAAAAAATCACCGTCATCAACAATGTGACCAATCAATTCCTTCATGTCATAAGCGGCACTCGGGCTATCAGGGATAATACTGTTCAGTTCCGGGATGACACGACCAGGATCGTCTTCACTGATGAAAACGGGAGGTTCTTCCATATTATTTGACGGGAGATAAGAGAGGAGAATCTTGATCTGGTCGATACAGTCTGCATCATCTTCACAGGCGAAATGAGCCACACCACTTTTAGAGTTGTGGGTCATGGCGCCACCAAGCTCTTCCATGGTCACATCTTCACCCAGAACAGCTTTAATAACAGCAGGACCAGTTATGAACATATGACTGGTCTTCTTCACCATAAAAATGAAATCTGTCATGGCTGGTGAGTATACGGCACCACCTGCGGCAGACCCCATGATGGCTGAAATCTGTGGGATAACCCCAGAACAAAGTGCATTTCGACGGAAAACCTGCCCATACCCAGAAAGAGAATCAACACCTTCCTGAATACGTGCACCACCAGAATCATTCAAACCTACGATGGGACAACCAGACTTTTCTGCCAGGTCCATAACCTTGCAGATCTTGGCAGCATGCATTTCACCCAGGCTTCCGGCACGGGAAGTAAAATCTTGAGAAAATGCAAAGACAGGACGGCCGTTGACATAACCATGACCAGTGACGACACCATCGGCAGGAACATCAACTTTCTCCATACCGAAATTTGTACAACGTTGCTCGACAAACATGTCAAGCTCACGGAAGGTTCCTTCATCAAAAAGATGATGTAGTCGCTCACGCGCAGTTAGTTTCCCTTTTGCCTTGTGTTTCGCAACTGCTGCTTCACCACCCATCTGAAGGATTTTTTCTTCTTTGACCTTCAGAAGCCTGATGGCTTCTTCCGTTCTACCCATGACTGACTCCTTTAATTACTAATGATTCATTCTGTTGTCGTTAATGAAGCTGTTAAAAAACATTCTGACCAGACGGAAGTAAAATCACACTTCCTGCAAGTAACCAGTCCGCAATTTCCTCATTCAAAAACAATCAAACACTTGACCTATTAACATTCTCAGATTGATCAAGCTTAATAGTGCCTAAAGGCAGTCATTACATATTTATATTTACAATCTAAGGCACATGCTGATCTGGGTTAAACAGCACTGTGGATTCATTTCCCTTAACGCCTAGACAGTGGTATGACCAATATCTAAAATCTTAGTTAGTTTTTTTAATTTATCAATTGCATTTATGTAAACGGTTAAACAATCACGCTAAACGGTGTATATAGCCGACGAGCGGTATCGAGATCATTGCCCTAATCCTGAAAAAACATCAGGATCGACAAAACAACAACGACCACCTGTCAATTGGTCATACCATTTATACAGACATTAATTTACAATAGATTTTATGTAAAGTGAAAAGTGAAGGCTCAGGCAAAATGCCTTAAGTTATGAAGTTGATTGAAAGAAGAATGTAGTCGTGGTCATAAATCATCATTACAAGCCATGTTTCATCATCTTGACTTACAAGAGTGTCTAAATCGATCAACAGCAAAGGGCCAAATTTGCCTGAATCATTTTTTCAGGTAATCTCTAAAATAATTAAACAGGAAGAAAGTCACACTACGAATGACATTTCAAATGACATGCCACGACTGCGATCTCATAACACAGATGCCAGACATTAAGGTGGGTAAAACAGCGCTCTGCCCCCGTTGTGGATCTCAATTGGCACAGCCGAAAAGTAATAGCATCGAACATTCGCTGGCTCTTGTCATCACGAACCTTATTCTTTTCACCGTTGCCGTAAATTTTCCATTTCTGGCCATGCAATCGAGTGGCTTTGAACAGCAATCAACTTTAATCAGTGGAGTCTGGCTGCTTCATAATCAGGGGATGAATTCTCTTGCGCTTGTGGTTCTTCTGACCTGCCTTTGTTTTCCTCTCCTTCAAATGGCAGGACTCCTCTATGTATTGTTACCATTGCTTTTCAAACGCAAACTTCCCGGTGCAATCAAGACATTTCTATGGATCCAGAAGTTACAACCCTGGAGCATGATGGAAGTGTTCATGCTCGGAACTCTGGTCTCACTGGTTAAGCTGGCTAAACTGGCTGAAATCATTCCTGGCATCTCCCTTTGGGCCTTTGCCCTACTAATTTTTACCACCGCAGCCCAGCTCTATTTTCTTGACCGTCATCAGGTCTGGCATCAGTTAGGATGTGCGGATGGTTAGCTCGAAATCAACAGCCAAAAAGCAGGGGTTAATCAACTGCACAAGTTGCCACCTCCTCTGCTCACCCGGATCAATTGATAAAAACCAGAAAGCACATTGTCCCCGCTGTGGAAGTGTCCTGCACAGTAGAAAACCGAACAGCTTGTCACGCTGTTGGGCATTGGTGATAGCAGCAATCATTTTATTGGTTCCGGCAAATCTCAAACCAATAACCATCACGGCTGCGTTGGGACAAACCCAGGCTGATACAATCATGAGCGGTGTTATCTATTTTATTCACAGCGGTATGTGGCCAATCGCTCTGGTCATTTTCGTTGCCAGTGTATTTGTGCCATTACTAAAATTGAGTTTATTGATGCTTTTACTCATCTCTGTTCAACGAAAATGGCGCTGGCGCCCTCGTGAAAGAACAAGACTTTATCGACTTACAGAGATGATCGGGCGCTGGTCAATGGTTGATGTCTATGTTGTCACTATCCTGGTAGCACTGGTCAAACTGGGTGCCGTTGCACGCGTTGATGCTGGTCCAGGAGCCGTATATTTTGCTGCAGTTGTCATCTTGACGATGTTTGCCGCAGAAAGTTTTGATCCCAGATTGATCTGGGATGTCCTCGAAAACGACCATGAGTAACGATATGAATGATAACGCAGAGCCACAAATCACCGATATAAACCTCTCAAAAGCCGAGATCCGTAACCACCGAGGCTTGCCTGTTATCTGGCTGATTCCACTGATTGCGCTGATTATTGGAGGTTGGCTGGCCTATAAAACGATCTCAGAGCAAGGTCCGCTGATCAGCATTGCTTTTGCTGATGCTGAGGGTCTTGAGGCTGGAAAAACCAAGATTAAATTTAAGGACGTTATCATCGGTTCGGTTGAAGAGATCAGGCTTTCTAAAGATCTCAACACAGTCATTGTTCTGGCGCGCATGGATAATCAAGCTAAAGAATTTTTAACAGATCAGACACGATTCTGGGTTGTTCGTGCACATATCTCCGGTTCTGAAATTTCAGGATTGGGAACCTTACTCTCAGGCGCATACATCAGTGTTGACCCGGTCAGTCAGGGCAACCCATCTCGTGAGTTTGTCGGCTTGACCAAACGACCTCTGGTGACGAACAACGTTCCTGGCCAACACTACCTGCTACAAACACCAACCTTAGGATCAATTGATATTGGTTCTCCAATTTTCTATCGTCAGATCAAAGTTGGCGAAGTCGTTGATTATAATTTTGATCAGAGTGGTGAAGCCGTTGAGGTTAAGATTTTTGTTCACTCGCCTCACGATCAACGCATAAGTTCAACCACTAAATTCTGGAATGCCAGCGGTGTTGATGTCACATTGGATGCGAATGGAATCACAGTTGACACCCAATCTCTTGTTTCGATTCTTCAAGGAGGCATCGCCTTCAACAATCGAACGGATCTCAGCACCTCGACCAAGGTCGATGAAGACGACCTGTTCCAACTCCACCCAGACAAAGAGAGTGCGACAAAAAAATCGTACAACATTAAATCATATTACGTCATGTACTTCGATCAGTCTGTCCGTGGCCTAGCCCCTGGAGCCCCGGTGGAGTTTCGTGGAATTCCGATCGGAGAAGTTATCGATATAAAACTGACCTATGATATCGACACCCAAAAAGCACGCATACCGGTTCTGGTCATGATTGAGCCAGAACGTCTTGAATTGGTTTCAGAGGGGAAAAAGATTGGTCGTTTACAGGCCATACTCGACGATAATAAGGTGCAGGAACATGAGTTGATGTTTGACGATGGGTTACGCGCTCAGTTAGAAATTGGCAACCTGCTGACAGGCCAGCTCTACGTTGACCTGGATATCTACCCTGATGCAGCCCCTTACACGACAGATACGGTCAATGGTTACAAAGTTTTCCCTACGATGCCATCTCCTTTAGGTGAAATGGCGAAGGATGTCAGTAAAATTCTCAAAAAAATCGAAAATATCCCCTTCGAGAATTTAGGTAAAAATCTCAATAATACGATTGCAACTCTCCAAACGACTCTCAAACAGTTTGAAGGTGTCGCCTCCGGCTTCAACGAAACGCTGGCTCCCAACATTGATCAGACGATGGTGCAGCTCCAGCAAAGCCTTGTTGCACTGGAACAGACGATGGGTGAGATTAAAAATTCATTCGGCTCTGATTCTGCTTTAAACTTTAAAGCTCAGCAGACCCTTGACGAGCTCACCGGAACGATCCGCGCAGTCCGTTCCGTCGCTGATCAACTTGATCGCAACCCGCAATCTCTCATCTTCGGTCGAGGAGATTCAAAATAATGAACCTGAAAACATTCAATGTACTGATGATCTTGTCACTACTCACTTTATTGGCAGGTTGCACAGTCAAACCTGCAGCGATCAGTTATTATCAAATTAAGCCAAAAGCTGCATCGGTCGCAACATCATTACGCCTAATCGGCCAACAGGCCATTGGCATCGGCCCAGTCAGCATTCCAGAGATGCTTAAACGCCAGGAAATTGTTATTTCGGTCAAAGGAAATCGTTACCACTTGATGGATAAACACCGTTGGGCGGGTCTTCTGGAAAAGGATATCAATGTTGCCATCAGTGAAAATATATCGACCCTGCTTGGCTCAAACAAGGTCGTTAATTATCCCTGGCCCAGCTATGTTAAACCACGCTACCAAGTTACGTTAGAGATTCTGCAACTCACTGGAAAGCCTGGGAGCACAGTGACCCTGAGAGCCAACTGGACGATTGTTGATCATCGCGTTAAGGATCATTTAATTCGTAAAAACAGCCGTATCATCATTGAAACTGAGGATACGACGATTAATGCACTGGTGGAAGCTGAGAATTTAGCATTACTCGATCTCAGCCAACAGATCAGCAGAACAATCTCGACTCTCGAATAAGACTGAGCCTATCAATAAGGCCGTCCCAACATGGGACGGCCTTTTGACTTATGAGTCTTGTCGTTGTTTTAGTTTTATTATTCACGCGTTATTTCTACCTCGCCGGTATCGCCATTGACCTTGACCCAATCTCCTGTCCTTATTTCACGACAAGGATCAACATCTGAAAAATCAGCAACCATTGGACTACCGACGACAACAGCAGCAACACCCACCCTTGCATCAATTTGTGTGACCACCCAACCTGCAGGCTTAACGCCATTGATCATCGCTGAATTAAAATGACCAGACCAGCAGTTTGAGCCCTTGGACGCAGGAATCACCAAAATACGACCATCAATCGACTGCCCTTCCTCGACATGCCCTTTTTCAATGATGACACCTGTTTCCTCATCAATGCCAGCCCAGCCCTGAATACTGTCAGGACAAACCAGAGCTTCACCTTCAGCCATTCCGCGAACAGCTCCGCGACCATTTATCACTTTTTTCATATCAACCGCTCCATTTTCCTGTGACTGCTGCATCGATACATTTGAACTTATCAGCGTAGTAAACTCTGGTATCAGTCATTGAACGGATATAATGTGCCTGTTTTGCTCCATCCAAGGCAACACCACTGACTCCTTTGACGATTGAGTCTCCAACCATGATCGGGCAGGAACTGGTTAACAGGCGACCTCCAGCTTCTTCGATAACGGCAAGATGACCGCTAACCTTTGCCATTTCCTTGATTGGATATGCCGTCCAGATATGCAGCTTCACACCTGCTTTGACCTTCTTTTCACGCAAGTAATTTGCTGCATCCTGAATTTCTTCGAGAGAGTAATGCGGGCAACCAAGCGACACTAAATCAATGCTCCCGCCCCCTCATCACACAGTTTTGCCAACGATTCCTGATAATCCTGTTGTGTAATCGAGATTGTATCAACAATTCCTTTGCCACCAGTCGCAATGTCCATGGTTGGAGCTTCTGGAGTCATCCCCAGAATATGACACATGACAGCACCACTGGTTGTTGCGATCGTCGCAAACAGCTGCTTGACTTCGACGGTCGATGGATAATCAAAATGACCGGTTATAATCGGCAATCCACCTGAAGGTAACAAACGCCCAATGGTATAACCGATAACATCCCAATCAGTCGCAGAAGAGGCTGAACACTCTATTTTAAACTCATGGGTGGCATATCTATTTTCATCGCAATGCAAGCCCCATTTGGGAGTTCTCCCACAGATAGAAGACCAGGCTGCAGCCTCTACACCATCAGGGTTGCCGCAAGCACCTAAGAGAGAGTTACAGAACATAGCGTTACTCGATTCAGTGGTAACAAAGTGTTCCCCTTTAAGCGGTAACCAACCAATCAGATAAGGAACGCAGGTGCTCCCCATACTGACTCCAGCCTTGCGTGCAATTTCTAAAAACCTTTGGTTCTTTTCGTAAAACTCCTGCGTCTGACCAACCTCTTCGTAATCATCGGTGTCACAATTTTCTGTGCAAGTCATACAAAAGCAACTATCAGAAAATTTATTATTGTTCATATCAAGAATTTCATCTGTACACATGTAAACGCGAGAGAAAATCTTATTGTAATCATCTGACTGTATTGTATTAATGTATGGCTGAGCACCTAAACCAAGCGTTGCTTTTGTCACTTTACAGAGCTCTTCTGCGCCAAGAGCTTCAGCATACATAACGATATTCTCGAGTGCTTTTTGCTGCAGACGTCCCTGATCACCCTTAAGAATTCTCTGTTCTTCTTTTGTAAGCTTTACCATGTTTATCTCCGAATCGAATAAGTCTTCCGGCAAAATAATGTCTCTGTGACTATGCTTTCATCTGTCCACACCAGAACAAAAACACCGTCAGCATTGCACTACAAACGGCCCCAAGGTGATAGATGTTAAATGGCTCACGGAAGATAACAATACCAACAATAATTGATGTCGTTATAATAGACAGTACCGCATAAACAATGTAGTAACTGGCGCCATAGCGACTATAAAGCAGAAAAAAACCGATAAAAGTTATAAAAAATCCAACCCCTGAAATCAGGATATTACGATAATTACTGACGACATAATCCATATCGGCTGGTGTTTTAAATATGTAAGAGGCCCCAAAAAACAGTACCGTACAGACTCCTACAGAAAACAGAGTGAATAAAAACGGGTTTTCAGACTGATCCGCTCCCCTTTGACCAAAGACAAAAATGGCGTTTCCTACAGCCGCCAACAAAGCAAACATCAATGCGTTAACCATTTATACATACTCCCCGAGACACTTAGTTCACATAGTGAACATCCGTTCATATTGTGTTGGTTTTGCGAATACTATACATCTTTAGATTTTTACTCAATACAAATCATTCAATCAGACCTCAATGTAAACAACGTATCCAAACAAAAAATATAAACTCGACATCTCATTTGAATTCGTAACTTTAATATTAAATATCTTGCCCTATTCAAATCACGCGAGTACCTTTTAACAAATAATTTATCCGACAATAGCAAACCCAGAGCAATCTGGCGACGCAAAGCCACGGGTCCCATGCGGACAGCCGGGTTACCGAAGAATTTGATATTAACAAAGCCCCTCTTCGGTCTACAGAGGGGCTTTTTCTATTTCAACAGGGAGACAATCAATGACGATGCAAAATATGTGGGGAAACATCGAAGAATACGAAAGCATTCTGCCACCTCATGAAATTATTGCGAAGCAAAATGAGTTCCTCAAAAAAATGACAAAAGGGTTGTTAGAGCTGAAAATCGAACGAAAACAAAGTAACACCATATACAATTACGATATTTTCATCAGCGCTCCAACAATGAACCAGAAGCAACGAATATTCCGCCTGACTCATGATATTAAAATATATCCGGCAAATGTTTACGATGAGCAAGGGACAAACGAGTATAAAAGTGCCGATCAGGCTGAGTTTGAAAAAAATCTAGCAATTATTTTGTCATCCAAAGAAACAATGACGACAATTGCAGGCATGATGGCACAGGCACGCCTAGATCAAGGCAATATATTGGTCTAGGCAGTAGATAGCTGGTCACTTCGCTGGGGTGACCAGCTCAACTGAAAATATGTGTTTGCGATATTGCACATTATTTACCTGATATTGCGGAACACTTATCCTGCCTATCAGAATTTCAATTCCATAATTAGCAAATATAACACGTCATGATCCGCTAGACGACACTCCCTAACCTACTGTTTTTTATCTGTTTTCCTTATGATTACCATTGCCTTCTCGCTTCAATAAGAGTACATTGTAATCAATCTCCACATAACGACCGTTGTTGAAAAGGAGGACATATGAACTGCCACAGTTATCGCCCCCTAAGCCACAGCTTCCGTCATTTGTTTACCTTAGAAAATCATTACCCCTAGCTGATTCGCATGCAGATTTATCCTTATTTTTAGTTCATTACTGAACAGAAAGGATCAAGCATGTTTTATACAATTTTTCTTGTTAGTATCGTGATGGTTTTTGTTAATCTCCCTTGGGCTCTGAACGGCAGCACACCTAATATTGTCTCGATGATCGTTTGCGCAATATTGGCCGCAGTTCATTTAGCTCTCGCTTCACAACAAAAGCATGAGGAAGAATAAACAGGTCTTCCTTTAATATAAGCAATCTCCACAAAAATGCCGCTTCTTAGTAAGCGGCATTTTTGTGTCTAAAGTTTTTAAAATCAAAGGCACGAACCATGTAAATCAGGTGCATATCAATAAATCAACAACATGGGTTATAATAAAAATTATGAAACAACTTTCAAGGGCGTCGTGAATGCTCTTCCAATAACTATTCTTCTACAGAGATTGCAACAATGCCCGTCTAAAGGAGAAGAGTATGAACAGGACAGAATTCCATGGCATGTGTGAGTTAGTGAACGATGGTGAATTGATCTGGGTTGAGCAAATAAACTCAGATATAAAAGGTCGTGTCGTTGGATGTAAAAGCGATTGTATTGAAGTGGAAATTGGAAATCGCTGTGAAACATGGACGCCCCATGAGTGCTCTGCGATGACTCATGGGTTTAAAGTCAACTATCATGAAGTCATGACTCATCCACATGAATATGATACTCACCTTGATTAATGCAACTCGTGAGTAGAAAAACCGGACATCCCCAATGATGGAAATGTCCGGTTTTAACTTATTTTTTCATTTTAAGAACCTTAATCTTTGGCTCATTTTTACACTGGCAATCACGGCCCGTGCGTGGAGAGCCTCCTCAGCCACCTGTCAATCCTCGGCCTCGTAGCAATAAACCAGCAGCAAGACCAGAAAAAGCCAGTAAAAACAAAACCAGTACAAGTAAAAATAGTTTCATGGTTTAACCTTTGCGACAAAGGCTTTAAAGCGAGAACTGGTGAAATCGCTCAGCTGCTCGTGTTCATGAATCAGAAAATATGCGGCAATCTGATGCTTTTCAACCAGACGCCTGCCTTTTCCTCACCTAACACCATCAAAGCTGTCGCTAAAGCATCGGCTCTGGCACAACTTGGTCCAGGACGGTTGCAGAAGCCAGTTTGTGACGTATCGGTCGCCCTGAAACAGGGTCAATCGTATGCGCATAACGTTGTCCATCATCGATAAAAAAATTTCGGTAGTTACCAGACGTTGCTAAAGCTGTTCCGGTCAGAGGAATGACAGTTTCAACTTCACGCCGGCCTTCCAAGGGTTTTTCAATGGCGATCCTCCAGGATGAACCATCCTTTTTTGTCCCTGCGATCTGTAGTTCACCACCAACTTCGACCAAATAATTGTTTACCCCCTCCTGCTTCAGGAGTTCAGCCAGCTGATCCACAGCGTATCCCTTAGCAACGGCTGACAGATCAATTCGCAGTGCGCCCACCTTTTTTCTGAGTGCAGCTGGTGATAGCCGTAGCTCCAGTTTATCATAACCAATCGATGACATCCTTTGCTCAATCTCATCTTGATCTGGGAGTTCTTCTTTACGCTCAACCGGTCCAAAGCCCCAGAGATCAACCAACGGGCCGACACTGATATCAAAAGCACCGGCGGTTAGACGGCTGATTTCCAGTGAGATGGCAATGACATTGGCGGTATCATCAGAGATTGTGAACCAATCGGTGCCCTGCTGACGGTTAAATCGCGATACTTCGGACGTTGGATCATAGGTTGACATCAGCCGATTTATCTTATCCAACCGGCGCTGCAATGCTTGAGGCAAACCCTCTAAATCAACGCCAACAGCAGGAGCCACAATAACGGACCATGTCGTCCCCATGGTCTTTCCAACAAAGCGCAGAGGCTCAACCGCCGTCTCTGTCTGGCAAGCCATAAGAACCACCAGCAAAAACAGCCCAGACACAACTTTTATAAACGTATCAATCATATTAAAGGTCAGCTAACCCTTGAGCATGGCGAATCATCCGTTTCATCGCCTTTTCTTCTTGATCTTTCAATGTCTGGATCAAGTTTCGGATCTTGCGATCATGACACTGTTCAACAAGATGAATAAAATAGTCAATCAGGGCCTTTTTATAGAGTGCTGCCGATTTAACAACCAAATCAAGATCAGTCGCAGCTCCAACTTCAATGACTGAGCTGTCAGCTTGAGGAAAATGATTCTCCACTCCTTTAAGCCAATGATCGAGAAGTTGTTGCGGAGCCCCCTGACAAAACTCACCAAGCGCCAAAGCCCGACTTTGCTCATGATCGATAAGGTAATCGAGCATCAGGCGTACACGCGGAGAGACATCTCCCTGGGCCATGCCCTCATATAAGCGACTCACCTGGCGATGATAGTCGGGAGCAAGCTTCTGTAAAATGGTTCCTACCTGTTCAAAACGCATAGAATGACTCCTGCTGACA
>JDSF01000394.1_pt1 | contig 17620 bp, 13 predicted proteins | sample 199441 | NCBI WGS metagenome assembly JDSF01 (sample SAMN02592751, study PRJNA231836) | bioreactor metagenome | isolation source: continuous culture bioreactor denitrification-DNRA | place: Germany: Bremen
CCCACCCACTCAATCCAGGAAATGAAACAAACCAACCCACAATATTAATAAGAAATTCCAGCAAAACCCCACAAATATTAAATAGAGAAATCATAAGATCAGGCAACAGAGGAAATAAAATCAAACCGCATAAACCAAGGGGAAGGACCATCAAAGTAACAACTGGGACGCAGATCATATTGGCAATAATGCCTGCAGGAGCAATTAGGTGGAAATTCATCAGGACCAACGGCAATGTTGCAAGTGTTGCTGCAGACGTGACCAAAATCAACTGAGCAGGATAACGTATGCCAAGAGGAAGTCCGGTGATTTGCTCATTCTGCCACCATGGTTGCCAGACAAGTATTCCTGCCGCCCCTGAAAAAGAGAGTTGCCAGCCCGCCTGCCAGAGCAAAAGAGGGTTAATCAAAAGCGACAGGAAAGCGAGAGAAACAAGTAAGGTCAAGGGATTAACACAATAACGCCAAAGGAGAAATCCCGATCCCAAGACTGCTAAAACGAAGGCTCTCCGTGTAGATACAGCATCCCCGGTAAATATTAAATAGACAAAAAGCAAAGGCAATATCACCAGAGGGAGAAACCTTTGTGGTGGTTGCCACTCCAAGCATGCTGGAAAGCGCTGATACAGATAAAAGGCCAATCGATAAGTAAGAAGAGCGATGAGACCAAGATGTAATCCCGAAATCGCAAAGAGATGACTAACACCACCTTGGGATAAAATTTTCCGAATTGCATCAGTCAGTATTCGACTTTCCCCGAGAAGCAATGCCCTGACTAATTGGGCTCTCTGTTCAGGAAGATTATTCTTTATGGCATCAGATAGTTCACCTCGCCAATCCGCTATCTGCCTCCTGATGCCATGCCCCCGACTTCCCAAAACCTCAATTCCATCAGCATCCTTAACCCAGCCAGTCAAATCAACCCCCTGACTGGACAAATAGCGAGGCCAGTTAAATTCTCCAGGAGAGTGAAACAAACGTGGTAGACGTAAGCGACTTTTGAACCGAATAACATCTCCTGGAAGAAAATGATCCGCTTCCTGACCAAGATATAAACGCAGTTTCAACCTCTCGGGATACCTGGTGATCTTTGACTTAAAATCTGTTTCATCTATCAGAACATCTATCCTAGTCCGTTCATCATTGATATTCTTGACGTCAGAAATAACACCCAGAACAACGACCTTTTGTGACAGATGATCCAGGGCAAGAGCATCATCCAGAGACGTCATACTCTTGGAATAATGAATGTTTGAAATCAAAAAAAATGACAAGCACAGTGAAATCTGAACGACATATCGATAGTGACGAAAAAAAAGAAACAAGCAGAGACAGAGAATCCCCCCCATCAAACTGAAGGAAAAGGGGATGATGTAGCACGGAGCCAGAATTAAACCAGCGAGAGTTGCGATAAATAAAGATAGGATTAACTGCATATCCCCCCCCAGGATGCAGTAGGTTTCAAAATGAGATCAAATGATGTCCGACCGAAGTTTTTTTCAGTCGGACACCACTCATAGTATACTTTTATACTTATCAGGCAGGTTGAGCGACCTTTTTGGCCTGTTGGTTCGCAGAATTAGCGTCGGCGTCTTCATGCTTACGAATAAACTCTTCAGCGAGTGCAACATCTTTTTTACAGCCAATAAAGACAGGTGAACGTTCGTGGATCTGCTCAGGCTTCAAGTCGAGGATTCTCTGACGACCATTTGATGCGGCACCACCTGCCTGCTCAATCAAATATGCCATTGGACTCAGCTCAAAGAGCAAGCGTAATTTACCATTTGGCTGATCTTTGAGATGTGGATAATAGAATATCCCCCTCCCCTTAAGAAGAACCTGGTTAATATCGGGAACAAAACCACCGCTGTAACGCAATTTAACACCACGTTCTTCCAGACAAGAAGTATAAGCTTCAACTCCGGGAGTATAAAGGTTGCGTTGACCGCCAGGAGAATAAAGATCACCTTCAGATTCGATGGTAATATTATCCCGTAAAAGTGAATATTCCATCAGGTTGTTCATCCCGAATTCATGAACTCCCTTGCCAACACTGTAAACCAGAGTGGTTCGTGGTCCATAAAGGATATACATTGCAGCGACCTGATTGCGACCTTCTTGCAGCAAGTCACAACCTTCGAAAATTGAGACAATCGTTCCAACGGCCAAGTTGACATCAACCAGAGAAGACCCATCAAGAGGATCAAAAGCAACAGAATACTTACCGTTGCAATCAGGTGAAATCGGAATAATTTCATCCATTTCTTCCGACATCATATTGGCAACAACACGTGAGTGGTCAAGACGCTTGCGCAAAATACGATCAGCCAAAACATCAAGAGCTAACTGTTGCTCACCGTAAAGATTCGAAGTACCCGCTACACCCAGATCACCGGTCCGTATCGAGTTAATAATATATTTGGAGGCTTCAGCAATCTCGCAAATCAAATGTGTCAGGTTCTCATTAACATAATCTTCACGTAGATGCCGACGCAAATCTATTTGAAATTTAGTTTTACCGGGTGCACTCATAGGACTGAAATCTCCTGATATGTGGACTTCATGGGTTATAGATATGGCAGACAAAACACCTATAGTCTAGCCCAGTTCACCCAGAACAGCAACAACGTACTTACATAATTTTACAAACATCTAATAATAATCAAATAAAGATTCCGCGGTGCAAATACGGCCAGAAATGAATTGTTTTATACCTGTTAAACATCAGAACTCGGGAAGTCACACCACAGCAGAGTCGCCCCAACAACTGCCAGCGGGATACAAAAAAACTGAACAAAAGGGACAGCCAACAGACAGAAGACAGCACAGGCATATCCGATCATCATAAGTGGATGTTTAAAGATATAGCGCCGCTGCTGCGCAAAGGTCATCCGCTTACGCATCAGGACAAAGGCCATATACTCAACAACCAAAAAAAACAATGTCAAAGCTGGTGCCAGAACAGCATAGACAAGGGAACCAATCCCAGGGATAAAATTAATCGTAAACAGCACTATCATACAGGATGCAAAGACGACGATTTTCTTGAGTTCAACACTGACGGCATAACCCGCCTCTTTCCAGAAACGCCCCAGAGTAAAGCGTTCTTCAGCGACTGAGCCCATGATATAAATTTCAGCACGTTCTGACAGAAGTTCATTAAACGGTGATGCAATTAGATTACCAATCACGGTGAAGGAGAAAAATACGATCACTGTTGTCAAAAGCAACGCAACCGTCCAAGCCAGATAATAGAGGATAGCTCCATACCAGACATCCGAGCTGGGGGCGTATGTTTCCAGCATCCCTTGAAAAAGATCGAGACCGAAATAAACGGTGATCGAAAAAACCAACAGATTAATAAGAAAAGGAATAGCCAGGTACTTCACCAGCCCCGGTTTCTGGCGAAACAGTTTAACTGCACGCAATGGATAACTGAAGCCCTTGGTAAATCCAGCAACAGGCTTAATAACTGCTGAACCAACATGGTTAATCATAGTGTTGTGCTCCTGCACACGCTCAACCCCTCTTTCAAGGTTGGATAGTTTAATTTAATTTCAAGCTTCTCTAACATTTTCATGTTTGACATCCGCCTCGACTCTTTAAGGAAAGACAAGGTCAGCGGATTCATAGATTTCTCAGCTTCGTCCCAACTCAACTGCTTCGGCTGAGGCAGATCGTACAGACGTGCGACCTCCATAAAATACTCACTCATACTACTTTTCTGCCCATCACAGACATTAAAGATGTCGCCTCCCTCCCCTTTTCCATCGCGGCCAAACAGATATCAACCAGATCAAGACTATGGATACGGTTTGTTTGCGGGGCATCTTCACTGCGTAAAACTTCATGCCCTTTATGCAGCTGTGACAGCGGCAGACGACCAGGGCCATAAATACCGGTCACCCGTAAAATAATCAGATCAAAACCTAATTTATCTGATTGTTCACGTAACTGTTCCTCAGCACTGACCCGTCGTCTGGCCCGTGTCGTCTGAGGATTCACCGGCGTCTCTTCTGTGACCAGTTGATCGCCGCAATCACCATAGACACCGCTAGTACTGATATAAACAATACGCTCAGGACAATTATTGGTAGAGAGACGGCGGCAGAAGTTAAGCATCCGGTAATCGCTCGATCCTCCCCCCTGCGGAGCGAGGAAATAAAAGAGTTTCCGCCCAGCCAACGACAGATCGGGGATATCATCCTGATAATCAAAATTTGCCACAATCGGCTCGATCCCCGAACCCTCTAACACAGCGACACCTTCGTCAAAATGCGCTGTCGCTTCAACGGTGTTCCCCTGAGCTATCAACTTACCAGCAACTCGAAGACCAATATCCCCACATCCGATAATCATATATTTACACATAGGCTCTCCATAACATGAAATGTGTTTATTTCAGCCTCATTCTGCAATGGCTGAAAACATCATCATGATGTCAAGAATCAAACTAAGCTTTTGCTTACAATTTCAAAGAGATCACGTGACAGATCGCTCTGTTGCAGGAGTTCTAATTCACGCTTAAGCAGCGCGCGCCTTCCGGTCTCCAGTCGTTTCCAACGAGTTAAAGGACCGGCCATCCGCGCAGCAACCTGCGGATTGCTCTGATCCAAGCAGCTGATCTGATCAACCAACAATCGATATCCCAGACCATCAGCCCGGTGGAAAACACCCAAATTCTGGCATAGTGCCCCTAGTAATGCCCGGACCCGGTTTGGATTTGCCAAGGTAAAATCGGGATGCTGCAGCAGTTTTTCAATTTCATAAAAAGTGTCATCCCCGTGCGCCGAAGCCTGTAAGCTGAACCACTTATCAAGTAACAATGGATGAGACTTCCACTGTAGATAAAAGTCATCCAACAGCTCCTTTCTCAGACTATCTTTACTATCAATCATAGCGGCCAGGGCTGCTAATCGATCAGTCATATTGGTCGCTGAGCCATACTGTTCCTTTGCCAATTGACGGCATTGAGGTCGATCTAAAGTCATCATCATCTGCAAGCTGAAGTTTTTCAGACTTCTTTGCCCAACAGCCTCTGGTGTCAACGTAAACTGATCATCAGTCGATAGACACTGATGATATCGTTTCAGTAACAGGTCGTAATGAGCTTTTGCCAACTGCTTCTTGGCCGAATTACGGACCGTTCTGATCTTCTCAGGATCGAAAGATTCCAGCTGATCGGCCAGATACTGTTCACTCGGCAGAGTCAACAACTGGCTGAGCAGGCTCATATCAACCTGGTCATCAGACAATGCCTTGCCCCACGACTCGACAAACAAAGATTGAAGAACATCAGCAATCTTGCCTGCGTTATCGTGGTAGGCGCGCAATAATTCTTTAATAGCCAACGCCTGCCCTGCCTCCCAACGATTGAACGTGTCACTATCATATGCCATACGTAGCGCAAGATCGCTATCACGACTATCCAAGTCAATTTTTACAGGGGCAGAAAACCCACGTAAAGGCGAAATGACTGGACGCTCTGCAACATCTCGAAAGACAAATGATTCTGTTTTCTGCGTTAGTTGCAACAACCCTTTTGCATACGTACCCTCCTCCAACGCAAGCGTTAATTCATCACCTTTGGGGCCAAGAAAACCTAATGCCAATGGGATATGGAAAGCTTCTTTTTGGTCTTGACCTGGAGTCGGAGGACAACTTTGCGAAATCTTCAGCATCAGAGTCTTTTCATCTTGATCATAGTGTTGCTCAATCTTTACTTCGGGTGTTCCTGACTGAGAATACCAATGCTTAAATAATTGCAGATTAATGCCACCAGCCTCTTCCATTGCCGCAACAAAATCGTCACAAGTTGCAGCTTCACCATCATGGCGTCTAAGGTAAAGTTTAACTCCTTCGATAAAAGCATCACGACCAAGCAGAGTCTGCATCATACGAATCACTTCTGCGCCCTTATTGTAAACAGTCGTGGTATAAAAGTTATTGATCTCTACATAAGATGAAGGGCGAACAGGATGAGCCATTGGGCCAGCATCTTCAGGGAACTGAAATTGGCGTAAGATACGAACATCATCAATTCGCGTAACGGCAGCGGAGTTCAAATCTGCAGAAAATTCCTGATCACGAAAGACCGTCAAACCTTCCTTGAGACTTAACTGAAACCAGTCACGGCAAGTAACCCTGTTCCCTGTCCAGTTATGAAAATACTCGTGCCCGATAACCGATTCAACTCCCATATAATCACTATCTGTGGCAGTATCGGGATGAGCCAGGACATACTTTGAATTAAAAACATTCAGACCTTTATTTTCCATCGCCCCCATATTGAAGTCATCGACAGCGACAATCATGTAACGATCAAGGTCATACTCAAGCCCATAAGTGTCCTCATCCCATTGCATCGATTTTTGCAGTGATCTCATGGCATGATCACAGTAATCACTATTACGCTCTTCTACATAAATCTGCAGCAATACATCACGACCCGACATCGTCGTGTAATGATCTTCCAGACAGACCAGGTTCCCGGCCACTAAAGCAAACAGGTAACTCGGCTTACGAAAGGGATCTTCCCACACAGCATAGTGACGATTATCGTCCAGTTCCCCCTGCTCTAGCAGGTTACCGTTACTCAACAAGACCCGATATTTCTTATCGGCTTCAATCCGCACCCGAAAACGTGACAAAACATCAGGTCTATCAGGATAATAGGTAATCCTTCTGAAGCCTTGCGCTTCACACTGGGTACAAAAGTTACCGGAAGAAAGATACAAGCCTTCTAAAGCGGTATTGTTAGCCGGATCGATCTCAGTTTCTATTTCCAGAGTAAACTGAGTTGGGACCTCAGTGATCTGCAATGTTTCACTATCAACAACATATTCAGAATCGGCCAATGTTCGATCATTTAGTTTCACATCAATCAGAGACAGATGTTCACCATTCAACACCAGAGGCTCAATCACCCCTTTCCGATCCGAATTGAGAGAGATTTGCATCTGCGAGATCACACGGGTTGAATTCTCTGCAAGAATGAAATGCAGAGTGACCTGATCGATCAAAAACGCAGGTGTTTTATAGTTTTCAAGATAAATAGTTTCAGGAGTATGGGACATGTTCACAACTCATTTCATAGAGATAGAATTAGGATAGGGGAATCATAAAACATCAGATAAGTTTCCAAACAAAGAGATTATCACTTTTGTGTTTTGACCGGAACAGAAGAAATGTATTGTTCTGATCTTTCTCCAAACAAACATATTGAATGTTGATCAAGCAGAGCATTCTTTATTATGAACAAAAATCGAGGACGATATCCCGTTAATAGAAAATAAGAACTGACCGTTAATGAAAAATTAATACCATATTTAATTGACCTTCACCCTCTCCTTTTGTATCTTTCCTGGTCAGGTCGATTTCAATGGGAGGCAGGCTCCGTTAGCGAGTCTGCCTCCCTTTTTACGATATTTCAACAGTCCCTGATGACACACATCACCAGTTACAGGACAATGGGGCTAACACTTTCAGCAGGATTCACAGTCTGATTATTCGAAAGGAAGTACAATGAACAATGCACAACCGCGGGGACAGTGGGCATCACGCCTCGGCTTTATCCTCGCAGCTGCCGGCAGTGCTGTCGGCCTAGGTAACATCTGGAAATTCCCTTACATCACCGGACAAAACGGCGGTGGAGCCTTTGTTCTGGTTTATCTTTTCTGTATTGCCATTGTCGGTCTACCAATCATGATTTCAGAATTGATGATCGGTCGGCACACACAAAAAGATGCCGTTGGAGCATTTACTGTTCTAGAAAACAAACGTTCACCTTGGAAACTGGCCGGTTGGTTCAGTGTCGGAGCAGCCTTTATCATTCTGTCTTACTATTCCGTTGTTGCGGGTTGGACTCTTGATTACGTCTGGCGGGCCCTACAAGGAGCTTTTGTTGGACAATCACCAGAAGCGATTGAGGGAATGTTCGGTGGTTTGATCGGTGATGGGACCAGACAGATTATTTGCCACTTTACTTTTATCGCCTTGAGTCTGGGAATTGTTATTGGCGGAATCCGTAAAGGAATTGAGCGCTGGAGTAAAATCCTGATGCCGATTCTTTTTGCCCTGCTGTTGCTGTTATTCATCAACGGTATGCTCAGTGACGGTGCAACAGAAGCCTTGCGCTTCATGTTCTATCCCGACTTCAGCAAACTGACTCCAGCATCTGTCCTGGAAGCCATGGGGCATTCATTCTACACCTTGTCACTCGGTATGGCGATCATCATCACTTATGGTTCTTACCTGAGCAAGGGATCAAACATCATTGGTGCGAGTCTGCGCGTTGCCCTACTGGACACCGCAATTGCCCTGATTGCCGGACTGGCGATCTTCTCCGTTGTTTTTGCCGTCGGCATGCAGCCTTCAGCAGGTCCAGGACTGGTTTTCAAAACAATTCCGATCGTTTTTTCAAAAATCCCTGGTGGTTACTTTCTCGCCATCCTGTTTTTCCTGCTCATTGCTTTTGCCGCTCTGACCAGTACGATTTCATTGCTTGAAGCACAGGTGGCCTACCTGATTGACGAAAGAGGTTGGGGACGTAAAAAAGCAACAGCGGCATTGTCTGCTCTCTGCTTTATCGTCGGAATTCCATCAGCACTGTCCTACAACGTCCTCGGCAGCTGGACCCCTCTGGGGAACATGGCCTTTTTCGATTCTATTGATTTGATTGCCTCAAACTACCTGCTGCCAATTTCCGGCCTGTTAATTTCAATATATGTCGGCTGGTTCTGGAAAAAGGAAGAGGAGAAAAAGCAACTCCTGTCAGCGAGCCCTGACTGGGTTTACACTCTGTGGCATTTCATGATCCGCTACGTGTCACCATTGGCCGTTGCTATCGTTCTTTATGCCAAGGTGAAAGAATCAGGTCTGTTCACCTATATTGCTTCATTCTTCGGCTAATAAAACATGGGGCGGTAAAAAAACAAGAGAATGCCGCCGATGTTTTCAGTGTAGCGAGCATCCAGCAACTAAAACGGGGTCAGTTCGGTGGAAATACACCATGCTGACCCCTTTTTATTTTCGCTTCATCAATACTAAATAAACATTATATGTGAGTCTGGCCTTAACGTCCCTTCTTAACTTTAAATCCAGATTTTTCCAGAGCCGCAGCCAAATTCGTTACAACCGCTTGCGGCTGTTGCTTAACTTTCTTCTGAGGTGTTTTAGCCCTTACTGGTATAGAACTCTGAACATCTCCCTCTTGTTTCCCCTGACGCATGGTTAAACCGATTCTCTTGCGCTGCTGATCAACGGATAAAACCCGCACCTGGACCTGCTGGCCAACTTTAACGACCTGATTAGGATCTTTAACAAAACGATCTGCCAGTTGGCTGATATGAACCAATCCATCCTGATGGACACCAATGTCAACGAATGCACCAAAAGCAGCAACATTGGTCACCACACCATTCAAGGTCATCCCTTCTTTAAGGTCAGAAACTTCCATCACGTCTTCACGGAAACTGGTCGACACAAAAGTTTCGCGTGGATCACGGCCCGGTTTTTTCAATTCGGCATGAATATCGCGCAATGTTGGCAACCCAACGTCACCAGCCACATAATGCTGTAAGTCAATTTTCTCCAGCAGAGTCGGATCATTAATCATTTGCTTCAAAGTGAGCCCAGCATCTTTGGCCATCTGTTCAACTAAAGAGTATCTCTCAGGGTGCACAGACGTGTTATCTAATGGTTGTTCGGCATCGCGAATACGTAGGAAACCTGCCGCTTGTTCAAACGCTTTAGGCCCAAAACGGGGAACTTTCAACAGTTGCTTCCGCTGTTTAAATGCGCCCTGCTCATCCCGCATGCGAGTCATCCCTTTGGCCACCGTCTCGCTGATACCCGAGACATAGCTGAGCAAAGCCCAGGACGCCGTATTCAGATCGACGCCAACGTAATTAACACAGGATTCGACCACCTCTCCCAAGGCCTTTTTCAGGGCCGTTTGACTAACGTCATGCTGATATTGCCCAACTCCGATACTCTTCGGATCAACTTTGACCAATTCTGCCAGAGGATCCTGCAGGCGCCGGGCAATCGAAATTGCACCACGCACGGTCAGGTCAAGATCTGGAAATTCCTCACGTGCAATATCAGAAGCAGAATAAACACTCGCTCCTGCTTCGCTAACCATGACAACCGCACACTTAAGCTCATGCTTTTTCAAAGACTGGCGGACAAACTGATCCATCTCTCGGCCAGCAGTTCCGTTACCAATGGCAACCATTTCAATCTGGTGGGCTTGATCAGGCGGATCAAATCTTGTTCAGCAGATTCAACCCGGCCACCACCGGTGTGGGGATAAATTGTTGTGTGTTCGAGAAAACGTCCCGTACCATCAACTGCAGCTAACTTCGAACCGGTCCTTAAGCCCGGATCAACTCCGAGGACACGTCGACTCCCAACGGGAGCAGCAAGGAGCAGATTTCGTAAATTTTCGGCAAAAACCTGAATAGCATCATCATCAGCTTTTTTCTTGGCTTGCAGGCGTAACTCCACCTCGATTGAAGGGGCCAGCAGACGCTGATATGCATCACCAGAAACCTGTTGCAGCCAGTGACTAAAAGGATGATCAACAGGGATTAAAAGTTGATACAAGGTTGCCATAATTTGATCTTCAGGAGCATCAACCTGCAGACGTAAGGTTTCTTCCTTTTCTCCACGACGCATGGCCAACATGCGGTGTGATGGAATATCACGCAGCGCCTCACTGAAATCATAGTACATCTCATATTTACTGACAGTGCCCTCTTTACCACGAACAGGTTGTGAGCAAAATAATCCCCGACTCCAGGTCAGATCACGTACGGCGGCACGTGCTTTAGCTTCATCGGCAAAGCGTTCAGCCAAGATATAACCTGCGCCAGTTAAGGCAATTCCAGCATCAGGAACAGCTTTTTCAGCATCAACAAACGCAGCGGCCAAAGATTCAAGCTCTGGATGTGAAGACGTCGCCTGAATGATCAGATCAGCTAAAGGTTCAAGACCTTGCTCTTTAGCAATTGTCGCTTTGGTTCGTCTCTTAGGCTTATAGGGTAGATAAAGATCTTCAAGATCTGTCTTTTGACGACAATTCAAAATCTGTGTCTTCAATGCTGGGCTCAATTTACCCTGCTCTTCTATCGACTTAAGAATCGTCTGACGGCGATCATCCAGCTCTTTAAAATAATTCAAGCGCTCCTGCAACAAACGAATCTGAACCTCATCCAGTTCACCAGTCGCTTCTTTTCGATATCGGGCAATAAACGGAACCGTTGATCCCTCTTCTAAAAGATCGACTGTTTGGCTGACTTGGGTTTGCTGCAACCCCGTTTCTTCAACCAAAATCTTGACAAAGTCTGATTTATTCATCATTCGCATTTCCTGTAAATTGTTAATATTTTAATAAGACTAAGATCGATGACAACAACGACCTTCAAACGAGCGGATATTATCATGCTCAATATGGCTTGCATAGTACGAACAGATTCGGGTCTGAAACGGACCATAAATGTTCAAACTGTAAGTTTTATGGGCGATCGTAAGGATTGAAAAGTGATCAATTATCCACGGAAGTTGTGGATAGAGTAATGAGAACCAATAAAAAAAGACGATCACCATGATCGTCTTTTTTAAAACCTAATATGAATCAGTTAACTAAAGAGTACACTCTTCTAGAGCTTGCTCTTCATTCCACAATTCAGCGGCCTCCTCCATTGTATCGGCGACAGCATCTTCTCACAGCTGTCCTTCGAACAATAAATCCCCCAATGACTTGAAGGAGCATATCCACTTGGTCCAAAAATTTTAGCTTGTCCACCGCAACGACAGGGAACAGCAACAATATGATGGCGTGCTTCCATGGAAGAAATCCTTTCGCTATAAATGCCTGAAAGAGGGGAAAACCACCTTACCTTAATTGTTATTTTATTCTTTATGTAGCATAAAGTGATTTAAGTCAAGCCATTTCTTCAACAAAAGCGCTTATATAACAGTGGTTTACTTACCCAATCTAACTCATTTGATTTATCGTTTCTATTTCACACAGACAAAGACCCAATAAAAATAGTCGATCAACGATAATGACGTTAACGGGCATACAAAGTCATCACACTTTATTGACCGTCAAGGTAATCACGATACAGTAGACTTGTCTGTATTCCGTTATTCTCCTGATATTTACCGCTTGAGTATTTTTCATATTGGCCCTCAAGAGTATGATAATAGATCTGACAGATTTCAACTCCAGAATAGATGCGAATCGGCTGAACACAGAAAATCTCCAATGTCCAATACCCTTTAAAGCCGACATCACCAAAACCGGCTGTCACATGAATAAACAGCCCTAACCGCCCCACAGAAGATCGCCCTTCAAGCATCGGGACAAGGGTATTGGTTTCTGTATATTCAACGGTACGGCCGAGATAAAGACGATTTGGTTCGAGAACCAAACCATCTTCCGGAATTCTAATCTGGTGATGGGGATTATCCCGCTTCATATCCAGAATATGTTCATCATAAACAACAAGCTCATCATGAAGAGAAAGGTTGTAACTGTTAGGATTTATCCTATCCGCCGAAAAAGGCTTAATGATGATGTCACTATCTATCCGCGATGCTATTTCTTTACCGGAAAGTATCATTTCGTATTATCTTCTTTCTTTAAGAGCCTAGATATCAGTGCCTAAAATCCACATCCACCTGGAGAATCTTCCACTTCATAACCAATGGCTCCATGCGGGCAGGCAGGAATACAAAGACCATCCAGATCACATTTTTTCTCGTTCAAATTGGCTTTTCCATCAAACAGCGTAATCGCGTTTTCAGGACAGACGCTAATACAAACACCACTTCCACAGCATATCTCTTTATCAATAATAATCCGCATTTTCTAACTCCCTCTATTGAATAACATTCGATTATTTATGCTATTGAAAATCAAAACGGCAGGTCAAGGTGCAAGAATAAAAAAATCTAAACAAACAGACCACCAAAACTGGCTATAACAGCAACGATATGTTATTAGTCTGGCAAAACAATATGACTGAGAAGCCCTTAAAAAACATATATATGCATATACAAAATATCAACGGCCTCTACTCACGGAGCGCCCCACATGACCAACAAGCATTAAATTGTCCTTCGCAATTTTCACCACACATTGGGCAGATCCAGGCACTGTGTTCCTGTGTCTCACTCTTCAACCAGGCATCTAAAAACAGTCTGGCCCGAGGATAGACCTCATCGTCAATCACCCAGAGTTCAGGGCTGCATTCGACAAAAGGAATTTCACCGATGGCCGAAGAGAGTTGATCATTGCGCAAAAGACAGGATATTCCTTCAACCTCAAGTAGCTCTTTGAGCATTCCCGCTTGCGGACGTTCATAGGGACTAAAAACATGTAATTTCTTCATAAGTTCAGTATAGCACTAACTTGGGCATTGCCTGATGGCATTTTCATTATAAATTCTCTCTCTTACCTGAATCAGATAGAAACAAAGGAGTAAAAGATGATCGACATATCGACCAGTTATATGGGGTTAAAGTTGAAAAACCCCTTCATCGTTGCCAGTAGTAGTCTGACCGGACAGGTCGAAAGCGTGCGTCGCTGTGCCGAAGCCGGTGCCGGTGCCATTGTTCTAAAATCTCTATTTGAAGAGCAGATCGAAGCGGAAACAGATGCACTGAGTGATCTTGCTGGAGAATATACCGGTCGCGGCGAAGCTACGAGTATCTCCAGGGATATGGAATGGAGCTTGGCCCACAGCAATATCTGGAATTGGTACAACAGTCAAAACAAGCCGTTGATATTCCAATCATTGCCAGTCTCAACTGTGCTGTCGGTGGTCGCTGGAGTGATTACGCTGTAAAACTCGAAAATGCTGGTGCAGATGCCATTGAGTTAAACATCAGCATCATGCCAAACAACTCAACGCAGCAGGGCCCTGCTATTATTGACGGCTACCTGCGAATCCTACATGAAGTTAAGCAAAAGATAAAAATCCCTGTAGCGGTTAAAGTCGGTCCCTACTTTACCTCTTTTGCCAATTTTGCTGATCGTTTAGCCAATGACCGCGCTGAGGCTCCCGCCTATAGTGTTGGCTGGCTAGGAAAAGATAAAGAAGTTGGAAAAGTCACTTGGCAGGGAGCTGACGGCCTCATCCTGTTTAACCGCTTTTATAAACTGGACATCGATATCGACAAGATGTCTCTGGTTCACGGTCAACCCTATAGTACTCCAAGTGAAATCAACTACAGTTTGCGCTGGTTGTCACTGCTGGCCGGAAAGGTCGATTGTGACTTGGTGGGCAACACCGGTATCCATGATGGTCACGATGCAGTAAAAGCTCTACTTGCTGGCGCAAAAGTTGTGCAATTCTGTTCGACCCTCTTCGTCAATGGTTTACAGCAGATTGGTGTGATGGAAGATCAGTTGAAAAAATGGATGGAGAAGCACGACTTCGAAAAGCTTTGTGATTTCAGGGGACAGCTCAGTCAAGCAAAGAGTGACACCCCTGAAGCACATGAACGTCTTCAGTACATCAAACTTTTTGTTGGTCTCGAATAAAGATACGGCTGGAAGGAAGAGGAACACCAGAAAATGCAGCAATTGATCCGCCAGATATTAACGTCCAAAGTTTATGAAGCAGCAATAGAGACACCTCTTGAAGAAGCGAGCAATCTCTCTTCAGAGCTGAATAATAGAATTTTACTCAAACGTGAAGACTTGCAACCGGTCTTTTCCTTCAAATTACGCGGCGCTTACAATAAAATCGCTCAGCTATCTGATGAAGAGAAGGCCAATGGTGTTATCGCAGCATCAGCAGGAAACCATGCACAAGGTGTTGCTTTTTCAGCTCAGAAATTGGGGTTGAAGGCAAAAATTGTCATGCCTGCGACAACACCAAAGATAAAAATTGATGCAGTCAAGTCTTTTGGTGCTGATGTTGTTCTTCATGGAGATAATTATTCAGAAGCGGCGGAGCGTTGTCAGAAGTTGCTGGAAGAAACCGGCATGACATATATCCATCCCTTTGATGATGCTTTGGTCATTGCTGGCCAGGCGACGGTTGCGGATGAACTCCTCCGCCAAAGTTCCGGAAAAATCGATGCGGTCTTCGTTCCCATTGGCGGTGGTGGTCTGATCTCTGGCATGGCAGCTTACTTTAAAGCATTAGCGCCAGAGATCAAAATCATTGGTGTCGAGCCAGTGGATAGTGACGCTATGTACCAGTCACTAAAAGCCGACAAACGTGTTTCTCTCCAATCTGTTGGAATCTTCGCCGATGGTGTCGCTGTCAGACAGGTCGGTAAATTGACCTTTGATTATTGTCGAAAATATGTTGATGACATTATCAGAGTCAGCACTGACGAACTCTGCGGAGCTATCAAATCGGTCTATCAGGCAACCCGCTCAATTGTTGAACCCGCTGGAGCCTTGGGAATGGCCGGTTTGAAACAATATATCCAGACAACCGGAGTCACAGGACAAACACTTGTCACCATCAATTCTGGTGCCAATATGAACTTTGAGCGTTTACGCTATGTTTCAGAACGGACCCAAACGGGTGAAGGCCGTGAATCTGTTTTCGCCGTCTCAATGCCTGAAGAAACAGGTGCATTGCGCTTCTTTTGCAGCAAGATCCTCGACAAAATCAATATTACCGAGTTTAACTACCGCCTGTCTGATCGCAATCAGGCTCAACTTTTTGTCGGTGTTTCCCTCGGGGGCGAAAAAGAACGGCAGGAATTTAGTCAACATCTGGAAAAATCGGGATACCCAACCCTCGACCTAACAGATAATGAACTGGCTAAAACCCACCTACGCTACATGATCGGTGGCAGATCAACTCAAGCCTCACATGAGCATCTCTTCCGTTTTTGGTTTCCTGAGCGGTCTGGGGCGCTCACATCTTTCCTTAGTGACATGAGTGCTGATTGGAACATTTCACTCTTTCACTATCGCTGCCAAGGTGGTGAATTCGGCCGTGTTTTAATCGGCCTTGAAATTCCGGAAGGAAGTGAGGAGCACCTAAAACAGTTCCTCGATCAATTAGGATATCACTACATTGAGGAAACTGAGAATCCAGCGTACAAACTCTTCCTCTGATTTCAGAGATGACAGAATCAAAACTGGCCTCTATCGTCATAGATAGAGGCCAGTTTTATTTTAACAGTGTAAATTGAACAATCAGCTGAGCATATCTGACCAGATACTGGTTGCCCAGTCACGAGCACATTTCCCGTAATATTCCGATCGCCCTGGCGATGTTTTAGAACCTTCTTTAATTTTAACAGTCTTCGCTGATGCGCTGTCATACTTATAAACACCAGTGACGAAAATAGCTTCGGAATCATTAACCATGCTGTAGCAGGTATTCGCAAATGATGGCAACGGAGCTGTCTTGCCCGACAATTCAGCAATAACAGCGGCAGCAGCAACCTTGCCCATCGAACTTGCAACAAAACCCGATTTCGGCATCGGACCGCTCGTAAAAGCATCCGTCGCATCACCAATCACATGGACACCTGAAACCAATGTCGATTCAAGATTAAGAGGGTTAACGGGAGCCCAAAGTTTTTTATCTGGAATCAATCCGAGATCAAAGGCCAACTTTCCTGCACGCTGATCTGGAATAAAGTTGATAACATCTGCCGAATATTCTTTCTCGTATGTCGAAATAGTCTTTCTCTTTGAATCAACTGCAGCAATAATTTCTTCAGTCCGATAATCGATGATATCTCCATAGTATGCATCCCAGGCAGACTTAAACAACTTGCCCTTTGATGCAATTTTCTGATGCGGGTCCAGAATAATCAACTTTGAACCTTTTTTCTTTTTCTGAAGAAAATCAGCAATCAGACTCGCGCGCTCATAAGGTCCGGGGGGACAACGATAGGCCCCATCAGGAACGGTCAGCAAAACAGTTCCACCTGCTTTCATCGACTGAAGCTGTTGTTGTAATTGGACCGTTTGTGGTCCTGCTTTATAGGCATGAGGGAAAACTTTTTTTGCTTCGGCATCAAAACCTTCAATTAAATCATAACGAAAGTCGATTCCTGGAGACACGATCAAGCGGTCATATTCGACCTTGCCTTTCTTACCTTGAACGTAACCAGCCTTGGCATCAATGCCGATGACTTCGTCTTTGATAACCTTAATCCCACGATTTTTCAGCCCTTGATATCCAAAGCTGATATCTTCCATTGCCTTCATTCCAACCATGACCCAATTACTGATCGGACAAGAGATGAACTGGTCATTTTTTTCAATCAAGACAACATCAGTGCCAGGGTCAATCAACTTGATATAGCGCGCAGCCGTTGCTCCGCCAAACCCACCACCAACGACAACAACACGACGACGGTTATGCCCAGAGGCGAAAACGTTAGGCCCACAAACGCTGACAACACCAAATCCGACGGTACCATATTTGATAAAATCTCTACGTTTCATCCTGCCCTCCCTATTTCAATGATGAGTAATAGTCAGCCATCTGCTTTAGTGAAGAATCATCCATTTTTTGAACAAGTTTCATCATCCCGGAAGAACGTCTCCCTTGTTTATACTCCAGCAATGATTGATAGAGATAGTCAGGGTGTTGGCCAGCCGACCCGCGGAAGCTTCCTCG
>JDSF01000395.1_pt1 | contig 17385 bp, 23 predicted proteins | sample 199441 | NCBI WGS metagenome assembly JDSF01 (sample SAMN02592751, study PRJNA231836) | bioreactor metagenome | isolation source: continuous culture bioreactor denitrification-DNRA | place: Germany: Bremen
AAATCATAATTCCTCCACAATTTATTTATATAATAAAGCTATCATAACAATTAAGGAGGACATAAAAAATGAAAAAAAAATAAAATAGTATTGTTAAGTCTACTTAGCATACTCTTAGTATTAGGATTTTCTGCATTCGTTTTAAAATCAAATAGTTTTGCAATGACAATCAGGAATTGGAATGGTCCAGTTGACAGCGACTATAATTATGGTCATCCCATGATGGAGCAGTACAATAGAGGTAGAGTAAATAATAATAGATATGGTGGTTACGGAGGATGTAATAGTCGTAATGGCAATGCTCAATATGACGATTATGATACAGATAAGGTATTATCCTTAGATACACTCCAAGAGAATGTTAAAGAATATGTATCTTATTATGGTAACAATCTAGAAATTGAAGATATATTCGTATATTCAAATAGTGAATATTACTTTTCAATTGTTGAAAAAGAGACTGGAAAAGGAGCTATGGAATTATTAGTTGATCCGATAACGGGTTATGTATTTCCTGAATATGGACCTAATATGATGTGGAATACCAAATATGGTATGCATAGTAAAGGCTATGGCATGATGGGTAGGTATAATAATTCAACCATTAAATCAGAAGAGGTCATTGATAAAAAAACAAGCTTTAGAGAGAGCAAATGATTATATGTTAACATATAGTGATGCTAATTATAAGGTTGAAGATGGTGGGCATGAATTCTATGGTTACTATACATTTCATGTTACAGAGACAAATAAAACAGTTGGGATGTTAAGTGTGAACTATTACACCGGTGAGATTTGGTATCATAATTGGCATGGAAATTTAAATGAAGTTATATCCGCACATCATGAATAAACATTGTGGTGTTATGAAATTATGAAAGGGTGAGAATGATGATGATGATTGGATGGTTAATCATAGGTTTTATTATTTATCATTTGATAAAAGATAGAGGTGTATCATTAATCAATAGTGATAGTAATGCTGAATCTAGATTGAAAGAAAGATATGTAAATGGAGAGATTGATGAAGAAACTTATATAAGAATGAAAAAAAACAATTAATGGGTAAAGGAGGTTCCTTATATGATGCATGGTAGAGGTTATTTTAATGGGTACTATGATGGGTATGATTGTTTCAGATTTTTTTAATAATCCATGGAGTATAGGTATTGGGATAATGGTCATACTTATTGTTACCTATATCATTTATAAATTAATAAGAAAAAATCATAACCGTTCCGATAGATCTTTAGAATTATTAAAAACGAAATATGTATCTGGTGAAATCAGTGAAGATGACTATATACGAAGAAGAGAAATTTTAAGAAAATAATGGTGGTATTCAAAAAATAGATCTTAACCGGTCTATTTTTGTATTGAACATTTATGATATACTATATAACATTAAGGTGGATTTGTTGAATTAAACATTCTATCCCTATAAAACAGTTAATGAAACATATAATATATATTAATTATTGGTTTATGAAATAGAAAGATGTGATTCTGATGTCCTATAAAATTTTGGTAGTTGAGGATGAAAAACAAATACGAGAAATTGTTGGTAAATACCTACTTAATGAGAGCTATGAGATTTATCTAGCAAAAGACGGCATCGAAGGACTTTCCATGTTTCACGATTATCATCCTCACCTGATGATACTTGATGTCATGATGCCAGGTATAAGTGGTTTTGATGTGTTAAACGAAATAAGATTAATTTCTGAAATACCTGTGATCATGTTAACTGCCAAACAAGAAGAAGTAGACAGATTAACAGGTTTTAATTTAGGTGCAGACGATTATGTTTCAAAACCATTTAGCCCCAGAGAACTTATGAAAAGAGTTCAAGTGATTCTAAAGCGAACATATAAACCATTCGTAGAAAAAAGAAATCCTTGAATTAGATGTATTACAGCTTGATTTAAAACAACAGAAACTCCTTAAAAATGGTGCTTCCATTGATATTACTGCAAAAGAATTTACACTGCTTAAGGTGTTTTTTAGTAATATAGGTCATTTACTAACAAGGGAACAATTAATAACAAAAGCCTTTGGTTATAACTATGAAGGCTTTGATAGAAATATTGATTCCTATATAAAAAATATTAGACAGAAAATTGAAGAAGATACACGCAATCCGAAGTACTTAAAAAAAACCAAATATGGTGCAGGCTATATCTTTGGGGGTGATAGCATTGACCATTAAAAGACAGCTCGTTGGCGTTATCGTTTTGATTGTTTTTTTTTGTCATTATCATGAACTCTGTCATATCTAGTAACTATATTGATAACTATTTTAAAAGTTATGTTACGGAACAATATGAGACAAGGGTTGAGCAAATTAAAAAAAACTATGCTGTTAATCTATTGAATACAGGATCACATAAGTCAATGTCATCCAATAAAGAACTGGATATTTATCTTACGGATCCCATTGTAAGGATTGCAATCATCAATAATTCTGGTGAAATTATTTTTCAAGCAGAGGATGACATGTTTAATATGCATAATAACATGATGCGTGGAAATATGATGGGTAATAATAATAGGATGGTTAATACGGAAGACGATTATATTCATTTAGAGAATGATAAAAAGCGTGTTGGTATGCTTGTTATTACAAGAAATAGTACGGTGCAAAACTCTGAAACAGTAAAATTGTTTAATCAATCTTTATTTCAATCAACAATTATTTCTGGAAGTTTGGTACTTATTCTCGCCATAGTTATCATCATCTATATAAGCACCAAAATGACCAAAGATTTAAGGCAAACAGCAAGATTTGCAAAAAAAAATAGAAACGGATTCGGATAGTTACACGAACCATTCAAAAGTATTGGAAATAAGAGAAATACAAACAAGTCTAGAAAATTTATCTTCTAAACTAAAATTACAGAAGAAAGTAAGACAAGAAAAAGCTGATCAATTATCACATGAAGCCAGAACACCTTTAACCATCTTAAAAACGCAATGTGAAGGTGCTTTAGATGGTATTGTTGACATGGATAAAAGCGGTCTTGAGAGCTGCTTGAATGAGATAAATAATTTATCAAATATTTTATCCAATATCAATGATGTTATCGAATACAGCAATGGAAAAGTTAATTTTCAGCCTGAGAAATTTGATATCATCAATGAATTGAAGAAAATAGTCAATGGTTTAAGATTACAATTTGAAAAAAAAGGTATAGACTTAGAGTTAAAGGGCATAGATTCTATTGAAATAACTAATGATAGATCCATATTTTCCCAGACAATATACAATCTATTAACCAACGCCTATAAATTCACAGAACCAGGTGGTCAAGTTGATATTACTGTTGAATTGCAAGCAGAGAATACACTTATTCTTCAGGTTAATGATACTGGGATTGGTATTCGTCAACAAGATAGAAATAAAATCTTTAAAGCATATTATAGAAGTCCCTCCGTTAATACTATTCAGGGTGAAGGATTGGGCTTATATATAGCTAAAAGCAATGTGGAAACAATGGGTGGGAAAATATATGTGAAATCCAGAGATAAAAGTGGAACAAGTTTTATTATAGAAGTGTCATTATCTAATAATATGATACCTAAAAAACTTAAAAAAACATAAAATATAATAAGCCCATTTCAGGGCTTTTTTTAATATAGAAAATAATATAATAACAATTTTAAATATAGAATTCTAAATCAAAAGTTATAAAAATAAAGAATAATTAAAGCTAAGTAATATTATTCGTGGAGCTGAATATATATTAAAGAGACAACTTGTCCTAATATTTTTTGATGAAAAAAAGATTAAAAAATATTTAAGATAATTTTATCTATTAAACTACCTAAGGAGGTTTATATGAAAAAAAACACTTTTTGTATTCATTTTAACATTGGTATTTGGTATGTCTATGGTGATTAATGTATCAAACGTAAGTGCCGCTGATGATTGGAATGTAGCTCGATATGGGGATGTAAAAGATATTGGTACTAGGCTTAGAGCATTAGAAAAAGATGAAGAATATCGAGCACAAATCGACTCTAGAATCAAAGAGTATGTAGCAACTATTAATTTTAATGATGATGTAGTAACTAATGAAGATACTGGTGATGAGAACTATACATTTAATGGTGGAACAAAATACATATTAGCGTTAGATGAAATAAATGGATATTACGTAAAAAGCTATACTATGAGAAGCATTGGAAAAAATGTTGAAGTATGGATAGCAGACGATTTATCTTATGCAGATGATAGAGAAACACCTGTGATTACTCAAGTACAGGCAGATCATATGAGAGATGTATATGATGAGACTGTTTATCCAACAGATATTAATTTCTTTGGCATGCATGATTCTCATACTGGTGAAAATGCTACTCTTCCAGGTATTCTTGGTTTACCAGCAGAATATTATACTTCTGAAGATGGCATAGAGCGCATTATGTTATTAGTAGATAATTTTAGAGATGTTAACTACTATAATTCTACTTATCCATTAATAATCGGTGGATTTTATTCATCCTCTTATGAAGAATACATGGATAGAAATATAATCAATATCACTGCAAGAAATTGGGAGACAAGGCTTGATAAAGACTGGTTACCTACCGCAGCTCATGAATTTCAACATTTAATTCATGATGATAATGATTCATCAGAAGAAAATTGGATTAACGAAGGTATGTCTGATTTTGCAGAATACTTATGTTTTGGCACACATCCAATGAGTCATATAAACGGTTTTATAGATCATCCAGAAAACTCATTAGTTGAGTGGGATGAGCACGCAAATGCAGAAACAGGACCAGAAACACTAGCAGACTATGGACAAGCTTATTTAATGCAACTCTATCTAAATGATCATTTTGGAAAAGATTTTATACAAGCTTTAGCTAAAAATGAAAAGCAAGGAATTGAAAGTACAAATGAAATTTTAGAAGATTTTGGTTTAGATATAGACTTCGATGAGTTATTTAGACGATTCTCTATAGCAGTTGCAATAGATAATGAAAAAACCTGATAATGGCATTTATAATTTTGATAGTATTGACATAAATGTTAATTATGAATCAGCACTGAATTTTGATAAAGATGGCGTACCTGCGTGGGGTGCTGATTACAAAGTTTTAGACAATGCAAAGAAAATACGCAATGTGAAATTTGATGGTATCGAATTTATGCCTAATCCTTGGATGGTAATAGATGATCCAATAGAAAATAAGGGCAAGGTATTTTGGAGTAATAATGGTAATCAAATTGTTAATCAGTTAATTTTTAAGGCTGATCTAACGGGTGCAGAAAACCCTATCCTAAAATTTGATACATATGTTGATATAGAGCCAGAATGGGATGCAGGTATGATTCAAGTATCTACTGATAATGGAGATACTTGGACAAGTTTAGCAAACGATAATACCATTGATCAAAATGAATTTCCATTAAATGAACAAGCACCTCAGATATATAATAATTTACCAGGTTTCTCTAGAAATGATGTAGCTTGGGTTACTGAAGAATTTAACTTAGCACCGTATGCTGGCCAAGAGATATTAATAGGCTTTCGTTATATGACAGATTCTGCTTATAATGATTCAGGTTGGTTTATCGATAATATTAGCATTCCTGATATAGGTTATAATAGCGACTGTAGTTCATTAGACGATTTCTATAGTATTGATGAAATTAAAGAAATTAAAGTAGAATATGCTGTAACCTTTATTAATGAGAAGTCAAATGGGAATGGTAAGAAAAGTCATTATAAAGTACTTAATATAGATCCATTCAAAATAACAGAACAAGATTCCGTTCAATTAAAAGGCTTCTTTAATACGGGTACAAACTATATGATCGTTTGGTATGCGGCACCAGTTGGAAAGAAAGGTACAGTTGATTTTACTTATGAAATTATAACTCAAGAAGAATTTGTAAAAGATAAGAAGAAGTAGATGGAAAATGAATTATAACTCTAAAATGCCCTTATCCAAAGTGGATAAGGGCTTAATTTTATTATTCATATATCGTTACTTTCTCCATAAAAACTCCATAAACTTTTGATATAATCATAAAATAGTAAATTAAAGGAGAAAAGTGAATGTCTTATAAAATGAACAAGAAAACTCAAAAAAATACGCAAAAATCTAAAATTAATAAATTGGCTATCATTGGTGGTTCAATTATTATTGCTCTTATTGCTTTTGTTTTATTTAGGAATAGTCAATCATCAATTGATCAGCCAAGTATACCTATTGGTGGTGATCTAACCATTATTAAAGATGACGTTACAAGTGTTGCTAAATTTTATCCATATAATTCAGACAACACCTATATGGAGGTCATTGCTATTAGGGCAAATGATGGGTCGGTTAGAACAGCTTTAAACACTTGTCAAGTCTGCTATAGTTCTGGTAGGGGATATTATGAACAAGATGGTGATGTTTTAGTTTGTAATAATTGCGGCAATCGATTTACCATTGACCAAATTGAAGTTGTTAAAGGTGGCTGTAATCCTGTTCCTATTTTAGAAGACAATAAAACAGAAGATGAACAACAAATTATTATCAAAGGAGAATCTTTAGGTCAGTATGCATTCATGTTCTCTAATTGGAAAAAAGTAATATTACAATGAATTGTAGCAATTGAAAGAGGGGTTTTATGACAACCGAATTAACAACAGCTCATTTAATAGTAGAAGGTATGGTTTGCAATGGTTGTGAGATGATTATAGAAAATCAATTGAAAAATATCAATGGCATTATTGAGGTTAAGGCAACATATGCAAATGCTCAAATAAATATTAGATACCATGATGAACTTATCACTATCCCTGATATCGTTGTGACTATTGAAGAATTGGAATATAAGGTATTAAAAATAAATGGCAAAGATGAACAAACTCATAAAAAAGAAAATAAGACCATTAAAAACAAATTTAATATGACTCAATTTATGGGAATCATAATTGTCATAATAGCTTTATATTTTTTTATTAACTAACGTAATGGACTTTAATTATATTCCACAAGTTAACCAATCAATGGGTTATGGGTTGCTTTTTTTTGTAGTCGGTTTATTAACCTCTCTTCACTGTATAGCAATGTGTGGAGGTATTAATATTTCGCAATGTGTTTCCTATAGATTAGGGGATAATCGTTCCAATGTAAAACCAAGTATACTCTATAATGTGGGAAGAGTTATATCTTACACAGTTATAGGTGGGATAGCTGGAGGATTAGGTTCCGTCATAAGTTTTTCTGGTGTAGCTAAAGGTATTGTAGCAATCTTTGCAGGGGTTTTTATGTTAAGCATGGGTCTAAATATGTTAAATGTTTTTCCATGGCTTAAAAAGGTTAGTTTAAGAATGCCCAAATTTTTTGGCAATAAGATTTATAATAATCAAAATAAGTATGGTCCACTATATATTGGCATACTTAATGGACTGATGCCTTGCGGACCGCTACAATCGATGCAGTTATATGCACTGGGAACAGGTAGTATATTAAATGGTGCTTTATCCATGTTCTTTTTCAGTGTTGGAACATTACCATTAATGTTTGGTTTAGGGATTGTTAGCTCATTCATTTCTAATAAATTATCCCATCGAATTTTAAAAGTAAGTGCAATACTAGTCATGGTTCTAGGTCTCGTCATGCTAAACCGTGGATTAAGCCTCTCAGGCATTTCCTTAGTTAATATAAATACCAATTCTAATAATATATCTACTATTAAAGGTGATGTACAGCTTATAACAACTAAGATGGAATCAGGAAATTATATACCTATTATTGTAGAGAAAAATATTCCTGTAAAATGGACTATTATTGCTGATGAAAGTGATCTTAATGGATGCAACAATCCAGTGACAATTCCCAAATACAATATTCGACAGACCCTTGTTCCAGGAGAAAATGCCATCGAATTTTTACCCGAAGAGGAAGGAAACATTGTCTATACTTGCTGGATGGGTATGATTAGTAGCACGATCAAAGTAGTTCCCGATATTAATAATCTATCGGATGAACCTAAGATAAATATATCCGATGATTCAAAGTCAAATCCATTCAAAGAACTTAAGTTAAATTAGTTCGTTTTATTAGATGATAGAGATGACACTTAAAAGAAAAATTAATGACTAGATAAAGATTTGCCATTATAGAAGAGAAATTAAACACTTAATTGAATAAAAAAGATTATATATGTGAAGCTTCTTTCATAAGAGGCTTCACTATCATGTTATATAAACTCAATGAATAGTCTAGAGTAGAGGTGATCTTCATGGAAAGTAATGCTAAAAAAAATTCTTGTAGTTGATGATGAAGAAAAAATAGTTGATTTTGTGGCGTCGTATCTTGAACATAGTGGTTATGATGTTTATAGAGCCTATACAGGAAATGATGCTCTTGAAATTTTTCAAAATAATAAGATATCTCTCATTTTATTAGATTTAATGCTCCCAGATATCAATGGAGAGGAGATATGTAAAACCATTAGGAAAGTATCTAAAATACCCATTATTATGTTAACAGCTAAAATTGAAGAAGAGAATATACTTAAAGGGTTAGCTATTGGTGCAGATGATTATATGACGAAACCTTTTAGTCCTAGACAACTTGTTGCAAGAGTAGAGGCTGTACTAAGAAGAGTAGACGGGGAATACTTCAAAGACCCTAACATGTTATCTTTTTGCAAAGGTAAATTGATCATTAATCCGTCTAATTATGAAGTATTAAAAAACAATCAACATGTTAATCTTACACCAAGTGAATATAAGATTCTCCTAGCATTAGCTAAAAGACCAAGTAAAGTTTTTACGAGGGAAGAACTGATTAATCATGCTTTTGAAGATGAGTTTATTGGTTTTGATAGGACTGTCGATTCACATATAAAAAATTTGAGATATAAATTAGAAACTGACCCAAAACATTGCAAATATATCCTTACAATTCGAGGCATAGGGTATAAATTTGGAGGGGAATGATATGCGGTATAATCTAAGGAGTAAACTATCACTATCCTATATATTAATTATACTCATCAGCGTTGGTCTTATTAGTTTATTATCTAATGTTTTTTTTAGAAAAACAATTTCAAAACTATATGATTACTCAGCAAGAACGTAAGACTAATGAAATGATTGATTTAATAAGTCAACAATATGCTACAGATGGTAGTTGGAAAATACAGCACCTTGAAACAATAGGTATGCATGCTCTTGAAAATGGTCTTATTATCAAAGTATTGAATAAGAACAATGATACCGTATGGGATGCAACTGAGCATAATAATGGATTATGCCAACAGATGATATACAACATAAGCGAAAATATGTTTAGTTATTATGATAATTGGAATGGGGAATATGTGGAAAAAGAGTTTCCTATTCGCTTAGGCAATGAAACGATAGGAATACTTAAAACCGGATACCTTGGTCCCTTTTATTTTAATGACGATGATTTGACTTTTATTAATACTTTGAACAGGGTCTTTATAATTATAGGGCTACTTTCATTAATATTTGCATTTATTCTAGGTACTATCATGTCAAAAAGAATTAGTAAACCCATATCAAATGTTATTGATAAAGCGCATCAGCTTTCTGAAGGAAAATACGGAGATGTTATATTAACATCCTCTAATACTAAAGAAATAAATTCTTTAATAGAATCAATCAATAGCCTAGCTGACACATTAAAAAAAACAGGAAGAGTTAAGAAAAAGACTAACGCAGGATGTAGCCCATGAACTTAGAACGCCGTTAACTTCAGTACAAGGTCATATGGAAGCCATGATAGATGGAATATGGGAAGCTGATGAAGAACGTCTTCAAAGCTGCTATGATGAAATATTGAGAATAAAGCGCTTGATAGGGAGTATAGAAAACCTTACGCGTATTGAAAGTGAAAATCTAAAATTAAATAAAGAAAAATTTGATGTCTCTAGGCTAATACAATCCATCATCAATAATTTTGAAAAGGACCTAGAAACAAAAAAGTGTAAAGATCCATTTTGAAAATATGAGAAATGACATTACTGCTGATAAAGATAAACTAAGCCAAGTATTCATTAATCTTATTTCAAATGCACTAAAATATACAGAACCAGGCGGAGATATCTATATATCTGTTACTAATAAGGATAATATCATCAAATTAGTCATTCAAGATAATGGTATTGGAATATCCGATGAAGATTTACCGTATATATTTGAACGTTTTTTATCGTACTGATAAGTCTAGAAATAAGGAAACAGGCGGGATTGGAATAGGGTTGACTATTGTCAAAACAATCGTGAATGCTCATAACGGAACCATAACTGTTGAAAGTAAAAAGAATGAAGGAACAAAATTTACAATTCAGCTACCTTTGGGGTAGGTCATCTTCAATTGGAACAGTAGATACAATACTTACCAATAGTAATCTAATGCTAAGATGATTTAAAACTATTGACATTTATATTACTATATTGTAATATAACGATATAACAAAAAGACAAGAGGTGAACTTCATGAAAATATCGGTTAAAGAACATCGTTGTCCACAAAATCATCCATGTCCAGCTGTAAATGTATGTCCTGTTGGAGCAATCATTCAAAAAGGTTATGGGGCACCTGTCATAGATGAACAAACATGTATTAAATGTAAAAAATGTGTTTATGTATGCCCAACAGGGGCTATTCAAATCGAGGAATAAATGTATGACATGTTTTTTATGTCTCTTTTTCAAAACATAGTTGAAAAAAAATGAAATATTATTGCTACTATAGGCTTAGGAAGAGGGCAGAAGGGACTATGTAGCACCATTCCATTCTAGACGATATTATATATAGCAGAAATTTTAGTCAGTAGGAGGTAATATATGAATAGAATGAAGCGGTGTTTAGGTTTAATGATGATTGTTGCATTAGTTTTTTCACTTTTCACTATAAGTAGTACGGCACAAGAAGATCAAAAGAAAAGACAAGACATACAGTTTAAGGACCTGCCACAAGGACATTGGGCATATGAAGATGTGTTGAAGATGGTGGATCGTGGCATAATAGGTGGGTACACTGATGGTAATTTTAAACCATCTAAAGAAGTTACTCGATCAGAATTTGCAAAAATGATGGTATTAACATTAAAATTACCGTTGATTAACTCAAATGAGCCATCTTTTGCAGATGTGACAGTATCCGATTGGGAGTATCCATATGTAGAAACAGCAAAGTACTATTTAACAGGGTTTAGAACTTCTGGTGAGGATTATTTTAAGCCAGATCAATTTGCTGTTCGTGAGGATATGGCTGTAGCTTTAGTAAAAGCATTAAGCCTAAATCTTAAAGATACCAACTTAAATATTCTAAATGCCTATAAAGATAAAGAGCATATTTCACCTAATCTTGAAAAAATATGTAGCAACTATTATTAAACATGAGATTATGGTAGGTAATAATGAAAAGTTCTTTTATCCACAGGGTAATTTAACAAGAGCTCAAGCAGCGTCATTACTTTCTAGACTAATTCGTGAAGAAAAAGTCACTTACGACGAAGAAAAAGTAACCTATGATGATGAAGAAATGCCATCACCTACGGATTATCTGCCACCTAACTTAAAAGCAGAGATGACGGATACAGGCATTCGGCTAAAGTGGGATAAAGTGAAAGAAGAAGGATTTAAATACTATAAAGTCGTTGTATCAAAGAATAATTCAAGTCCCAAATATCCTGATGACGGCTATTTAGTTTGTATAGATAATATAAACCAAACTAATTATTTTATATCCCCTTATGATAAGTATAATCAAGGCGATATTGGTGGTCGCATTCAGCCAGAAGAAACATACTATTTCAGTATTACTGCTGTATACAAGACTCAGAAGACATATGGTAATTCGGTTAAGTTAACTATCCCAGCTACCAAAGAGAATAATGATTATACAGTAACCCTCCAAGGCAATGTGAATGATAAGGGTGTTGAATTGCATTGGAACCAGGCTAATAAAGAGGGATTTAAATATTACAAAGTTGTGATTTCAAAATATAATGCAAACCCAATATATCCAGATAATGGCTACATGTTTTATTATTCGGATAGAGATAAGACCTCTGCCATCATTACTGCCCATGACAAATACCATAATGGTGATTTCGGAAACTATCTACAAACAGGAGAATCCTATTATTTTAGCATTACAACAGTTTATAATCATGGGAAATATGCAAGTAATACGATTAAGTTGACGTACTAATACAATGTTATAAATATCCTTATTAGATAATATTGAAGAGAAATGGAATAAGCAAAAAATAAACGTGTCCAAACTATGTTTATTTTTTGCTTATTTTGCGTTACGAATTAGGATTATTTTATACTATTCCAAAATTTTTTTTTTAAAAAAGCTTAACCTTTTTTGTTCTATTAGTTGACAAGGGGAATTGTATGGCATAATATGAAGAAAACATTGAATGGACTATTAATGATTTAAAACTACGTGCATAAAAGTTCATTGAAATGTATTCAAGAAGGAGGAGTGTCTATTATGTTAGAGAAGATTGATTATAGCATGTACAGTAAAGAAGCTATAGAACAGCTTCATAAGGGTGCATTTATGAGCGTTAAAGTTGGCAATGAGCTTAACACAATGACAATTGGCTGGGGTAGCATTGGGTTTATCTGGGGGAAACCTATTTTTACTGCATTAGTACGTTATTCACGCCATACTTATGAACTAGTAGAGCAAACAGATGAGTTTACAATAAGCTTTCCTTTAAATGGACAATTAAAAAAAAGAGTTAGGTTTTTGTGGTACTAAATCAGGGAGAGATGTCAATAAGTTTGAAGCGTTAGGATTAACAGCCATAGAAGGTAAAGATGTGTCTTCACCTATGATTGACGAGTGTGACTTACATTACGAATGTAAAGTAGTTTTTTAAACAGCCAATGAAGCCAGAACTTATACAAGAACAGATAAATGATACTCACTATTCAAAAGGTAACTATCATATTATATATTATGGTGAAATTGTTGGAACCTATGTAAAACAACCATAAATCATTACTAGATTATGGAGGAATGTTCATGGATGATGCAAAGCGTAGTATTTTAAAAATGTTAGAAGAAGGACGAATCAATGTAGAAGAAGCTGAACGATTATTTGAAGAGCTTGAGAATAGCAGAAAAAACGACGGTAAATGATAAATTGAAAGACATCGGTAAAAACTTTGAAGAGATGGCTGAGGACATTAATGATCGGCTCAAAGAATTAAACAAGGAATATGGTTCAAAGGTTAAAGGGACAGTTGAAGAAACTGGGGAAAGAGTCGTAGAACTGCTTAACAATTTATCTAGAGAAATAAAAAAATGGTTTAAATAATACAGCTATGAAACTTTTTTGCTTTTCTTTTTCGTCTAAATAATGACATTATAAAAGAAAGGAATGAAGTAAATGAAAATAGTAAAGATATTACTAATCACGTTAGCAGTTACTGCAATTTTTGTTGGATGCACCAAAAAAGGAAAAAGTAGAGACAAGTGAATTGGTAGGAAGTATTGTAGAAGTAAATGATGGAAGTATAGCAATAACAACGAGAGAAGATGGCGAAGTAGATTATATTGTATCTCATAATGATAATACTGTTTTTCAAAAAAGGTGTTGACCAAGAATTTGTTGTAGGTAATGAGGTAACATTGGAAGTAAGTGAAATACTTGAATCTTATCCAATGCAAACTCATGCAGTAAGCGTTCTTTATAACGGAGAAAAAAGAGATTAATGAGTCCTAAGAATGTCAAACCTTAAGGAGCAATTAACAGATAGATTAGTTCGATTCAGATGCCATTTTTTGATATTTGTTAAAAGTAAAAGGGGGCTGTCTCAGAGACAGCCTTACTTTTTGGAGCAAGAAACAAATAAGTTATTCATACTCATGCTTGACGGTAGGCTTCAAATGTAATGGTCTGGGATGGACTTGTTGGATATTCGCCGTAATTATAATCTGAAGAAATAACAATATTGGAAAATCCTATATTCTGTAAAAGAATTTTAAACTCTTCGATGCCATACCAGCGTAATGGAAAGTATTCTAATTCGCTTTGAATGAGTTTTTTGTTACGCCATTTTTCATAGCGCATATAAGAGACTGTATACTGATCAACATGATTTACCTCAATAAGTTTTTCTTCAAGAGAAATTAGCTCACCTTCAGGAGTGGTCCATGTTCTTGTAGAAATGGAGCCTAATGGGAATTCGGTTTGTAAAAAAATATCAAGAATCAGGCGCCCTCCTGGAGCGAGGTGGTCATAAAAGCATTTTAAAGCATTAATTGAATCACTTCGTTTTTCTACTAATAAAAATGAACCAGTAGGAATAATGATAGCCTCATACTTGTCTGGTAGTGAAAAAGATTGCATTGTTGCCTCATATAATCGAGGGGATAACCCTCTTTCTTCACAGTGAGAACGGCATACAGATAACATCTGTGGCGAGCAATCCGTTCCATCTACATTGAATCCTTTATTAAGTAGTGGAATCAGTACTCTACCTGTTCCTACTGCAGGCTCAAGAATTGGTCCCTTACAATTTTTAAGTCGAGTTGTATAAAATTCTATATCACCAAATGAATGACCTATAGGTTTATCTAGATCATATACTTCTGTGGAAAGTGTGCTGTAAAAGCTAAACATAAGTTTCCTCCAATCATCGTTTAGTTATAGGTACATAAATATCCATTGATAGTTTTTCATGTTGCCAAGAGTGGCATCGTTCATCGTAGAATTCAAAATCCAGCTTTGTATCATCAATTTCATAACCCGAAGAAGGAAACCATTCTTCCAAGATATATTTCCAAGTCCCTTGAATCGAGTTGATGAAGTCATCTTCCTCAACAGGAGGGGTAGTAAAAACCGCATAGGTTGCATCTGGAACATCAAGTTGATACATATCTTCTATAGCCTTATCAAAGCTAGTAACCTCTACGCCTAGAATATAAGAAAAGTCATCTGTTTCCATATTCGTATTCACACAAATACCGTATTCACCATGTTGAGGTGGATTTTGGGTATCATAGAGATTACTTTCCTTACCTTCGATATTGCATTGATCCCAAAATGCAGGAATATCTCTTGAATGAGCATTATTTCTTAACGTGGTTTTAAATTCATAACCAACTATCTTAAAAGCATCCCTTTGCATTATTTTAGGTTGCATTATAATACCTCCAATTTTATTTTCTTTTAATTTTCTTAGATTAACTTTTTGAGGAAGTCCTATAGGCGCATGTAAACGATAGAAAGTTGGCGCATACCCAAAACATTTCTTAAAGGCTTTGGTGAAACCGGCATGGGTCTCAAAACCATAATCAAAGGCAATATCACTTACTTTACCATTATTACTGAGTTCATGAAGTGTGTAATGGAGTTTACGTCTTGTCACGTATTCCATTACAGGCATTCCTACAAAGCTGTTAAACACTCGGTAATAGTGGTAGGTTGAGAACCCTGCCAGTTCAGATAAATGGTCAACAGTTATCTTGTCCATAATATGATCGTCTATATAATCTAAAGTCTTTTGTATTAAATGCATGTAGTCCATCTGTTCCTCCCACTTCAAAATATCTATCTGTACGGTAAGTATATAGTAACATAGAATATCTAGACTTGCTTTTCCTAATTTGCTAAGTTTTAAATTATTAATACGATTATATAAAGATGGCCTGAATTGAAAGGAATTATGTAAAATCTATTTGACATACCTCGATCATCGTTATATAACATTGAGGAAGTGTAAGATTTGAACTTTGATGTAAGTGAAAGTATGGTATCTAATGTGACGATAAAAGTCTTTTAGCATTGTTAGAAAAAATATTTTCTCTTTCACTTTTATCTGTTGTTGCTCTTAATACGGAAACTATTGGAAATGCATGATTGAAAGCTGGATAATCAGTACCATATAAAAGTCGTTCACTGCCAATCTCATTTATTAATAGCCTGATTCTATCTGGTGGTTGCGTGCTAATATCTGTAAAAGTATTTGGATACAACTTCATTAATTCAATAAGTTCTTTAATTTGAGTTACGCCAGCATGAGCGAAAATAAATGTTGTATCAGATATTTCTTTTAAAACTGTATAGAATTTTTTTATATTTTGAGTCTCAAAGCTCTTCCTTGATTCTCCAGGAAGTTTTTTCATTAATTTTTTCGGGAGTATTAGTCCACTACATGATAAAATAGGTAGTTTAGTTTCAGAAATTTGCTTTAATAATTGAATCGTTTTTTTTATCGTCTATATTAATACCCATATCATGGGGAACAATTTTCCACCCTTTTACGCCATAAGATAAATTTTTTTTCTATCTGCTTTTCAATCTCATTATCATGTGGATGAACACATCCAAAGGTGATTAATTCATTATATTGGGAAATAAGCTTTTTTTTCATATCTTCACTACTATCACAATTAGGTTTTCTAGCTTGTAACACTACTGCTTTAGAAATATTATTTAACTTCATATCTCGTATCATTCTTATTGGAGTTGATTTTCCTGTAATAGAAAGGAGCTTAAGCCCTGTATAAATTAATTTTAAGTTTAAAAATCTCTCTGGAAATGTCGTATAGAGTACTTTATTAAAATTAAAATATTTTATGGATATTGGGAAACATGATCCATCAAAAAATGAGGTGTCTAAATCATTACTACTTCTTCTCATTATTTTCGGTATTAAGCTCTTAACCCCTTCGTAAAGATGACAATGAAAATCTATAATATCATAATCTTTAATTAATTCATCTTTCACTTTAAAATCCCCAAAATCCGTTATTTCTAATTCTGGAAAATCTCTTAAAATATCTTCTTTATTCTTATACATTCATGATACCCCCCAGTATAATATTATAATTAAAAAAGCTTAATGATTACTATCCTAGCTGAAATAATAATTGCAATTAATATATCTCTCCAATATAGATTAATTCATTTCATTTTATTAGTCAGCCACTAAAAAGATTAATTATGACTTATAGTCATATAGCTTGCGGTTATATTATCATGTTAATTTTCTTCTGTCAACCCTCTATTTTAATTTTTTATTATGTGAGGTAACAAATGCAGGTTAGGCTGAAAGATAAAGTTAATATACAGCAATTAGAAATATAAATACAATGTTTTTATCATAGACAAATTTTATATGATAGAATGAAAGTGCTTTCTGATAAAAAACTTTAATTCTTATATGAAAGTAATCTTGGTAAAACCAAAATTTATGCGACATTTCAACCCATAGTTATTATAGTGGTTTTTTTTGTATTTATAGTATAATATTACTGTTAATTCCTATATCCAGTTACATTAAAACCAGAGGAGAGAAGTTAAATGAAACGGCCCAAAATGATAATGTTTGACTATGCCAATACCTTGGTAGATGAAAAACC